>Ga0213870_1000396_pt1 | contig 21221 bp, 27 predicted proteins | sample WICALVC2017_Meta_FD_160119 | JGI IMG/M metagenome (GOLD analysis project Ga0213870, IMG submission 160119) | Freshwater microbial communities from subterranean cave lake in Wind Cave National Park, South Dakota, United States - WICALVC2017 | ecosystem: Environmental > Aquatic > Deep subsurface >... | reverse complement strand
CCGGGGGCATCCTGGCCGAAATCGGCTTTGCCGGCGCGGCCCTGGCGTACCAGGACGCCGACAGCCAACTTACCCTCGTGGACGGCCACATGCGCTCCGGCCTAGACCCCAACGCCGTGATCCCCGTCCTAGTGCTCGATGTGGACGCCGAGGAAGCCAGGAAGCTCCTGGCGACCTACGATCCACTCGGTGCCATGGCCCAGCATGACCAAGAAGCCTTGCTGACGCTGCTGGAGTCCGTCAAGTTTCAGGACCAGGCTGTCAATGACCTGCTGGAGGCTCTTGCCAACGATAATTATCAGTCGCTAACACCCTTGCTGCCCCTCCATGAACCACAGCCAGATCCGGGGCCGCAAATAGACCGGGCGGCGGAACTGCAGCAAAAGTGGGGCACGGCACGAGGGCAGGTATGGGAGATTGGGAAGCACCGACTCTATTGTGCTGATTGCCTTACAGCTACGGGAATATCCGTAGACTTGGGATTTACTAGCCCCCCGTATGCTGTCGGAAAAGAATACGAAGAGGGTATTTCGTTTGAGGATCATCTGAAACTCTTGACTGGATTGTCTCAGATAGGTTTGAACGTAATACGCCCCGGTGGGTTCTTCGTCATTAATTTTGGTGAGATTGCGGCTCAATCTCACACAAAGCTCTTGACTGGTTCCGACCGGCAATGCCTCTACCCGATTTCCGGTGATTATTGGCGCATCTTCCGGGCCGTTGAGTATGACCTTTACGCTCAATGTATCTGGTACAAGCCGTTTAATCGCCTTCAGCAGCCTTTTTGGACGTACCATACAAGTATCCCCCATTATCAGGAATGGGAGCACCTTTGGACATGGCGTTTACCCGGTGGCGATGGGGATCGGGTCTATGATTGGGAAATTAGTAGTCGTGCCGTTTGGGATACTCGACAGGAAGGGACTGAAGACCATCCATTGACTAGGCATGTTGCAGCCTTTCCGGTATGCCTACCGGAAAGGGTTTTACGGGCTCACTCCGACGAAGGAGCAGTTGTTTGGGAGCCGTTTTGCGGTTCTGGCACGACGATGGTTGCGGCTGAACGCCTGAACCGTACTTGTATTGCTTATGAGATAGAGCCCAAGTATGTTGCCGTGGCACTGGAGCGCATGGCTGGCATGGGCCTGGAGCCGAGGCTGGTTAGCTGATGCCAAACGCTCAAGGAGATAATCTATGACAGAAGCGCCCAGTCCACAAGGTATGGTCATAGTAGAGGACCAGCGACAGACAAGGCAAGAGAAAAAGGCAGAGAGGGATAGACTAGTCCAAGAAAGAATTGATAAATATTCGGCCAAACTACAATATGAGAAAGACAGAACGCCGAAGTATTTCGTACGCTTTTTTGTTGAACCGTTCAAAGACTACCAGGATTCAGTCGGAGCGAGTTGGATAAGTGTAATCCCACGGGTTGGCGAAACGATAAAAATACACGCGAAATTCTATCGTGTAACACAAGTGGTTCATGACATTATGTTTAGGAATGAAGAACAAAACTTCGATGGCGCACAACGTTTCATGGTTCATTTGGGGTAGCTGATGTCTCCCCGCCACAGAACCGAGTCCCGCACCAGCCCTCGCCGCATCGCCGCTGTCGAGAAGCAGAGTCAAGCCTTGGAATTGCGGAAGGCGGGGGCCACTTATGACAGCATCGCGCAAACAATAGGCTATTCAAGCAGGGCGGGTGCTGCCTTGGCGGTGGAAGCCGCATTGCGTAAGACGCTTCAGGAACCAGCGGATGAACTCCGTAAACTTGACTTGGAGCGGCTGAACACTATGCTGCTGGCTATCTGGGCCCGTGCCCGCCAGGGCAGCCTGGATGACATCGATATGGTACTGAAGATTCTGGCGCGTAAGGCGAAGCTCTTGGGCCTGGATGCCCCGGTAAAGCAGGAACTTGTTGGCAGAGATGGCGGGCCTATCGAAATCGCTGCCTTGCTATTGACGCAGAAGTTGCAACGACTGGTCAATGCTACCGATGGTCTGCCCGCTCTGCTGGAGGCTCAGACAAATGGCGCCAAGTCTGATTGAGCAAGTTGTTCGGAAAGCGGGCGCCGATATCCTGCTCAGTGCCTTATCGCTTCAGGAACGTCATGATCTGCTCTATGATTGGGCATCCTGGGCCAGACCTGAACAACTCCCCCCGCCCGGCGATTGGCTGACCTGGCTGATCTTAGCTGGACGTGGTTGGGGGAAATCCCGCGGCGGTGCGGAATGGGTCAGACATCGAGTCGAAAAGGAAGGTGCTAGGCGGATCGGCTTAGTGGGGCGGACTCCCGCCGATGTCAGGGATACCATGGTGGAGGGTGAATCGGGCATCCTGGCCTGTTGCCCCGAGACAAACCGGCCACGATACGAGGCATCCAAACGCCGGCTGACGTGGCCCAATGGCGCAATGGCCCTGACCTTCACGTCCTACGAACCGGACCAATTGCGTGGGCCGCAGCACGATACTATCTGGTGGGACGAGTTAGCCGCCTACCAATATCTACGTGAGACCTGGGATAACGGACAATTGACCCTGCGTCTCGGTCCCAATCCCCGCCAGATCATTACCACCACTCCCCGGCCTGTTAGTGTGCTGAAGGAAATTGCAGCTGCGCCTTCCACGCATATCACCCGTGGTTCTACCTATGACAATCTGGCGAATTTGGCTCCATTGTTCCGCCAACAAATACTCGCTAAGTACGAACATACGACACGCGGTCGCCAGGAAATCATGGGCGAACTCTTGGACGATTTACCCGGCGCCCTTTGGCATCGTAATCTTATCTTGCATCGTGAATCCATAGAACTGCGGCGTATATGTGTGGCGGTTGACCCGGCGATTACATCGGACGAAACGGCTGACGAAACGGGTATCGTGATCGCCGCCGTGGATGTGAAAGATATGGGCGTCGTGCTCGGCGATTACTCGCTCCGGGGTAGCCCAGATATTTGGGGCCGCAAAGTGGTGTCCGCTTATCATCATTTCAAAGCGAACTTCGTTGTAGCCGAGGCCAACAACGGCGGCGAGATGATCCAACACGTAATTCGCACCGTGGACCCAACCGTGCCGGTCAAATTGGTCCATGCCACCGTGGGCAAACATACGCGAGCAGAGCCAGTGGCTGCTCTTTACGAGCAAGGTAAAATGTATCATGTTAGAATATTCCCGGAACTGGAGGATCAAATGTGCACCTGGTTGCCGGACGACCCGAAATCTCCGGACCGAATGGATGCTCTCGTTTGGGCTTTCAGCGAACTCATGCTTGGAGCAAAGGCATGGATGCTCGTATGACCTGTTATAATCTACGCCAGATGAGACCCAAATGGTGGCTCACCACCGAGCATAAAGATATCTGCCCCTACTGCGGTATTGTTGTGGATTTGTTTAGGCTGAGCGAACATCTGTTAGTCTGTGTACGTCACAACGCCACAGAAAAAGCTGGACTGAAGCAAAACCATCCGGTGGAAACAATAGATAAATAGCGATGCAATGCGCCCTTTGCAACACTGAGCTACAGCCTCTCCTCAACTTGCCTGGTATTCGCCGTTTCGCTTTCCCCCACGTCTGCAAGCAAATCCCCAAACTAGGGCCCGCTTATCTCGATACTCGCACCGAGGCTTGGGGCACTGGCACTGACTGGATGCCCCAGGCCTATGCGGAATATTACGCCAAATATCCGGCTGTCTATGCTGCGGTAAAACTCCGTGCCGATTCGGTGTTGGCTGCGCCCTTGAAGGTCTACCGGCGCATGGAAGATGACAATCGAGAAGAGCTTCCATCGGACCATCCTCTTGCCATCCTTTTGTCAAAGGTCAACCCCTGGTGGACCAAAGGCGACCTGCTGCGGGCCACGAGCATTTATCTCGATTTATGGGGCTCGGTGTTCTGGATTTTGAAAAAAGCTGGTCCTGCCAGTCCCCCCACCGAGGTGTGGATTCCGCGTCCGGACCGGATGCGCATTGTCCCCAGCCAAGCTAATTACATCGAAGGGTTTTGGTATCAGTCCGGCATAGGCAGACGCATCCCATTTCGCACCGACGAAGTGATTTGGATGCGCCAGCTCAACCCGCTGGACGAATACGCAGGCCTCTCACCGATAGCACCGGCCCGTCTCAGTATTGACATGGGACACGAAGGTCTGCAGCATAACCGGAACATCTTTCGTAATGGTATTTTGGCAGGCAATTTGTCGTTCGCCTCCCGGGACGGGACGATGACGGCGGATCAGGCCACTGAGTTCCGCGAGGCTCTGAAACAACGGTACAGTCAGCCAGCGAACAGCCACATTCCGATTATCACTGGCAACTTCGATGTGAAAAACTTGGGATTGACGAACCGCGACATGGAGTTCATGGCGGCTTTGCGGTGGTCTCTTGAGGATGTTGCCCGCGTGTATAGTGTGCCTAAAATTATGCTTGGCGATCTAGAAAAGGCCACCTATGAGAATGTCGACGCGGCGGAACGGATATTTTGGCGTTCCGCTATGGTGCCTCACTTGCGGTTCATCCAAGATGAACTCAATGAAATGCTTTTGCCGATGTTCGGTGATGACGTGGAGTGCGCCTTTGACACCACTGTTATCGAGGCCCTGCAAGAGGACGCCAATGCTGCCGCCGAGCGGCATATCAAAGAGGTGCAAGCTGGTATTCGCACGATAAATGAGGTGCGAGAATTACAAGGCTTGGAACCTGTGCCTTGGGGCGATGTGGCTTGGTTGCCCTTCACGGTGCGACCGATTGAGATTCCGGAGGACGGGATCGCTGCGCCCTTAGCGCCAGCCATGGGCCAGGAAGAAGAACCGGAACGGCGGTTGTTGATTCCTAGTCTAAAACGGTTATTACCTGGTAATGGTGAATGGCGCAAGTATCAGGAGCCGATATTCAGCGATAGTTTTATCGAGAAAGTCCTCGAATTGCACGATCGAGGGCTCGACAAGATTGAGACCGAGTTTCTGCGATTACAGCGCAGTTTGTTTCGGGCGCAACAAACGGAGGTAATGCAACGTGTGCGGCTGCAGCGCAATGCCGACAATTGGAATATTAAAGCCTTGCCTATACTGGACATCTTCAACTTAGCAAAGTGGATACACCGCTTCAGCCAACGGGGGCGCCCGCTTTTTATTGATGCTCTTGTTCTCGGGGCGACACAACAGAATAATGCCTTTTCTCTAGGAGTATCCTTGGATTTGGAGAAGATACAACCCTGGCTAAGTCAGCGGGTAGAGTTTTGGGCAGGCCGCGTAAACGAGGAAACTGGGCGTCTGTTGATGGAGGAACTGACCGAAGCGATCCAGCAACAGGAAAACATCAAACAAATTCAAATGCGAGTAGAGCGCGTCTTTGATTTCTCCGATGCCGTGCGGTCAGAACGCATCGCCAGAACGGAGACGCAGGCGGCCATGAACGAAGGTGCGGTTGAAGCCTACCGCCAAAGCGGCGTAGTTGAGCGGAAAATGTGGCTGGCAACCTTAGATGCCAGGGTGCGTGATGCGCATCTGGAAGCTCACCGGCAGGTGGTGGAAGTGGAAGCCAATTTCCTGGTTGGCGGCGAGGCAATCAGCCATCCGGGGGAAGGCAGCCCTGGAAATGCGATCAATTGCCGATGCACCGTAGCCCCAGTCATTTCACGACGGGCTTGGACGCCACCGATAGTATCAGTCATCCAAACCAACGGCAAAGGGTAATATTACGGATACTCCCTCGCCATACCTGCAAAAAGAACGTTATCCCGTTTTGCCTTCGTCGCGCCACACGGTACTGCGCAGCTATCCCTCTAATCCCGAAATGTCTGCTGCCCATCAACAGATGGACCGTTCGTGGACCCACATCCGACCGAATTCAGTTCTGGTGGCGGCGATGGGGAATCATTGGCGGCAGAGCAGTTGGAACAAAGTCGTCGACATGATTGACCACACCCAGACTCAGGGCGTTTATGCGGCACTCTCCGAGATTCAAGACCGTTGTTTTAATCCCTACGATGCCCTGGGGACCATGCGCAATGAGGCGATATTAACCGCTTTAGGGGAAGGGTTCCAATTCATTCTCTACATCGACAATGATGTCAAACCAGAGAAGGACACCCTCTTGCGTTTATTGCAGTGGCAGATGCCCATTGTGGCGCCCTTTGTCGCTGAACCGGGCACTGGCAACCGGTTATTCGGACCGGGGCATATACAAGTCAATAGTGGGTTGCAACGCGCAAAATGGGCGGTCTTGTCGATGCTGCTGTTCAATACAACGGTGTTTCGGCAAACGGGACCTACATTCTGGCGCGATGCGATCGGTGCCGATGAAGGCTATCATTTCAATCTACTCCAATACTACGGATACCATCTCTATATCGACACGACCTTGCAGCTAGAGGTGGGCGGACGGCCTTTGTATCCCTTGGCTTTGAATCGTCTAAGTAGCGGTTCTATGGCTGACGTGGAGCAGGCGGCAAATATTTTAAGCAGCAAATTGGCGGGCATCCTGCAACGGCGAGGGACGATTTTGATAGAATCCGACCGAGCAGAACTTACAGCAGGGCTCGTGGAATTCGTTCGCGCTAGCAAGGGTGACCGAGAAATCATGCTGCAACAGAAAATAGAACGGTTTGTTGAGCCGCCAGATCGCCGTCCGATAGATCCCAATAGTCCATGGATCAAGGATGGAGAGTACGCACCTTTCCTAGTTAAAGCGGAGCAGGCCCAGAAGGAGGCCCAAAAAGCGCTCTCAACACTTCCCCAAGTTAACGGCAAGCTCCCGGTAGGTATAAATCCGGATGATCTCGCGCGTGGCTTGGCGTTTTCTCGAGCTGGCAATGCGTAATCGAGGCAACGGCACAAATAGTAAGCCGATAAATTTATTCTGCAATGTCTGTTCCTGCGCCCATCCAGGGCATCAGAAACTGGCTGAAATCACGCATGACGGGATTGAAATTATAAGCCGGCACCATGGGACCTACCATACGGGATCGTTGTCCATTCAGGAAATATTACGCCAGGTTTCGGGGACGACCGATGGTTCTGCCGTTCTGTCATTTGTGCGAGAAGTCCTAGGCAATGGTTAAATGGGTACGAAAAGGGGAATGTATTCATTGTGGTTTCTGCTGTATGTTTTCAGTTAACCGCACCCGTTTGTTCATCAAAGAACCAAATGACCGCGACCGGGAATTCCTCAGCGTCCGTGGTTTCAAACCTGCCGTCACGCCGCAGGGAGTTGGCTTAGAAATCATCGCCGATTCTTTTGTGCCATGCCCCAAACACAGGAACGACCGCTGCTCCATCTACGATAAACGTCCCGAGGCTTGCCGAGTATTTCCGGAATTCCCGGAGCAAGTGGCGGCGACACCCTGTTCGTATTGGTTTGAAGATGAGGAAGGGATTCAAAGTCCTGTTGGCGGGGACGCTTCGCCATATGGGGTCAAACACAGGCAGTATCGGGAGCTCTTGGAGCTAAGTAGCCGAGCGATGGAATTACGGACACAGGTAGAAAATGATAATCGTTCGTGAGAAAGTAACAAAAGGGGAGCTCATGGCTTTCGAGCAACGGGTTATTGATGCGTTTCTAGCGAAACAAATTCACGCGCCGGTGCATCTGTCCGGCGGCAATGAAGATGATCTCCTGCGAATTTTCAAAGGGGTCGATGATCGGGACTGGGTCCTGTCGACCTGGCGGAGCCATTATCATGCGTTACTAAAGGGCATTCCAGCCGAAGAATTGTTCCAACAAATTCTCGACGGACGCAGCATGTATATCATGAGCGAAAAGCACAGATTCATTTCTTCGAGTATTGTAGGCGGAATTCTTCCAATCGCTTGTGGTCTAGCGATGGGAATCAAAAGGAACGAAGGGACCGAAAGAGTCTGGGCATTCATCGGGGACATGACTGCCCTGACTGGAATCTGGTACGAAACAGCGAGATATGCAGCTGGGCATGTTCTCCCGCTAACAATAGTCGTAGAGGACAACGGAGTCTCAACCAATACACCCACACGCGAGGTCTGGGGGGGAGGGTGTGGTGCACAGAACAAATATCATTACTATAAATACACACGTATCTTCCCGCATGTGGGCATTGGGCAGTTTGTGAATTTCGGATGACTACCAGACAGAAAACAAGGACCGATGAACTACTTAATCAAGCTATGCTGATGTTGGCAGGTCAGCCAGGTGCGATCTTTCTTGGCCAAAACGTCAAATATGATGGCAATGTCATGTTCAAGCATCTCGACGGAGTGCCGAATTCTCAACGTCTGGAATTGCCGGTGGCGGAGGAACTCCAGATGGGAATGAGCATCGGCCTGGCCCTGCAAGGTTTCCTGCCCATCAGCATGTATCCCCGCATGGATTTTCTCCTCTTGGCAATGAACCAATTGGTGAATCATCTTGACAAAATGCCCCTGATGTCCCGGAACCAGTTCCGCCCGAAAATAATCATCCGAACCAAGGTCGGCTCTAAAACGCCCTTGAATGCGGGGCCACAACATACGCAGAATCATACGGACGCTTTTTTGAAACTCTTGACCGCTGTACAGGTGGAATATATTGCAACTCCTGAATATATTCCCCTCGTCTACGAGCGCGCTGTTCACAATACCGGGTCAACATTAATCGTTGAACATTTGGATTGAGGATACATATGCCTGAACTAGATAGCGAATGCCCTGACCTATATTCCGATCTCTTCCAGTTGTACGAAAATCCCCTTGGCGTCATGCTGGTCCTCCATAAAAGCCCCGTCCCTTCGAATGGTCCACCATCATCATCGAAACCTAATGCCCTCGCAATTCTCAGATTCAGCCCGGAGAACTGGAAAGTTATTTTGATGACTGGCAGAAAGCAACTGAAGACACGGGAACAAACCAATGGAACGCCTTTCAAAATACCAGCAGAGATATTGGGCCCGCTAGGCCTCACGGAGGGCGATTGGTAGACGAACTGACTCCAGCGGTCTACCGGGCTGCAACTCTGGCGCCGGAGCTTTATTTCGGTCCTGCGGAAACCAAGCATCAGGCCGAGGTATGGAATAAAAGAGCCAAAGCTGGGATGCGCCCGCATCTTTATCCAGGCTCTACTATCATCGCCGCCATAGGTAAGCACTGGCATCCTGGGAGCTATGAGGCAGTTCTGGCGATGGCGCAACATTCCTGGCAAGAGGGCGGCATTCTGGTCCGCTTTTATGCCGAGCAAGACCGCTGCTACGAACCCTATGATGGTCTGGGCACAATGCGGAATCTGGCCTATATGCGGGCACTCCGGGAAGGATTCGAATGGTTGATGTATGTCGATAACGACATACTTCCAGAACCAGACACTCTAATGAAGCTTCAGGAATGGCAGATGCCAGTTATTGCTCCTCTGGTGCGGTATATTGACGGCAAGGATTATGGGATCAGGCAGGCTAGTTACCCGGAAGGTGGCGGACTTTTGGTAGCTCATAGCGTGCTCCTGTCTTGTCTGCTGATGCGCACTGAGATTTTTCTCCCTTGGGCTTTGACGCCATTCTGGGATAACGCCCGCGGAGCCGATGAGGAATTTCATTTCGACCGCTTGGCCATGACCGGTCACCATCCCATCGTCGATACGAATACGGTGGTCAAAGTACAGAACGCTCCCCATTTTCCTTTTGACCACATCAAAAGAAATTACCAGCAATTAGCGCCGAAAGAAGCCATTCAGAACGCTATGTGGCAGCGATGAAAGCGGCGGATTATAGAGAGGCCCTCACGGAGCTGAAGGACCAATTCAGGCTTCCCCCGAATGAAGTCCTGGGCTTCGTGTTGTTAATCGAGATATTGGAGACATTACAGCAGCAGCAAGCCTCTACGGCAGGAGAGATGATCCCGCCAATAGTCGTTAAAAAGAAAGGCCGGCCCAAAAAGGCGGCATAGCATGGAGCCTGACGAAATCACGCCGTATTTGAACGGCACGTGCACCTTGGTTGCCTTGAAGGATCGCTATGTGATAGTCAAATTGCCGGAGCATCTGCCGACTGCCGAACGTGGTCGGCGTTTATTATCATTGGAAAAACAGCTAAGGGGTCAGGTAAATCCCGTCCTAGAAGTATTGTTGGAGCCAAAACTTGACCAGAATAAATTGAGACAAAAACTCCGTGGTGTGAGCTTCAGTGAAACACGTCCCACATAATGTCTTGTCCCCCATTGAAGACCATACCAAGATGGTGCTCGATGGCCACAAACTCGCGTGGCATATGGACCGAGTACAGGCTTGGGAGCGTGGGGAACGAATTGCGCCGATCACGATCGATATGGCTCTCACCAGGGCCTGCGATGCGGCCTGCGGATTTTGTTATGCCCAGATGCAGGAAAACGACCGGCAAGAAATAACTGAGGGGGTCATCGATGCGTTTCTGGAAGATTCGGCTCGAATGGGAGTCAGAGGAATTTCACTCGTCAGCGACGGAGAAAGCCTCGTCTCACCGATCTATGGTCATACCATCACCCAAGGGTATAGCCTCGGGTTGTCTATGGCATCAGGAACAAACGGATTTCGCTTCACTGAATCTCTGCTGTCCCAGGTGCTCCCATGTCTTTCATATCTTCGCTTCAACATCTCCGGCGGCACTCAGCAGCGATATTGCCAAATCATGGGAGTCAAACCATCGTTCTGGGAAAGAGTCATTTCTAATGTGCGCGCCGCCGTCCGTATTAAACAGGAAAGAAATCTAAGTGTTACTCTGGGCATCCAGATGGTCTTGATGCCCAAGGACTCGGACCAGATTCTACCTTTTGCTGAATTGGGGAAAGAGCTTGGCGTTGATTATGCAGTAATCAAGCACTGCTCCGATGACGAATACCGGACTTTGGGAATCAAATATCAGGAATATAACGAACTGCATGATCTACTCCGCCAGGCCGAAAGCTTATCCACTGACCGTTACCGGGTCGCAGTCAAATGGAATAAAATCAGGGATGCGGAAACGGAGACGAATGCCCGATCCTATCAGCGTTGTTACGGTCCGCCATTCCTGATTCAGATGTCTGGGTCCGGTCTCGTTGCGCCTTGCGGGATGCTCTTCAATGACCGGTATGCCAAGTTTCACATCGGCAATATCTGCGAGCAGCGTTGGTGGGACATCTGGCAGTCGGACCGCTATTGGGAGGTCATGCATTACCTAGCGAGTGACCAATTTGATGCACAGCGCATGTGCGGGGCGCTTTGCATCCAGCATCTCGCTAACACGGCATTAGACAGGCACATGAAAGGGATAGAATCTTTGCGGAAAGCCGAAAGTCCGGCGCCGTTGCATATCGATTTTCTGTGAGAACTGTCAGGCTTATGGGACACGGATAGAGCATGACAACACCCAAAATGATAGAAGGCGAAGCAATCTCGGATCTGCCCAATGTCTTTATCACTTTCATGGGTGATAATTTCATGCCTGGTGTCAAAGAGGCGGCGACCGCAGCGGCTAAACGCATCTGGGAAATGGACTGGACTGGCGCCCTGGGCAGTGTGGGAAATCTGTGCATCAAACCGTATCAAGGTTTGGGAGCCATGCGGAACCAGGCCATAATGAGTGCCTTAAATAACAATGCCAGCCATATTCTCATTCTTGATAACGACGTGCTGCTGAGTGATCCAGACACTATCAAGAAACTGGTTGAGCGGAACCGGCTATGCATCGTTCCTTGGTTCGACCAAAGCTCGTTCACCACGGTAGACAAGTTTCGCCGAGTATCCTGGCCCGCTTACTATCCGAACCAGGGCATTCAGCGTCTTCAATGGCACACCACCAATTGCCTTTTGCTGGACCTGAGAGTCGCGCGATTGGCCGGTTGCCGTATCTTCACCGACCCGTTGATTGTCAGCGAGGAGGCCTATATCTTTGAGTATTTGGCATCCTGTGGGGTTAACCTATATCAGGACACCGATGTTCAGGTCACGTTGCTCAGACCGCCGTCCGACATGAGGGCCAACATAATCGAAGAGCTCTCGAAGATGCCGGACAATGCTCGATGCAGCATTGTGGTGAAGTAATCCTATCGATGATTACCAGTCTTGCGGAGTTGGTTGAAAAGCACGGAGGTATGCGTATCGTTCTTTCCGTCGGTTGCTTCGATCTGCTGCATGTCGGTCATATTAACCATCTCAGCCAAGCAAAAGCTATGGGGGACATTCTGGTAGTGGGGGTCACTGGCGACCGCCACATAGAAAAGGGCCCCGGGCGCCCGTTGTTTCCAGAATATCAACGGGCGATTTTGTTGGACGCCTTAAAATTCGTAGACTACGTAATCATTATGGATTCATCATCGGCTGTGGAACTCATTCAAACTCTGAGACCCTCTGTATATGTCAAAGGTCCGGACTATGCTGCCGGAGAAGACCACGCAGGAAATCTGGATACCGAGAGGCGGGCAGTAGAAGCTATCGGCGGTTGCCTGCGGTTCACTAATGGTGCCAAACAAAGTTCTACCGAACTCATTGATCGTATAGGCCTCACTACCAACTCACAATTCCCCTATTACATCTGAAGCCATCATATGTTAGCGTCCGATATACGGGGTTGGCTTGACAGGGCGGCAGAAGCTAACGTTGTTGTGATTGGCGAACCCATCATTGACCGTTATATTCATGTGCGACCTCTGGGCAAAAGTGCGAAGGAATCAATCGTAACTTTTACTCCCATCGGCACTACCGATTACCGTGGCGGGGGATGGATTGTTGCTGCCCATGCCGGAGCTTTTGCCAAAAGCGTGTGTTATCGGGACACACATCTTACCCCGGTTCTGAAACAACGCTACGTGGAGCATCCCTTTAGACAAACTCTATTCTCTATAGTCGAAAATATCCAAATACCGGAGTCTCCAGGGGTGTTTCCGCCATGCGATATTTTACTGATTGCTGATTACGGACACGGTCTTTTGGGAGCGGAAGCGGTCTATAAAATATCGCATCAGTCTTTTCTCGCCCTGACCGTCCAAAGTAACTCAGCTAATTGGGGGTTCAATCTTCTCACCAAATGGCCTCGCGCCGATTATGTAGTGGTGGATGAGGTTGAATTACGTCTCGCTTGTGCTGATCGTTATAGTGATATTGAATCTTTGGCGCGAAGACAAGCTGAACGAATGGGCACTGAAATGTTTGCTGTCACACTCGGTCATGAGGGCTGTTTGGTGATCAATGGTGCCAAAAGAGTCTGGGTGCCAGCAGTGGCAGATCGGGTCGTGGACCGTATGGGCGCCGGTGATGCATTCCTAGCGGTGACGGCACTGCTAGTATGGGCTGGCGCACCTGCTGAGGTGGTTGGGTTAGTGGGCAATATCGCAGGTGGCATCAAGGTTGGGAAAATGGGCAATAAGGTTGTTACGAGAGAAGAGGTGGAGCAGTGGCTGAAGACAGACTTATCCTCGTCACCGGTGGAACCGGCTACGTTGGCACCGCGTTGGTGCCAGCGTTAGCTAACTATTGGCCCGTGCGGGCCTATGACAGCCAGACCTTCGGGAATGCCATCGCTGGAACGCCAAACGTAGAGCATGTGCAGGGCGATATACGGGATTGGGACTCCTTGGGACGAGCAATGGAGGGCGTAACTGACGTGGTCCACCTAGCTGGGATCGTGACAGATGAGCTCGTGGCACAGAATGTAGAGAAGGCGAGGCAAATCAATTGCGACGCTATGATGGGTCTCCTGGTTCTCTGCGACGCCCATAATGTGCGACAACTCATCCTTATGTCATCCTCCAGTGTATATGGCAACACCGATGGCTCCCCCGCTGACGAGACGATGACGCCGAGGCCTCAGACCCAATATGGGTTGCAGAAGTGGGGACAAGAGAAGATGGTGCTGGCCAACACAAGCCTAACTCCTGCCGTGATTGTGCGGTCGGCCACGTTGTGCGGCCCCGCGCCCCGGATGCGTTTGGACACTATTGTTAATATTTTCAGTAAACAGGCGTACTTCGACAAGGTTATTACGGTGCATGGTGGCGACCAGTACCGGACTAACGTCCATGTCGCCGACGTAGTCGAGCTATTCACACGTCTGTTGAATACACCCACCGCTATGGTAAACCGTGAGATATTCAACATCACCGCGGGGAACCACACCGCTCTGGAGATAGCCCGCATCGTCCAGAAGGTAGCGGGGGGCGACATCCAGGTTGACGCCGACAAACGCGACCCACGGAGTTATCGCATGAGTGCGGCAAAACTGCGCAACACTTTGGGATTCAAACCCCGGCGCACCCTCGAGGATGCAGTGCGAGACAATCTGGCCTGGTTCCAGGCCGGGCACATCGCAGACCCAAACTCGGACCTATGGTACAACAATAGGCGTATGGCGCCGATGATGCGGGAGCAATAGACGATGGTAAACGTGGCGCAGAAAGTTCCGTATAGCTACCTTGACCAGCAACTTGCGCCGGATGGCGAAGTTGGTAAGGCCATCCTGACGGAGTGGCGGCAAGAGTTGGAACGGGGCTGGTTCACATTGGGCCCAGCCGTGGAACGACTGGAGCGGCGCTGGGCGGAAGTCTGCAACATGAAACACGCCATAGGCGTCAACAGCGGCACCGATGCCCTTATAATCGCCCTCAAGATCCTCGGCGTCGGCCCTGAGGATGAAGTCATAACAGTGCCCAACAGTTTTGTCTCCACCGTCGGGGCTATCGTAGCCGTGGGCGCTAGGCCCATATTCTGTGACGTGGGCGATGATTACCTGATAGATATGACACAGGTGAGCGGATTGCTGACGGACAAGACCAAGGCCATCATCCCGGTGGACCTCACCGGCCGACCGGCCGTGCATGGATGGCGTGATGCGGGACTTTACGGTACCTGGATTCTGCGGGACGCTTGCCAGAGCATCGGGGCGACTTACAACGGCCAGTCCTCGGCCAAACTGAGCCATATCGCCGCTTACAGCCTGCATCCTCTCAAAAACGTCCATGCCTGCGGCGATGGCGGAATGATTGTCACCGACAACGACGACTGGGCCGAATGGATGCGGCTCTACCGCAATCATGGCCTAGTTGATCGAGACCACGTTACAGTGGCGGGCATCAATAGCCGTTTGGACACGCTGCAAGCCATCGCAGCTTGGCACCTGTTGGAGCAGCTGGACTACATCACAGCACGACGCAACGCCAACGCCCGACAGTACCGCCAAGGCTTAGAGGCGCTGGCTCCTGACGTGCTCCTGCCGCCGCTTGACCCTCCTGGCAGTTCAGTCCGACAAGCGTACCATACTTTCGTCGTGCAGGTCTCATACCGACGGCAACTTATGGCCTTCCTTGCCAACCGTGGCATCGAGACCAAAATCCATTACCCCATCCCAATCCACTTACAAAAAGGCTATGAGTTCCTGGGCTACCGCCGTGGGAGTCTGCCAAAGGCCGAGGAGCAAGCCGACCGGATTTTGTCATTGCCGGTGCACGAATATTTGAGTGAGGACCAAATCCAATATGTCATCAGTAGCATCCGAGCTTTCTATGCTGAGAGAGCGGCTGATTGAATACAGCCGTGCTCTGTTTCTTATTGACGCTGAGTCATTGCTCCTCATGGCCGAGAAGCTTCGGTTAATCAGAACGCGGAAGAATACAGTCTATATAGCTGGCAACGGCGGGTCATGCGCCAATGCTGCGCATCTGACTCTGCACTTGAGAGAGGTAAATTTCCGGGCCGTAGACTTAACAGCGGATAGCGCCTGCCTGACCGCTATAGCTAATGATTATTCCTATGCCGAGGTGTTTTCTAGACTTTTCGAGTTTCAGGCTGTTTTTGGCGACGCGCTGATAGTGATATCTGGTTCGAGCCGGTCTCCGAATATCTTATCTGTCTTGCAGAAAGCTGAATCACTACAGCGAGATATTTCAATTCTAGGCTTGCTCGGTTCCAGAGGGGGAGAAGCTCTGCAATATTGCCAATCCGCAGTAGTGCTTGAGATGACGGAATATGGACCGGTTGAGGTTGCCCACGATGCCTGCATACATCTTCTGAAAGAACTGCTGCCATAGCTATTGACAAATCATTAAAAACGGATTAATTTAAAGTTCTGGAAGGCGCACACCTCCTTTTGCCTTAGCGCCAACTTTCGGGAGCACCAGCCCGGAGTTGGCGCTTTTTCTATGCCCTTTGGCGACCGTTGCCAGTACCGAGACTTCGCCGCTTGCATCCGGGCCAATCGGGACAAAGATGATCCGGAAGCCTATTGCGCCGAATTGATGCGGCGAACCGAAGAACATTGAAGCCGCCGGAGAGTTGAGCAGTTGCCTGACCAACTGAGAGAAGAAGAACTGGAAGCCCTGGAACAATACCGGAAAGGGCTTGAATCGGCGCCGGTCTTGTATCGTGCCGAAGGGACGAAAATTGAGGGCAGGCCTGGGGAGCCAATGGTTTTCATTGCCTCAGAGGAATCCGAAGACCGCGCTGGCGATATCATCAGCGCTTCCGGCTGGGACTTGGTGAATTTCAAAAAGAATCCAGTGTTTCTCTATATGCATGACCAGACCTTTCCTGCGATCGGGCTTTGGAACAATGTGCACGTAGAAGGAAAACAACTGCTGGGGTCAGCCATCTGGGATGATGATGATGATTTCGCCAAGCTGATCAAGGGCAAGTACGAACGTGGATTCATGAGAGCTGTTTCGGTGGGATTCAGGGTTTTCGAATTCGAGGAACTGCCGAGAAAAGACCAATCGCCTAATCAAAGACCCGGCGGTTTGCTTTTCAAGAAGCAGGAATTATTGGAGATTTCCGCTGTTGCAGTCCCAGCAAACGCCAAGGCTCTGCGAAGGGCGCTTGGCACACGGTCCCATTTTTGGTTGCCGTTCGAGGTCGACGCCGAAAAGCGCATTGCTGATATGCACAAGCAATTATCAGCTTTGCGCGATGAAGTGGATGAAGTATTAAAGGACTTCAAGGTTCCACGCTCTGAAAACAAGCAACCAGTTATTGAACCGCCTGATTGGGATAGCGTTTTGGTTGGCATCCAGGATTTAACACGGGCTAACAAAGGAGATTCGAAATGAGCGAGATTCAACAGGTCATTGATGAACTGAAGCAACTGAGCCATTCGTTCGACGATAGGCTGAAAACGGGAGTGCAACCAATCAGAGAGGAAGTAGAGCGCCTTAACAAGGCACTGCTGACCACGGAAAATAAACTCGTCGAATTGCAGCGGCAAACCCAAAGGATGATTTCGCGGGAAGGTAAGGTCCGGTTGCAAAGCGGCAAACTCGCTGGATTCGACCTCTTGGACCTTCGCATTCTAGAGAAAATTCTAGTCGACCGGTATGAGCGGCGGAGTGCTATGCCGCCCATCATGGAACATATTTTCGAAGGTCGGAAGGAATTGACTGGGATGCTCACGGAATCCGCGATTTTCGGTTGGGAAGAGGCCGCGTTGGATCATCGTACACGAGGCTTAGCAAATGTTGGACCTTCAACCAGCCGGGATGCTTTCCAAGGAGCTCTGAAGGGTTGGAGCAGGGCGTTATTGGTTGAGCGGCAAAAGGCACTGGATTCAACCACCGCTGCCGCTGGCGATGAACTGGTTCCGACCTTCGAGGCTGCTGAGCTATGGCTTGACGTTAACCTCGATACTTTGATCTTGCCGTTGTTTCCTCAGCAAGCGATGCCCACCAACCCGTTTGAGATCCCCCGCCAATTGGGTGATACGAACTGGTATCCCAGCGACGAAAATGTCCAAGTGACGACCACCGATCCGACCACCGGCAAAACTACTCTTACGGCCTATGGCCTGAAAACCGGCATTCCATTTTCGGACGAACTCGAAGAGGATGCGGTTATCGCCTTGGTCGCCGAGCTTCGGGCTGGTCTGGCCCGCAATGCCGCTCAGATCATTGACGATGTGCTGCTCAATGCCGATACGACCGCTGTGGACAACATCAACTACCTCAGCACCACCATCAGCAAAAGTACGGCTGGCAGAGCGCACCAGCTTATCGGTTTCGATGGTCTGATCCATCTGCCGCTGGTTGACAATACCACCCTGACGCGTAACCAGAATGCGGCTTCCGACATAGCGATGTTTGTTGGCGTAATGGGATTGACTGGCAAATATTGGGTAGCGCGGCGGCGTGGGGAAGTGGTCTGGATCATCGACCCTCGGACAATGGCGGCCTGCATGGGCATTGCTTCTTTGTTGGGAATTCAGAACTTCGGTGAAAGGGCCACGTTGAGCGCTGGAGAAATCCGGGAACTCATGTCGATCCCGGTAATCCGCACCGACCAGATGCGGGCAGCTTCCGCTGGCGGATTGGTATCCAATACTGCTTCGCTCAACACTACTGGGCGCATTCTGCTGGTGAATACGACGCAATGGCGCGTAGGATTCCGGCGTCAGATCACCTTCGAGCCAGACCGTGAGGCTGGGAAAGGTCAAACTACGCTATATGTCAGCTTCCGCATCGCCTTGTCGGAACGGACCGGGACGCGGACCAGCGCGACCCATACGGGCCTGATTCGAAATATCACGGGCATTTAAGTAGCAGTTCTATGGAGAGCGGGCCGGAAACTATCCGTCTGCCCCGCTGAATTAACAGGGAAGGAGGCCAATCATGGCAGGCACATTCAACCGAGGAGACCCGACTGGGCTTGCAGTCAAGAAAATGGGACCCATGGGAACCGGATTTGGGACCATCACAGCGACTGGCACACTTTTTGCCGGGATGATTCATGTCCGTATTCCTCTAGTGCTGACGTCTACGGCGAACGGGACAACGAACTGGGTCAATCCCGAAGATGGCACTGTAATGGCAAAAGGTTGTCTTATCATAACCACTGCCGGAACCGGCACGTTTGACCTGGGCCGGGGCAGCGATGGAACAGGTAACGCGACAACCTGGATCGATGGCGGCACTTTGACTGTCGGCGTTCACAGTTACGGAACTGTCCTTGGCACAGTGGCGGCCAGTGCAACCCTCGGTGCTGTTGATGGGGAATGGTTGCTCTTCGGTCCGGGTGGCACCGGCACGAACAACTCCATCAATTTGACCCACAATGACACTACAACGAGCACAGCAGCGGGATTCCTTTACGTCACTTACATGAGGGTCCAACCGTAGAAGGAGGGACTCTCGATGCCATATCCGACGGCTAACTATACCGGCACTCATGCCTGGCCTGCTGATAGCATACTGAACTATGTGTTGGGTCAGCACGGCACGGCGTCGCCTGCTCTCAGCGCTAACGTAGAATTCCTGCGGGTCGGTGGTCGCCATACTGAGCAGCCTGGCAGTGCTACCGGCACGTTGGACATCGTGACCTGGGTTGATGAGCGCGGCTACGTAAACCCACATTTTGATGCTATAACCCTGTTTTCGACGACAACCGCTGGAACGCAGACTACCTCCACTGGCACAACTCTTGTAGGGTTGGGCGCTATGCACCATGTGATGGTGCTGGTCGATGTGACCGCCACTGGCGGCACCGATCCGACATTGGATTGTTTCATCGATAGTCAGTTTGGGGGCACTCGTTTTATCAACATCGCCCGTACCACTTTGATGGTGGGACCACAGGCGGCGTTGATAATTCTCGATCGGTCTCCGGCAACGGGCGGTCAGATAGCTTCAGCTAACGCTGATGCTGCCGCCGGTGCGGTGCGGAGTGGCGGTTTCGGAGACAATATGCGGGTACGTTATAGCGTAGGATCGAACGCCACTAGCCAGGTCACATTCGCCGTTTACGTTACAGCCATCGGATGATGGGAGATGAGACATGGCAAATGCGTACATCTCCCTGACGACGCTGAAAAGCAGTGCCGGCCTGGACATTGCTGGCACGGCCTATGATGACCGTTTAGTTTCGCTCATTGAAAACGTCTCCCGTCAGATAGACCGTTATTGCGAACGGTATTTTTATTTCACCCAAGCCGAAACGAGAGAATATTCGGGTCTGGGGAAAAACTTCCTTCTCGTCCCCGATTTGATTGCCATTCCGGGTTCCGGCCTCAGAGAAGACACGAACCTGGATGGTACATTCGAGACGGTTTGGGCCTCGGCTGATTTTCTCTACGCACCTTATAACGCGGCCCCAACAAGCACATTTGGATTGGCGAAGCCATACGGCCGTCTGGAAGTCAATCAGCGAAGCGATGGCACACAGGACGAGTTCCTGAAGGCGCAAAGGAACTATCAAATAACCGGGACCTGGGGTTACAGCCGGATGCTGGTCGACGTAGCTGGGAATCTGAGTGCTAGCATCGATTCCACCGTCACCACGATGACATTAACCAGCGCGGGCACGGTGAGCCGGAGCGAGACGCTAGTTATCGATACTGAGCAATTCAATATCACGGCTACGGGAAGCGGCAGCAATCTTACTCTCGAACGCGCAATCAACAATAGTACCGCTGCAACCCATACGGCTACGGCTAATGTCCAAATCGTCGTTTATCCAGGCCCGGTTCAAGAGGCGGCGTTTATCCAAACCGCCCGCCTGTGGAAACGTCGTGATTCCGGTTTTGGCGCTCAGGTTGGAATGGGGGATACTGGCCAGATGTTCGTCTTTACTGGAGGATTGGATAAAGATGTAAAAATGCTGCTCAACAGCTACGTTAAATACTCGGTGGGCTGACCCATGGCGACAAATATACGTAGCATCGTGATAGCCGCTGGGACAACGATCGGCAGCCGGGTGTCGAATAGTCAGATTTACCAGCACCCACCCGATAGCGTGAACCAGTTCCCGGCGATTATTCCGATAGTAGAAAGCCTCGATATGGCCATGGTCGTGAGGGGGAATTCGTTCCAGGGAACCTTGCGCATCATTTGCTTGGTGGAAAGGGCGGAAGCCAAAGAAGCTTGGCTCCGGATGTACGACATGATGGATACGACCGGATCTGGTACAAGTGTGATTGCCGCATTGAAAGCCGACCCGACGTTGGGTACTAGCGTCGATTCCAGTTTCATAGCCTCAGTCCAGAACATAGGCGCCAAATCGATCGGGGAGCATCTTTATATCGGTTTTGACGTGATACTGCCCTTTGTGCTGACGGTCGCATAATGCCTGAAATCAAAGTTACCATCGAGGGAGACGAACGGATTCGGCGCATATTAAGCAACCCGGAATTCATTCGAGGACCGCTGCGGGTTTTTTTAAGTCGTGCAGGATTCATCGTGGAGGCTAAAACAAAGGAATTGGCGCCAGTGGATACTGGGCGCCTTCGTTCTTCCATTAGAACCGAGATTATGCCGATGCGGGCTATAGTGGGTCCGACAGTCAATTATGCGGCGGCGGTCGAA
>Ga0213870_1000395_pt1 | contig 21226 bp, 25 predicted proteins | sample WICALVC2017_Meta_FD_160119 | JGI IMG/M metagenome (GOLD analysis project Ga0213870, IMG submission 160119) | Freshwater microbial communities from subterranean cave lake in Wind Cave National Park, South Dakota, United States - WICALVC2017 | ecosystem: Environmental > Aquatic > Deep subsurface >... | reverse complement strand
GTCAGAAGCGCTATCGCATCACTGCCTGCACCGAATATCACCTCAACACCCAATACTTTAAGCTCCCGAGCAATCATAATGAGGCGTCCTACATGGGCTATACCCACACCCATTGGGAGAAGAAGAACCTTTGCCATAATCATTGAACAGGATTCTATTATACGTTAGAATAGTGCGCAAATCATGCGACTGAAAACCTCTGTAGTTATACCAGCATATAACGAAGAACAATGTATAAAAAACTGTCTTGAGAGCCTTTTCAATCAGCAGGTATTGGCTGATGAAATTATTCTTATAGACAATAACTGCACGGATAAAACTGTAAAAATTGCCTCCAAGTATCCGATTCGAATTATCAAAGAAACGGTTCAGGGTATGATCCCTGCTAGAAACACCGGATATAATAATGCGCGATACGATATCCTCGTCAAATGTGACGCTGATGCTATCGTACCGCCTGAATGGATTAAAAAAATTAAATATAACTATGAAACGTTTCCAATCGATGCACTAACCGGTCTTGTTTACTTTTATGATGTATTTTCCAAATCGGTATTCTTTTACCGCCTCGCATTGGAAATTATTAAAATAATGCTGCGAGGAAAGGAAACGCTCAGCGGAGCGAACTGTTCTCTGAAAAATACAGTATGGAAGAAAGTGAGAAACCACCTCTGCACAAACGAAGGGGCAATACATGAAGATCTTGACTTGGCCATTCACCTTCACCAGTTGAGCAAAACGATTCGCCGAGATAATAGTCTCATCGTAGGAACATCAGCCAGGAGGATAAAAAAGAAACCATATTCTACTTTTATCGAATATCCTATTCGAAGCGCAAGAACAATTCTACAACACTCTCTCAGCTCTTTTTATTCACACGCCCGCTTTGGATAAGGTACATCCGTTCAAGCTCTTTTATGGAAGTTGCGTCTTCTGGTTTTTTATCCTCACGAAATCGTTCAAGGCGCGGAAATCTGAGAGCAAACCCTGGAGTTTTCACTTCTTGTGCATTGCCTGATTTGGAAGGACCTAGCATACGCCCCGCAGTGTGTACCGGAGATCGGGTGATCTCATCGGCTCTGATTTCTACGACAATTTTAGGACTCATCCACACATCACAGTACATGGCTTTATCAACATTATAATTATTAGGAATACTTTTCACTTTTAATTTTTCACTTTTCACTTTTAACTGTTTCCACTCCTCATCAGTCAACCCTGTCCCAATTTTTGCCACCGTCACAAACAACTCTTTTTTTTGGTCATACACACCGATGAGGAAGTCTCCTATCCCAAACCCTGTTCGCTTGCCTTGACCAAAATCTATACCCATCACGACGCAGTCGATCGTATCATTCAGTTTTCCGGCATAGCTTTTCTTCAGCTTGATCCAATTCCACCCTCTCGCCCCTGCCTGATATACTCCGTTTAATCTCTTCACCATTATACCCTCCAAACCCTTCGCTACCTGATTTTGAAAAAAACGATTAATCTCCTGCGCTGAACCTGCAATTTTCATATCAGAATGAAGTATCACTTTAGAACGTGTGGTAGTGTCGTGTGCTGTTTTCATATCTTTTAAATACTCTTAAACATCAACATCACCCTGGCGACAGCCATACTAATTTTGCCTATATACTAATTGAAAATTACCTTTCGTGCTTCCCAACCTACCCAATCATCAGGAAGTAACTCACGAGGTAGCAATGGATCTTCTAATAAAACCTGTTCATAATTTACCTGCAGAGCATGCTTCTTACGTGCGTCTGCTGATTCCAGTTCTCGATATTGCTCAAGTAGTTTGGTATATCGCTCCTGCAACTCTTTTAGTTTCCATACTCTCCATGCCAGCGCTTTCGAATCCTCTCCAAAAGTATGATTTGCCTCAAACACTACGACGAAATCAGTAAGCCCGTGCGCTTGTACAAATTCCTGTAGATCCGTACCGAAATCAAACGGAGTAATATACAAGCTTTCTTGAAGCCTTCCCATTCCAATACGCTCAATTTTTTCTCGCAGCGACTCACGTCGACCTTTCAGTTGCTCTGGAATATCAAAACTCACAATTCTCCATAAACCATCCCATCTACCCTGCGCGAGGTGAAAGAGTGGAAATTCACGTATCCATTTCTCATTCCCTTGCGAGGTGAGCCGCAATACAGGTTTTCCTTTTACTATTGCTTTCTCGATATCACCAGTCTTTAACATTCGTCTTGCGGCTCGTTTAAAGTGGTGGCGTTTCCACCGCTCAGGTACCCACCCGTAAAGGTAATGGCAACCGTGTGCTTGCATCTCAAGGGGATCTTTTAATTCCTCAAAGACATCTCCCACTAAACCTATGGTAACCAACAGATGATCCCTTGGTCGTAATAGCTTTCTCATGTTCTCTACATATTACTATTTTACTATGGCTATAGCTATACCTATGTAGTGTAGTATTCACTTTCAATTTTTATTTTTCTTGCTCAGTGCACCGTTTTCTCCAGACGTATCCTTCGCTCATGGAATGGTCGGTCTATGTAACTTATTCCATCTAAATATAAAAGGTCGAAAACTATAAGTTTTAAGGGTACCTTTTGAGCCATCGCTGCAATATCATATTTACGCTTCCGCTGTACGGTTTCTTGGAATGGAAGATACTCTCCTGTTTTGGGATTGAAAGCAATCGCTTCCCCTTCAAAAATTGCTTCTTTTGCCTGAACCTGTGTAATTACACCCTCTACTATATCTGGATACATAACCGTCACATCTTCAAGATTTCTTGAGAATAATTTCACATATCTACTATAATCTCCAAAAAGATTTAAGTTTTGCGTTGCAGTTTTGACATTTGACATTTTAGCTTTGAGCTTTCTAATAAAGTGTACTTGCAATCGAAACCCATCCAACTTACCCTCTACAGCGCATTTTCCTACTTTTGCAATGATCTCTTCCGCAGTCGATAATCGCTCAGCTCTAGCCATCAGGATTGGTGTGCCGACTTTGGGAACTACGTGAACAAGCCCTTTCATTCCCCTCGTTTTAATAGTATTGCAGATAAATCCCAAATCTGGTCGGACATTATACGCTTTTTCAATTGCTGCTTTATATTCTTTAGTTCCCGACAGCATCCAGGAGAGCGCATCTAGCATTGTCATATCGGAGAACCCAAGTCGCAATTTGGCAAGTGTTATTCGAACGATATATTTAGCGGAAAGAGGATCTGCTTCTTTGATAAGATCAGCCAAAAGTTTAATTTTTATTTCTTGAGAACCGGCACCAGAAGATGTAGCCAGCTTATATAACACCTCATAAACATCTGTAATTTTTAATTTTTTATATGTATTTTTGATTTTTTCAGCCAGAGGCTGATCGGCCTTTGGCCGAGATTTTTTAATTTTTAATTTCTCAACTGCTTTCCCCAAATCTCCCTCTTTTTTGAACACCTGCAATACCGTCTCACTCTTTATTCCCATGCCTAGCGCAATTGCTCTCATCATCATTTTATCAGCCATCCCAAACTCAATGGCTTCAAATAAAGGCGCTACTCGCCCTTGCAGAAGATAGGCAAGTTTCCCTATGTCTTTGGCATCTGATTCCTCAAATAACGACGCCAAAATCACGACCATCTTGTTTCGCAAAGTTGTGGCTTCAAGTTGAGAAAAATATTCTGATAGTCGACTGAAAGTCATGGTAATTAAATCCAAATGTCAAAATCCAAAGTTCAAATCAAGCTCAAAGTTCAAAGCACAAAAAAAGTTACTTATAATTTGGATTTGGTATTTTGGATTTGATTTGACATTTGTCATTTGGATTTTGGATTTATCGTAACATGTATCTCGCCGCCTTGGTCTTCCCTTCTTTTTTGACAATTCCCTTGGCCATAAGATCTTTAATATCTCGAAGTACTGTATCCTCTGAAATCTTGGGAAAGAGATCGGCAAATCCCCGATTCGTTAGATACCCAACGCGTTGGATATACTCCATCATGGCAATCTGACGCTCAGTGAGAAATACCTGTTTCCCCCCTAATTTTTCCTTGAGGGCAACGTCTGTGGAAAGTCGAAGAACTTTCTCTTTGATCCGGGTCAGCTCAATTGCCAACCCTTCGGTGAAATACTCAAGCCACTGCGTGAGTTCTCCCTCTGATGCCGATTTTAGTGCTTCATAGTAACTGCCCGCATTTTTGTCATAGTGTTCCTCCAGAGAGAAAAACTTTTTGATGTCATAGTTTTCCAAAAAAAGAGCGAGTGTGGCTGTAGCACGAGCCATTCGGCCGTTACCGTCTATAAACGGATGGATCCGTACAAGTTCATAGTGAGTGACACCTGCTTTAAGGACCGGGTGCATATCGTCTTTCCCCACACTTCCTATCCAGGCTGCAAATTCTTCCATCTGGTAGGGAACCTCAATGGCAGGCGGCGGACGAAACGTAATTTCCCCTGTCACTGAGTTTTTTACCACCACTTGACTCGTACGGTACTGCCCACAAGATTCAGGTGGAAGAATTTTCTCCACAGTGAGGGCATGAATCTTTTTGATCACCGCTTCATTTACCTTCCCGCCCGATTCCTCCCCATTTGCCATATAATCCAGATAATTGATGACATTTCGGTAGTTTATAACCTCTTGTATATCCCTATCCCGACCGACAATCTGTTCGCCCTTCAGCACTTGCGCAGCTTCAGATATATTTAATTCATTCCCCTCGATATGCGTACCATGATGAACAGTACGGACGATTGCTTCTTCCCGGAATTTTTTCTCATAAGCAGGGACAAGAGGCGCATTGAGGATCACTTCCCGTGCCGCCTCTACAGTGCCTATATATTTGAGTACTTTATTAGTTATCGAATAGGTAGGAGAATACATGAAGTAATTATCTCATATGGAGCCCCACGGACAAGTCCTCGGCACCAAAATAACTTTTGTGGGGCGAACATCCCGTACCATCCCGATCAATCGGGATTGGTACTGGGATTAGAGCCCGCAATCTGACTGTGGGTAGACTTGTGGATGGGTACCGATGTCCACGAAGAAAATTGTTTTAGGATTCTCACGATATAGAATCCGTAGATCGTATCGGATTGAAAACGCACGGTATCCTTTCAAATTATCCTTTAATTCGTGGTCGTATAACTCTGGATTACTAGAATCCTGAATAAACAGTTTAAGCTTCTGGTGGAAAATTTTAGCTAGCGGTGGATAAGGTTCGACTCTTTTCCGAAATGAAGCACGAAAAGATTTAGAAAAAATGATCGACTTCACCTTACACGTCTTTCGCGAGCGAGGCAAGCGCCTCATCAATTGAAGCAAAACGCTGCGCTTTTCCGCTCTTAACTTCTTGTTCGGTCATCTTAATTGAACGCAATAATCGTTCTTCCTCTTCAACGGTAAATCCGTTGGGCGTAAGCCTCACAGCGTCTGGCTGACGAGAAAACGAAGCCATAACCATACGAATAAGTGTAGAAATCGGTACTTCCATACGATCGGAAATTCGTTCCAATCGTTTCTTGAGATCATCTGATAACCGGACTTGTACAATATTATCCATCGTGAACAAATTGTAGTGTTTTGTATGTATTTTGTCAACTATTAGAGCCCGCAATCAATCTGTGATACGATACTTTCATGTATTACGGTTATATAGAATCAGAATCGTTGAAAAACCCTCTTATCCTCAACCGATACAAAAAAGTGAAGATTGAGATTGAGTATGTCCCCACTTCTCAAAATTATCCGTATGTGCATGCTTATTATTTGAAATTTACGGAACAAGAAATATTAAAAGAAGTGAAAAAATTTTCCAAAGAAATAAAGCCGGAATGGTATGCACTATTTTGGGATAATAAAACAGTATTTGCGATTTTTTCGAACAAAGTATTTACTCTGCCAAATGAAGGTAACTGGCGATCAGACGCATATAAAGAAATACAACAATATGGGGTAACTCATGGAATCGGTTTGGAGTATATGGACTTTAATAAAAATTTAAAGAGATTTTATCAGACACTGGCCAATAAAAAATAGAAGCTTCCTGACAACATGAAAAACAAACATAAACTACTGAGCTATTTAAAGTCACAAAGACTTATGTCTATTTCTACCTGTTCAGATAAACCATGGATTTGCACTGTTTACTACACAATCGATGATTCATTTAATCTCTATTTTATAACTGAACCGGAAACGCGCCATACTCATGATATAGGAAAAAACAGCTTAGTAGCCTGCAGTATCGCAGACACTCACCAAAAAGTAACCGACAAAAAAATTGGCGTGCAGATTAGCGGTCGTGCAAAGATCATAGAGCAAGAAGAAGCAATTGTGAGAAGCCTAAATCTGTGGAATGCAACAAATCCCGGATTTGAGCATATTATTAATCTGGAAAACATGAAGAAAAAGGCAATCAAGGGGAAAGTTTTCCAAATTACGCCCACTTATATCAAATTCTTCAATGAAGAGCTCTTTGGACCTGAAGGTTTTCGATAATTCAATTTCTAACCTATCCGATAAATATTTTCTGCACTTTCTTCAAATGGTGGTGGGTGATGAAGGAATAAACGCAACTTGGTCATATGACAGGTAGAAATCTAAGTGGTATACTTTAAGCATGACCAAGATTGTTCCCTTTTCCAAATTTTCCAAAAAAGCCGCATCATCGCGGTATCTTGCAAAAACTTCAGTCGTCATAGATGAAAAGGGAGTTCCCATGGGATTTGTTTTTGGAAGAGACGCCTTCATTTCACTTTTGGAGCATTTTGACCAAGAGTTTGAAAAAAAAGTAGGTGATGTGAAAAAAGCGTATGATAACCCCGCGGGAAAATTGATTGATTTGATAGAAGAGCACTTGCCGCTCAATCCCGATTTTGTCAGAAACCTTAAGTCAACACTTGCGAAGACAAAAAAATCCGATTGGATTTCTCTGGAAGACGTCAGTCGCTCTTTACATGTATAATGTCGTTTTCACCCCGCACGGAAAGAAAGACATCGAAAAACTCCCCAAAGATATCCAAAAAAGAATTATAAAGAAGCTTACCTTTTTTTCCTCACAGATCAATCCGTTATCGTTTTCCAAACCGCTCGTCGATTTGCCTCCCGCAACGCACCGTTTCCGGGTAGGAGACTATCGCATCGCCTTTTATATCTTGGGTGATACTATCCATGTGGAGCGTATTCGACACCGGCGGGAAGTTTACACCCACTAATAAAAGGGTGGTGGGTGACGAAGGAGTAAACGGGTATCAAGTACAGTCTAATGAATCGAATCATTAGACTATTTTGCTTGATAATAGTTACATATTTTCCGGATGGATTGCTCTTATTTTCGGAAAAGCGGCAAAGTCATCCACGTTGTAGGTATAGATCTGGTTGATGCCGTTTCCCAACATCGTTGCGGCCAGAAAAATATCATAAACTCTATAAGAAGTAGTGTAGTACTTCTCAAGTAATTCACCATAGAGAATCAGCGCATTATCAGACGGGTAAATAATGGAAAATATTCCTGATTTGAAGCTTTTCAATGAGCGGACAATACCTTTAGTTTCTGACTTACCTTTGATTTTGGCAAGATTGAGCATCACTGCGGTGAACTCAATCAGATTTTGTACAGCCACAACACCTCTAATCTTACCTTGCTCCGATTGTTTGACGAGGGATCGGCAGAACGTGTAGCGGGGATCGTCTATGTCTTGCGAGTAAACGAGGATGTTTGTATCAAATAAAACCATAGATTTCTTCACGCCTCAGTGTCCCCTTGATTTTCCCTAGATGTAAACCTTTTGGCAGTTTACTCCTGAAAGGTTTCTTTTTCACAGGTGTATCGGCGTGGATTCTTTTGCGTACGGTATCTTGAATCACCTGGGTGATTGTCTTCCCCTCATCCAGAGCAATCCGCTTAATTTCCTTGTAGAGGTTGCGGTCAAAATAAAGAGTAGTTTTTGCTACGTCTGCCTGCATATATGCATAATTTACCAGAAATCTGTATTTCTGTCAATTAATCTAATAGCTGTTTCTTCATCGTCTCGAGGTGGACTACCTTAAAAAAGGATTTACGGCTTCAATTCCGTGGATTTTGGAGAAATCTTTAGTATTTACCGTCAGTATTCTATTTATTCCATTATCAAGCATAGTTGCAGCGAGGTAATAATCAAATACATCTGCCCCTTTCGTAATTGATGGAATAACCGAATGAAATGTCTTCATTGTATATGGAAATGGGGTCAGTACTTGAAATGAAAATTCCTTAATAAGGATATCAATTTTGGAAATTGTTTCAGATACTGTTCTTTTGTACCTCTGAATTAGAATACGCTCAACCTCAATAATATTTTGTTGCCCGCAATATGCCTTAATTTTTCCGGAAATTATTTCGCCAAACAGCGCTTTTGACTGTTCAAAAAAAGGTGATGATTGGTCCAAGAAATAGATAAAAATATTTGAGTCAAATACCCATTTTCCGCTTAAGATACTGGTCATACATATCCTTACGTCTGAAGGTATCTCCTTTTTTAACACCAAGTTTAAATACACCTGCAAGTCTCATGGGATCTTTTTTCTTTTTCCGTGTTTCTGTTTTTCGGGGAGTACGTTGAGCAAGGGCATCATGAATAATTGCACTCAAAGTCTTATTTTCCTGTATTGCGGCCATCTTAGCCCTCAATAATTCATCCTCCGGAAGCATAATGGTTGTTTTAATTGCTTTATTCATAATATAACCATAATACCATAAAACCATAAATATATCAAGTGGGTAAAAGTCGCTTCATCGTCTGGGGAATTTGGTCAGCCAGATCTGAAGCATTGAACCACAACCCTTTCGTCTTAAATAAATCATCGCCTGCTTTTTTGTTTATATACGATGCGGCAGACGCAGCTAGAAATGCATCGTTTTTCGTGTATAGAGCAGCTGTAAGACCAGCCAATACATCCCCTGTCCCGCCTTTCGTCATTCCCTGATTTCCACCTTGTACTTCAACTGTCTTCTTTCCATCCGATACATAATCCACCTCACCTTTGTGCAATACAACGCAATTGTATTCCTTCGCAAACCACTGTACTGATACCTCCACCTCGGAGGAGTTCCCGATTGAATCGGGACCACCATCCGAGGTGTCTTGGCGCTTTCGAGTCTTTGTGGTCTTACTTAATAACCGCTCAAACTCTCCGTGGTGAGGTGTAAGAATAGCTTGCGAAGGGATCGACTCAGGCTCCAGCATCTGTAATGCTCCCGCATCTATCACCCATTTTTTATTTGGATACTTCTGTAATAAATATTTCGTCAGATAATATGTTTGTAAACCCTCATCCTCTAACTGTTCTATTTGTTCTAAGCCCATTGTTTCATTGTTAAATTGTTTCATTGTTAAATTGTCTGTCCTCACCATTCCGGGACCTATCAATATGCAATCATCTTCCTCAATATAGGACTCAATTTCAGCTCTGGGAACTGCTATCCCGTCACGGAACTCTTCTTTGAGTTTTCGTACTATCTCGTTGTTCTCTTTCACAGATGAGTAGTGCACAAGATCAACAATTCTACTTGCAACTTTTAACGCCCATAACGATGCCGAGTGGAAAAGGTGAGACCCGCCGATTATAAGAAGCCTCCCATTATTCCCTTTATGAGAACCCTCCGGCGGAATATATAATTTCTTCAATGAGGAAGGATCAAACTGCTCCATATCTAGTTATTTCAACTCTATAATCTTAGCATCTTCAAGCTGATCTTTCTCGATAAAATGTCTATCAGTAATCGTCAGAATGGTTTGTTGTTGCCCCATTATAGAAAATATCTCATGTCTGTGTTTATGATCAAGTTCTGAGAGAACATCATCCAAAAGAAGCACGGGTTTTTCTCCTGTGGTTTTTTCTATGTACGATAACTCCGCCAGTTTCAACCAAAGTACAGCCAATCTCTGCTCTCCTCTGCTGCCAAACTCAGATAAATCTATAAATTCTTCCTTACTTTTGAATTTTGAATTTTGAATTTTGAATTTCATGTCGTCTCTATGTGGTCCTACCAACGTCACAGCCGCAGCCACTTCCGCATCTGCGTACTGATCCAATCTCTGTCTGGATATGATACTGGAATCATAAGTTAATTGATAACTTAGTGTTTTGAAATTGGTCCGCCAGCTGGCGGATGGAAATTTGAAATTACTTACAAAAGAGATGTATTCCCCTCTTTTGGAAGTTATGTATTCTCCCTGTTTTATAAGAAGCTGATCCCAGAAAAGAAGCTGTGACCGGGATGCACCTCGCTCACGAATAGCTTCCAGAAGACTATTTCGTTGTCTTAAACCCCTCTCATATGACACGAGAGTCCTTCGATACTCACGGTCTACTTGTGAAAGAACATAGTCCAAATATCGCCTGCGAAGTGAAGGAGAATAAGTAACCAATTCCAAATCCTGCGGCCAGAAGAGGACAACTTTAAGATTCCCAATGAAATCCACCATCCTCTTACTTACACCATTTAATATACATTTTTTAAAAGGCGTCTTAATTCCAGTTACCTCTCCTTGTGTAAGTATCATTTCCAATTTCATTGTTTCATCGTTTGAATGCTTCATAGTTCCATTGATTCTTGCCATATCTTTTTCAAACGCTATACAGTCAATATCTCTCTCTGCTCTGAAACTTTTGCCCAAAGCCAAAAGATAGATTGCTTCCAAAATACTCGTTTTCCCCGATGCATTGGCGCCTACAATAATAGTTGTATGGGAAGAAAAGGAGAACGTTTCCTTTGAAAATCGACGAAAAGAGGAAAGATTGATAACTGTGATAATCATTAAAAAAGCCAGTAAGAAAGCAGAAATTTGAAATTAAGATATTAAGAAATTGGGAGTATATTTCCCCTAATTTCTTAATTTCCAGTATCTCAATATCTATTTTTCACGGAGCTATGACTGTACCCATGAAATCATCACCAGCAAGAATTTTAGCAAAGTTAATGAGACCTTTACCAACTACATATACCCTGAGACCAAGTTCCTTTGCAAGTTTGGTAGCAACCGGATCAAAGGGGACGTTTTTCCCGGGTTCCCATTTGTCTCCCACCAGATGGCTATATTCTGCCCAACTCAGTTTGTGAAGCGGTTTGGCATCGGTATGCTTATTGGGATCTTTGTCAAAGACTGTCGTGATATTGGACATATTGATAAGCATCTTTGCTCCATAATCGCGAGCAATTACTACTGCGTCATAATCAGTGGAACATCCTGGTTTCCACCCTGCTGCTACAACCACAGGTTGTGTCAGGGTGGTGATTTTTTTGGTAAGATTGTGAAGTACTCGAGGATGTGCAATATCACGAAAGATGGTTCTAATCAGGTGTGCATTGAGACGTGTCGTATGGATACCCAACCAGTCTAAATCCCAATCAGAAATTCCACCTGATATCTTTCGCGCAGCCTCAATGTAGTGCCGAGCAGTAAATCCCCCTCCTACCTCAATAAAAAATCGCCATCCGTCGGCGACTTTTTCTCTGATAAATGTATTAAATTCTTCTATGTACTTCGTATCAATTCCTCCGGTGGGAACAACCAATGATCCGCCTAGAGAAAGTACTACCGGAGTTTTTTTGTCCATTGAGCGTATTATACCAGAGAATTTCTGATAAGGGTCGGACCCTTCAGGGTCCGACCCTGTTCAACCTTTCAACAAGCTTCTTCAACTCTTTTTTGAATCGTTCTTTACTAAATCTTTTTGCATTCTCTATACAATCCTGTGTTTTGATTCTGACATTGCTCAATTGTTTCATTGCTTTGACAAGACTCTCCGTTGTTAACTGATCAAAAAACACTCCTGTCCTCCCATCAACTACTGTTTCTATTACTCCTCCACTTCGATAGGCAACGACGGGCTTACCAAATGCCTGAGCTTCAACGGGCATGATTCCAAAATCTTCCATTTCCGATGGATACAAAAGGGCTTTGCAACTTGCATAGAGTTTCATAAGTTCCTCATCATTTACCTCACCGACAAACTCAATGGTGGGACCGGCAATTGATTTCAATTCTTCTCCATACCCCGCAAATGGTTTGCCAAAAACTTTCAGTGGAACTTTTAGCCTATTGCATGCCTCAATCGCCAAATCAATATGCTTCGGCCGTGCCAGTCGACCTCCGGCGAGAAAATATGTTTCTTTTTTATTTTTTATATGTAATTTTGTCCGCCAGCTGGCGGATTGATATTTGATATTTGATATTTTATCTACCATCTCCACCGGCGGATATATCACCACTGCATCATCCCGCCGATAAAATTTCTCTACCCGCCTTCGTACTTCCTGTGAGTTTACAATGATCTGATGCGGACGTTGTGCTGCAAGAAAATCCACGAGACGAAGTTTAAAATTAATCCACTCTCCGGCAAGTCTTCCGAGATGATACTTCCTCCAATTTCTGGCCGTAGGATACCCGTAGAGATAACGCGGGGGTGTATGGATATAGGTAATATGAATCGTATCTGTCTTTGTGACAATGAGATTGGGTACATATGCACCTGTGGCGGAAACAACTACCAGACCATAATCTGAGAGATCGAGATTATCAAAAATCCAGGGAGAAAAAATCCGCAAGGGGCTTATAAGTTTGGATACATAGGGAAGTTTTTGCGCCCAGGATGTGTGTATATCCCATCTCTCAAAACGCTCTCTATGTGGACCCAGAAACTGTGGGAGATACACCGCGGTATATACGGGAGCCTCCGGCCATATCTCATGAAGAGCCTCAAGCACTCTTTCAGCACCACCATATTCTTTGATGTAGTCGTGAACAAGTGCAATTTTCATATAACAAATAACAAATTAAAAAAGAGAAGTTTGCTGTGAAATATTTTCGATTTGATTTTCTTTTTCTTTTGTTTGTTTACTGTTATTGTGTTTTTGTTTTATGTCACTACTCAATCTTGGTATCAAACTCCGAAATCCTAATTCTTCAAAAATTGCATGGATATGCGGCCTATCAAGTATCGGTAGCTTACATTTGGAAATATCAATCTCAATTGGCACCTGTGTCACTATCGTGGCCAGTGTCTTGGATAGCTCGGCTGATTCACGACTCACCGTCAATTTCTGTCGTACTTTTTCATTGGAGATTTCTTCCAGATGTTTATAGAGTATTTCAAGTGTATGAAATTGCCGCAATAGATCACTGGCAGTTTTGGGTCCAATTCCTACTACTCCCGGATAATTGTCAGATGCATCTCCGACTAATGCTTTGTAATCAACCACCTGGGAAGCTTTGATACCAAACTTTTCCTCCACTTCTTTCTCTCCAAAAAGCTTTCCCTCAGCCAACCCCTTCACCGGCATAAACACCTTCACGTGTCCATTCACCAACTGTAAAATATCCCGATCCCCCGTTACAACGATTATTTCTATTTTTTCCGGTATTTTTGATTTTTTATTTGTATTTTTGATTTTTGATTTTTGATATTTGATATTTGTTGCTATCGTCCCAATCACATCGTCTGCCTCATATCCATCCATCTCAAAGATGGGAATTCCTAGATCTTCCACCAATTTATGGACAAGAAGTATTTGAGGGACGAAATCGTCCGCCAGTTTTGGCCTATGTGCTTGGTACTCTTTGAAAATTTCCTGGCGGAATGTTGGTTTCGGCCGGTCAAAAGCAACCGCCATGTGAGTTGGTTTGAGGTTTTGGATGACCCGCAGAAGCATCGATGCAAACCCGTAGACTGCTCCTGTCTGTTCACCCTTGGAGTTAGTCAGTGGTGGAAGCGCATGATACGCCCGGTGGATGATCGCATGTGCATCTATTAGAACTAATCGATCCATGAGGAGAATTGTAGCACGATACTAGGACTTCGCGACAGCAATTGCGGGTTTGGTGAAGGAGAGTAGTTTTTCAAAATCTTCACCTTCCAGAGTTTCTTTCTTCAGAAGTGCCTCTGCAACTTTATCCAGAGATGTCTTGTATTTTTTAAGCACTGCTGCCGCTTTTTTGTATCCTTCATCTAAGATTCTTTTAATCTCGCGATCAATTTTGCTTTGCATCTCTTGAGAAATTTGCGGTTCATTCATATACCTTCCACCCCATTCCATCACATCAACCGTTGGTCCAAAGTTGATCGGCCCCAACTCAGACATGCCAAATTCTATGACCATTTCCCGTGCTAACATTGTTGCTTTGTCAATATCATTGGAAGCGCCAGACGTCATCTCAGAGAAAATAAGCTCTTCAGCGGCCCGGCCTCCCAACATTGAGGCAATCTGTTCCAGAAGATGCGTCTTGGTTTCATGGATACGATCTTTGGCAGGAGGGATAAGCGTGAATCCAAGTGCCATTCCTCGGGAAACAATTGAAATCCTATGTACCGGATCCATATGGGCTAGTGCATGAGTGACGATGGCATGCCCTGCTTCATGGTAAGCCGTCATCTTGCGATCCAGATCTGATTGCAGGCGTTTCTTCTCAGGACCCAGCTTCACTTTGGTTGCCGCCTCCTCCACATCTGACATATCAATAGCCTTATTGTTTTTGCGTGCAGCCAGAATCGCTGCTTCATTGAGCATGTTCTCCAGGTCTGCTCCAGAGTATCCTACCGTTCTTTTGGCAACTTTATCCCAATCGACGTCTTTTTCAACCGGTTTTCCTTGGATATGAATCTTAAGAATCGCCTTCCGTCCTTCCATATCAGGAAGATCCAAAACGACTCGTCTGTCAAACCGGCCAGGTCTTAAAAGTGCCGGATCCAGAAGGTCTCCTCGATTTGTAGCAGCCACCACCAGCACATTTTCGTTTTGTGTAAATCCATCCATTTCAACTAGGATCTGATTGAGTGTCTGCTCACGCTCATCATGCCCACCCATCACGCCTACCGAGCGCATACGACCAATCGCATCTATCTCATCGATAAAAATAATTGCAGGGCTATTTTTCTTGGCGGTATTGAATAAATCACGTACGCGAGAAGCGCCAACTCCTACAAGCATTTCCATAAACTCAGATCCCGCCATAGAGAAAAATGGCGCACCAGCCTCACCTGCTAGTGCTCTGGCCAGAAGCGTTTTACCTGTACCTGAGGGACCTACCAGAAGTACCCCTTTGGGAGTTCGCGCGCCAAGTGCTTTATATTTCTGTGGGTTTTTGAGGAAATCCACGACCTCAAAAAGCTCCTGTTTGGCTTCATCCACTCCTGCTACATCTTTGAAGGTTACTTTAGGTGTATCTTTGGTGAAAAGTTTTGCACGAGATTGTCCAAATGAAAAAAGAGTATCCTGGGCACCTCTCGCTTGTCGAATAAGAAAGAGAAAGAATCCCACCATAAGAACGATAGGAAGAATATTTGAGAGAAGGTTCAACCAGACTGCGCCTCCTGTCGTATCCTGTACCTCTATCTCAATGGATGCTGGATCAGCTTTCGCATCGGTGAGAATCTTATACAGAGAATCTTGTCCTTCTTTGTATGAAGCATACACTTTGCCGTCTTTGTAGGTGGCAAGAAGCTTGTCATCAATAACTTCCACCTTCTGCACCTGTCCGCCTTTTATATCGGAAACAAGAGCAGTGATAGTTTTTTGAGGAAAAAGTTTCGTCACGTCTCGAGCTGACACAAACATGAGAAGTAGTATCGATCCCACGATAATCCAGAGGAAAATGTTTCGTGGTGTAAGATTGAGCTTCAGCTCAAAGATCTTTTTGATTTTTTTGTTTCCGTTTTTGGGTTTGTGATTTTTTGTTATCATATGAATTATAAATCGTTAGCGAACGATAGATCCTGCAGGGATTCCCTTGGACACGGGGATAAGTTTTGCCGCACCCTCAGTATCAGCGCAAATAATCATCCCCTGGCTTTCCTCTCCCATCATTTTGCGAGGTGCTAAATTTACTACAAAAATAAACTTTTTCCCTAGTACCTGTGAGGGAGTATACCATGGAGCGATGCCTGAAAGAATAGTTCGTTGACCACCCACTCCAAAGTCGACTGTAAGTCGCAAAAGCTTATCTGAGCCTTCCTTTTTCTGCGCGTTGATAACTTCACCCACCCGTAAATCAAGCTTGGCAAAGTCTTCAAACTGGATTGTATTCTTCACCATATAAGATGCCCATTATATCCCAACCTCGAAGCTAACTCAACTGAAGCAAGTCAATAATGGAAGAATGAATAAAGGTTAGTAAGTCCAATAGCATTTCGTACTTCAGTCATTGTCTTTTTGCACTCATCTCTGGCTTTTTCTGCTCCATCCTCAAGTATCTTTTTGACCAAAGCGGGATTTGAAGATAATTCCTTATATCTCTCTCTGGCCGGTCCAAAAAACTTCATAAGTGTTTCAAACAAGTAATTTTTCACCTCTACATCCGCCACTTTCCCGCTCCTATAAAGACCTTTTAGTTCCGCTATTCTTCCTTTTTCGCCGAAGAAGTCCAAGTAGGTAAACACCATATTCCCCTCTATATGTCCGAGGTCATCGGCGTGTATTCGTGTGGGATCTGTATAGGTACTCATTACCTGTTTTTTGATTACCTTTTCATCATCAAAGATTGAGATTATATTTCCTAGTGACTTGCTCATTTTTCTCTTGCCATCTGTTCCCAATACTACCGCCACTTCTTCGGGTATATATGGCTCAGGTAATTTAAACGCATGAGTCCTATAAGTCTTATTAAACTTCTCGGCTATATCGCGGGTTATCTCAATATGCTGTTTCTGATCTTTACCTACAGGCACCAGATCAGGTTTATATATGAGGATGTCTGCTGCCATGAGTATGGGATAGCAGAATAGCCCCATGTTGATATCCTCTTCCATCACATCTTTTGTGAGCTTGTCTTTGTATGCGTGTGCCCTTTTAAGAAGTCCTAATTGGGTTACGTTATTGAGGATTGATTGCAATTCCGCATGCATGGGGACATCTGACTGACGGAAAAAGGTAATGTTAGTAAGGTCTCCCAGTAATGCAAGTTCATTGATAATTAAAGTCTCCGTATTCTTCTGTAGTTGAGCTCTATTTTGAACGGTCGTTAACGCGTGCAAATCTGCCACAAACAAGAAACAATCGTACGCTTTTGCTAATTCCACGAACTGCTTCACCGCTCCTAGATAGTTACCGATATGGAGCGTACCGTCGCCACTCGGAGTTATTCCCGACAAAATGCGTTGCATAATCATATTGTACTATCTTTTATCCCTCGTACGAAATCAGCAATTTCGGGTAGGGTCTTTTCAGGATGAGTAATATGCTGTTCATATCGTCGTGCAATTGCACTTCCCACAATTACTCCATCTGCTCCCATTTCCATAATTTCTTTTACATCAGATGGAGAACTTATCCCAAATCCAACGAATATTTTTTTTGCAGTCAGTGACTTAAGCAATCTAAGTGATTTAAATAACCTACCCTTCTGTATTCGATCTCCGGTGACACCCGGAAGAGCAGTACAGTATATAAAACCTGCCTGCCGGCAGGGAGGGTCCGTCGATGCTGCAATAATTTTTTTGAGCCTTTCCCGTGTGGAATACACCGTCGCAAACTGGATGAGCGACAATCCTTGTTGTCTACAAGCAGTCGATAACTCACTCTGTTCTTCCAAAAGAATATCGGGAACAATAAGACCCTTTATACGCGCCTCTTGTGCCTTTTTGACAAACTTTGGTACTCCAATTTTATAAATCGGTCCATAGTAGCTGGTCAAATATATTGCTTGCCCTGTACCGTGCTTGCTCTGGTACAGGGTTAATTGCTTTATACCATCAAGCACATCATAAGGAGTTGTACCGTTTCTTAAAGATCTTGTACATGCTCGTTGAAAAACTTCGCCGTCACAGATTGGATCCGTATAGGGTATACCGATTTCCAACACGTCAGCGCCACTTTCGATAAGCGTTTTCGCCAACCTAATTGAAAACTCAGGACTAGGATCTCCATAGTAAAGATGAGTCATTAACATAATTTTTAATTTTCAATTTCTAATTTTTAATCAATTTTTATTTCTTAAATTTTAATGTTTAAAACATTAGTCATTGATTAGAAATTAAGAATTAGAAATTATAAATTTCATCGCGGCAGCGATGTCTTTATCTCCTCTTCCCGAGAAATTTAGGATAACTATGTCATCAGGTTTATATTTTCCTTTTCTCTTAAACAGTTCAGCAATTGCATGACACGTCTCAAATGCAGGAAGCAAGCCCTCAAGTTGCGCCATCTTTACATAAGCATCTAATACCTCTTGATCTGTTGAGTATGTTGCCTTCACTCGCCCAATTGAATGGTAGTAAGAAAGCTCTGGTCCACGTGCTGGATAGTTTAGTCCTGCACTTCGGCTCTCGGTTTTCCTATCCATCCCAAACTCATCTTGTAATAAAATAGTTTTGCTCCCTTGGAATATTCCAATGGAACCAAATGTTAACGCCGCAGCATGAAGACTCCCCTTGCCTCGTCGAATCCGCCGGCTGGCGGAGGAGGCGGGTCCACCTTCTACAAACATAAGCTCAACATCTTTATCGTTGATAAACGCTTTGAAAATCCCCAAGGCATTACTCCCTCCCGATCCGCATGCGATGATTGTCTTTGGTAATCTTTTTTCTTTTTCCAGAATTTGACTACGTGTTTCTTCTCCAATTACTTTTTGGAAATAGGCGACGATTGTCGGAAACGGATGCGGACCTACCGCTGAACCAATTAAATAATGAGTTGTAGGAAGTTCACGAATCCATGCAACTAACGCCTCTGATACTGCATCTTTTAAAACCCCACTTCCACGTGTTACCGGCTCTACCTCACCTCCCAATAATTTTATTTTTTCAGCATTTAGTTTTTGCCTGTCCATATCTTTCACTCCCATATACACTCGACATTTCAATCCCACCACATTGGCTGCCATTGTCGCGGCCACCCCATGCATCCCTGCTGCGGTTTCGGTGACAATCATTTTCTTCCCCATCCGCTTTGCCAAAAGTGCCTGACCAATGGCATTGTTGATTTTGTGCGACCCGCCATTGCTCAGATCTTCTCGTTTGAAATACACTTTGCATCCTATAAACTCAGAAGTATTCTTTGCAAAATAGAGAGGAGTTGGTCTGCCCACATACTCAGTAAGTAATCTCCTAAACTCACCAAGAAATAAAGGGTCGTTTATCGAATCATCAAAAGCAGTCTCCAATTCAATGAGCGCCGGATACAAAAACTCCGGTGCGAATTGTCCTCCAAATTGACCAAAGTATCCTTTTTTCATATATTTAACCTATAAAACACTGTAATCGTTGTACACTTTTAATAATTTGAGCATAAATAGTGTAATAATTCGAATTATCAAACTTAACTTATAGTTACAGATTTTGCAGCGTTGATAAACAGTTTGATCTTTTCTGAATCGTGCTTTCCTTCTGTCTCGACGCCTGATGTAACATCCACTGAAAAGGGATGCACGACACGTATTGCGTCAGATACATTTTCCTCTGTTAATCCACCAGCAAGAAAGATCTTATATTTGGATGCAATTGGAATTAGTTTCGTAAGCGTCAATGGTAACCCTTTTCCTTGTTTCTCTCTGTCAAAAAGAAAATAATCCACGTCATAATTCTCCATAATCTCCAAAGTCTTCTCGCTGTTAAAATCGGAAGGTACAGAAATCGTTTTAATCACTCCTGCATATTGGGTTAATGCACTGTATTCCTTTCCTTCACTTCCATGTAACTGCACAAAATCCAGCTTGAGATACGCAATAATTTTTTTAATCTCATCAATTTTTTCATCTCTAAATACTCCGACTATTTTTACGTTGGTCGAGAGAGTTTCAATAATTTTCCGTGCCTGCTCAGAAGATATGTGTCTGTGTGAATCTCTCACAAAATTGAACCCCAAAAAGTCTGCACCATTGATCATTGCAGTTTGCGCTCCCTCAATTGTTCGAATTCCGCAGATTTTAACTTTTGTTTTCATAGTCCTTTTAATTTGTGTATCAGCTGTAAAACATTATTTGCTCTCATAAGACTCGTTCCTACGAGTACTGCCTTTGCTTCGGCATTTTTGTATTTCACCACATCTTCGCTGGATTTTACTCCCGAGAACCCAATCTTTACAAATGTATCAGGTATCATTTTCAAAAGTCTGCACGCTCGATCCACATCAACTGAGAAATCAGAGAAATTCCGTGCATTGACAGAAATGATTTTTGCGCCACTTTCCATTACCTTTTTTAATTCGTTTTTTTCAGAAAGTTCCACAACCGGCTCAATACCAAGAGACACAATGAGTTTCACAAACGTTTTAAGTTCACGTGTGTTTAATAAACTTGCAATCAACAATACTGCATCTGCTCCATGAAATTTTGCCTCATAAATCTGGTATTCATCTATGATGAAATCTTTGCATAAAACAGACAACGAAGATATCTCTTTTACCTCTGACAATAAATCCATATCCCCGTTAAAATATGTTTTATCAACGACCACCGAAATCGCATCAGCACCAGCTTCTTGATAATTTTTAACTCTCTGTATGGCTTCGCTTCTCTCACCTAAGTTTCCCCACGACGGTGATGCCAGCTTTATCTCGGCGATTAAACCTACATTACCTCTGTACATGCAGGTGATAGCGCTTATGAAATCTCTCGTCTTGTTGCGTGTCGGTACTGCGCGTTTTTTGAGAAATGACAATGAAACTCTCTGCTTTTTTGTAGCAACTTCTTTTTGTTTCGTGTTGCGTATCTGGTCTAAAAAATTGTGCGTCATAGAGTTCAATAATTTGAACTATTAAACTTTCTCAATCGTTCCAAAACTTGATACGCACGGCCAGAATCAATCGACTGGGTAGAAAGTGGAATCCCCGCGCTGATGCTATCCACTACACCAGCAACAAAAAGTGCCGCCGCCGCATTGAGTACTACAGTATCTCGCAATAATCCTTTTTCTCCCAAAAGAAGTTTACTAATTGCATCAGCATTCTCCTGCGGGTTACCCCCTACAATTCTATCTGTGTTACTTCGTGTAAATCCAAACTTAGAAGGATCTATGATAAACTTTCTTACTCGAGTGTTTTTTACTTCATATGCGTACGTTTTTCCAGATAGGATAATCTCATCAGTCCCGTCCTGCGCGGTAACGATTAATAAATGTTGGTAATCTAGTTGTGTTGCAGCGTGCGCAAGAGTTTTTGCAATTTTCCTATTTGGTACACCAATCAATTGTCGTTTCACACGACATGGATTTACAAAGGGTCCTAAGTAATTAAACACTGTTCTTACTTTCAACTCTTTCCGTACTGAAACGACGTTTTTTG
>Ga0213870_1000393_pt1 | contig 21255 bp, 30 predicted proteins | sample WICALVC2017_Meta_FD_160119 | JGI IMG/M metagenome (GOLD analysis project Ga0213870, IMG submission 160119) | Freshwater microbial communities from subterranean cave lake in Wind Cave National Park, South Dakota, United States - WICALVC2017 | ecosystem: Environmental > Aquatic > Deep subsurface >... | reverse complement strand
TCTTTATCCCGTATTTATTTCCTTTGGTTTGTCGCCACATCCTCGTCAGCTTGTCTTATCTAAAAAAGGTCTTTTACATTTATTTCTTCAGATAAACTATCAACTAATTCGCCTTTCATGCTATCAAACTGTTCCAGTTCTTTTTTACTGGCATAAGCCCTTCTGCCCCTTAAATTTTGTAAGCCGTTCCACTTCCTCCATGCTTCGGCATAGTCGTTAGTCCGGTCATAAACTATTGCGTAGCCGAACTTGTCGTAAGGAGGTTTTTGTTTAGTTATAATTCTTTCGTCATAAAGATATTGCTCTAACTCCCGGCCATTAAGTTCTCGCTCAAATTCTTTGATAGTTTCCCGGTGCTCTTGGTTATCTAGGTCGTAATGAAACTGGCCAGTATCTTGCGGGGTGGATTTGTGGGAATCAAGTATTACCGCCCGAATATCCTGCGACATAATTTGAAGCGCTCCAAAAGTATAAGATCTGGGTTCATTGTCGGCCTTCCGCGCGTCAATTATTTTCTGGGCCTGCTCATCCACTATCCAAACATCTTCCCTAAAATTTCTAATCTTTAGTGTCGCCATTTTACAAGTCTATATTAGCTATTTGTTTTTTACCTTCAACTTCTTTATCTCTTTTTTCCCAAGTTCTGACCGCCGCCTTCCAACTGACCATTTTATTCCGCCCTATAAACCAACCCTTGCTTTCGTAGAAGTCTATAAAACCTTGGGGGCTAATTCCGTTTTTTCTTTCTAGGCAATAATCAGTTAGTTCTTGGAGAGCGGGGGGAGCGAAGCGACCTACTCTCTTAGATTCAGATATAGATTTAGGTATAAGTATAGATATAAGTATAAGTATAGATATCTCGGGCAGTCCCATGACCCTCCCTACACCCTCTAAGACACTCTCTGGTAACTCCCTTATGATTTTCTTTATTCCTTCCTTGACATCTTTACTAGAAGTGTCTTGATTTTTTATAAAGTTTTTTATAAAAATCCGACCCTCAATATAATATATTCTGCCATCAAATTTTTCGATCATTTTAGGAAGCATATCTTTATCAATTCCCGTCTCAAAGGCCATTACTCTTAACGGAAGTTCATAAATACCGGCTATATTTGTATGCTCGTTAGTAAGAAAATATAAAAAAAGAAATTTCTCTAGTGGATCAAGTCCAACAACAAAACTATCATTCCAGAATTTTGTGTTTATGTATCTAAATTTTGCCATCAGCGTCATTTATTTTTGCTCTAGCTCTTTGCCAAATTTCAGATTCAAATGAATCTATACTCATCTCCACCTGCCATATAAACTCCATAATATCAAAACCCTCTTTATTCATTACGTCATCCCAGTTAAATCTAAAAATCCGATATCCTAAACAAGAAAGGGTATTAAATCTATTGCGATCATACTGATAGTTTCTTTCGTTGTCATGGATTTTACCCTCAGTTTCTATAATTATACTTCTCTCTGGAATAAGGAAATCAGCTACAAAATACTTTTTTCCATTGATCGTCCATCCCTCGGGAACATCTATCTTATATTGCGGATAAAATTCATAGCCGTTTATCAGTAACTCTGTGGCCATTACTTTCTCTAGTGGGTTAAGTTTATTTTCAATTAAGAATTCTCGTAAGGAGTCTAGGTCTTTAATAAGAGCTGGTTTTTTCTCCTCTACTTGTTCGACTGGTTTTTCTTCCTTTGGTTTCTTTGCCATAACTTCTTTATACAAAACTCCCCACCGGCAATCGTGAAATTGTTGTCCTTGCGGACTTCGATGGGGAGTTCCCTATAAACAAGTGTGGTTTCACGATTGCCATGTACCCCAATCTTATACCTTGTTAAATTACTTGCAAGTGGAGTTATCCACACCCTACCCTATCACTAAAAATCCGGTATCAGGTTAATTTAATATCGCTTTTTACTTCGTTGCCCCAGACATCCCAACCCCTAAATTTATCAAATCCGAATAAGTTCTCTTGATTATCGGCTCTGCCAAAAAGCTCTATTCTTGGTTTATCTCCTACAAGTTCTACAATTTTTTCTCTGATTTGTGGTGGCTTACTACTATGTTTATCTCTTTTTATTGATATTAATTGTTTTATATTTCTTTTTCCTCTTGGAAGTGGAATTTTACCTTTCTTGAATATCAAAACAAATTCACAACGACTCATAGTATAAGTTCCCGGATTATCTCTACCTTTATCCCAGACAAATCCCATCGTACAATACTTAAATCCCCATGCCCTACCCACTTCAAAAGCTATATCTAATTTTGGCCCAGTAGCCCACATAAAAAGTAAACAATTTTTATCCGCTAGCTTCTGAATTGGCAATTTACATATTTCCTTATCTTCTAAAACAGAATAATGAGTATGCGCCCCCCCCGTTGAAGTTCCACCAGCTCCGTTATGTTGTGATGTATTATATTTCCACGGCGGATCAGCATAGATTATTTGGTATTTCATTATTTCCACAGATTTTAGCTTAAAACCTACTCTATCACCATTACCTTGTATTTAATCATCTCGTAAATTCTCTTTGTTCGCTTTCTGCCGCCCGCAAATAATACTTCGTGGCCCGCAAAAGTTCTTCTAACGCTTCTCTCTGCATAATTCTCTCCATAAACTCTTTCCATTCTGGCGTAGCTTCCGCAAGCATACGGGCTTTTGCCACACTCTTTGCCTCCTCTAAAAGCTCTACCTTTTTCTGATTAAGGATAAATTGCTTTTCTACGATTTCGGCATTTAGAGATGAGAGCAAACTTGCTAATTGAACCAGCTCTTCTGAAGCTGTGGCCGGGCCGAGTTTATCTATATCTCGGAGTAGTTCTGATTTTTCTTTAATTAGGTCGCGAATGGTTTTCATTTATTTTTTCTTGATGATTTAGTAGTTCTTCAACAATTCCTTTTCCTAGCTCGCGGCCTTTTTTTTCTTTTGGATTTTTTAAGATAAATCCAATCTCAATTCCCCATTTGACCTTAAACAAAAGTAAATCGGTGCATAGTTCTCGATAATCATCTAAGAACTCCTTATTGTCTTTTATCCATTTTCCAATTTCCCTATCTGCGAGAAATTGCACAGTTTTTTTATCCATATCTTTATATCTCTATTGGTAATCCTTTGTAAGTGAATAAGGGGGATTGGGAAGAGACAGGGATAGCGTTATTTGACGCTACAATGCCCGTGGTGGGGTTTTGGGGGACTAAAATGGGGATTATGTGTTCTAGCCCCATTTTCGCAATCCAGCGCATTTTTATCTTTGTCGTATGCCTGCCGCAATCACACCAAGCCCAGGCAAGGAATTTTCCTGATTTTTTTAAGTATCTGTTTATGTCTGTGAGACGTTTTCCGTGGCCATCTTTCCACTCCCAGTCAATAGGGCAATGTTTCTGTCCGTCTTGCAGGATTTCAAGGATTTTGCGGGCTTGAGGGATCATATTAGGTATTTAGGGGGTAATATCTTTTCTTTAAGCTAACTTTTGCCTCCTAACGCTAAATCCATAGGGTAAATATCGTCAGCGAGGTTCTGCTGGACATACCAAACAACGTCTTTTTCCTCCTCGGTGAGTTCTATTCCCCTTTTCCTTCCCATAATCCATAGGGCGGCATTTACTTTGTTTCTGTTTGACGACCCGTCATCTCCGCAAAAATCTTCAACTGCTTTTATGATAAGTTCTTGTTTGGGGCTTTTGTTGTGGGGTAAGTTTCTCATAGTATTTTTCGCACTTGGGGGGTCATAGATTAGACTTCTCCGTAAATAATTTTTTTGAGATTTTTCTCTGCATCTATAAACGCTAACGGCTCTATAAGTAATTCTCTGCGGTAAAGTTTTATTCTAATCTCGTCAATAGTTCCATCGTCCTCAAAAATAAATATCTTTCTTGGCATTGTTCCCTCAAAATTATGTATTTTCTTTCCGAGTGTAAACAGGATAGCGGCCGTGTTGAAATCTGATGTTTTATAATAGTTCATGTTTTTAATTTTAATTTTATTTTAAGGCGATTAGCAGTGGGTTTTGTTCACCATGCGAGGCTTAAGCCCGTAGCTTACATTTAATCTGCTTTTTTATGCAGAACCTCGTTTAGGTGAGTAGCACTTTCAGCTACTTTAGCAAGGTAATTGTCAGGTTTTGTCCTGTTTTGTCCTTGCGTTCACCGCCTATTAGTTAAAAGGGAATTTCCGAGGGGTCTATGACCTCGCTTTCTCCTTCATCCACATTTATGGATTCTTGCATGGGAACAATTACAAGATATTTATTTTGATCTTTGGTTAAGTGATATCCTTCCGGAATAAGAAATAAGGCGATAACTTCCCTACCAGATACGAACATTTCTTTTGGCTGTAAGGTAAGCACTTTATTTATCCAGTTTTTCGAGTCATCTCCATAGGCGTTAATAAGTGCAGCGAGAGACGGCTTGTTGATATTTACATTTTTTGTTTCATTCTCTCCCTCGACTCTTATTTTTGCCTCTACTTTAAGACCATATTTCCCTTCAGATTCTACTGCCTCTGATACTAATTTTGCCCGTGTTCCTGCTACTACTTTTTCTATATCTAACCATGGGCCGGAATTTTGATTTGGTTTTGTGAACTTCATATTTGTTGTTTAGTCCTATAAATTAGTAATGCCGCTTTGAACACTGCTAAATCGGTTTCGTGGTCAAAGCGTTCGTGAGTTTCTAACTCACCTTTTTGCGGGAGGTGGACGATAATCGAACCATTAAAGTCCTTTTCTCCCATAAGCTCTAAGAGATGTCTGTACGCGGCGCATTGTACGAACGCCTCGTAGTAAATACTCTTACCGGTTTTCAGATCACCTATGTATTTCCGGCCATCTATCTCGCATACAAAGTCAGCAGTGCCGGCGATAAACATTTCGGGGTCATACATTTTCTTTTCGCTTTCGGTGAATTTGACTTTGTTATCCTCCGCCCACTTAACGAATCTTTCTATGGCTTCCTTATGCTCTGGCTCTATCTTGTATTCTTTGTCATTTAAGGTAACTGTGGTTGGGATTTCTTTCGTGGCTATCCATATCTCAACTCCCTTATGGGTTATCTGTCCCCATAGGGCGGCTTTATCTCTTTCGTCTTTCCAAGCGGTGCGGGCTTCTAAAAAAGTTTCAATGCTTGCTGAATAAGCAATAACTCCACCCACTTCTCCTTGTTTACTGGCATATTGGGCTAAACCCTTTTTTTCAATATAATCAACTGCACAATTCGCCGCCCACTGTGTAATCCCGTCCCCTTTTCCGATAACTCCTATGATGGTGGTAACTCCGGTCATCTGCTCATCACCCCAGTAATATCTGTGAGTTTTTTCGTTGAAGGTGAATTTATTCATTTTTCAATTTCTATTAACCCGTCCGCCTCCGCTTCACTTGGCTTAACTACATCGCCTATTAACTCTTGCTCCATTTCTTTGTGGGCTTCTTCTAACGGGTCAACTAGTTCGTTAATAGTTTTTACTTGCTCACCTATCGCGCCGAATATATTTTGTAGTTCGTTCATAATTTTTTAGGGAGGAAACGGCAAAGGGAACCCCCACCGTCTCCTCTCTATTCCCTTTAGTTAATTGACATCAGCAGAACTCCGATGATAAACACTAGAGTTACTACTGCAAACTCATATATTGGCATTAGCTTCTGCTTCCACGCGGTCTTTTTGCCTAATCTTGTTACAGAGAAAGGAAAGTATCTGTCGTGCCTGTTTATAGTTTTCTGTACCATAAGCGGACTTATCCATCTGTCTGCGGAAGTAATCCGCCCGTTGTTCGTCATTTCCATAAAGTAAAATGTTCATAAGGTTTTATTTTTTAATTGCTCTTTTTCCCAATCCGATAAGGGGAAAGCTCCGATTCCCCTGCTTATATCTGGGAAAGAGCGAGGGATTTTATTTTCATCCCAGCTTCCCCCGCAACGGCATTTATGTATTCCGTCATGATTCTTACTTTCATGGCAAAAGCATTTAGCAAGATTATCGTTACAAAGAGCTATGGTTTCTTTTTCCATAAGTTTAAGTTATTACTTTTTCTCGACCTTTTCCTAAGTAAAAATCTACACTCCAAGTTTTACAAATTTCGCAAAAAGCGTTAATCCATATCTCCTCGCTCTTAAAAATATGGCCTTGAGTACACTGATAAACATATTGGCCTCTTTTTAACATTTTTCTTAATCTATTTTCCGGGCCACTCATTGAGTTCCAGTAACATTCATACGAGCAGAATTTATGCTGATTTTTGTTATCGAGTTTTTTGTTACAATTCTTGCAACGCATACTTTTAAGAAAGAGCGGGGGACTGACGGCTGAAGTAAATGTTTTCCGCGCCCCCGTTTCTTCTTTGTGGTTGAAGTATAGCAAGCGAGGGTATCGCTGTCAAGTCCTGTTTTTTAAGCTAAAAAGTGGAGTTATCCACTTTTCTTTTTTACCTTTCCACCTTTACTCGCGATTTTTCGCAGATATTTTTTCCCGTATTTTATACGAGTTCTTGTGCCTCCTTTTCTGCCAGTTTCTATAAAGTATTCTTTTGTATATTTTTCTACCATTTCTTTATTATACTTCCTCTTTTCAATTTTAGCAAGTGGCTCGCTTCCCTAATTTACACCTACTTTTCTCCTGTTAGTTAGGAACTGGATACAAGTATAAACAAAGCTGTTATCTAAAATACAAAGGAGAAAAGTGTGGAGACGCTCCTGCTTTCTTCACTGCTCCACTTTGTATTCTAACCCCTCTAGAGTTTTGAATAGTTCTCTAAAACTATGCTTTGTTGTAGATGAGGTGTTTTAATAAAATAAAATTCGTGCCATGTTGCGGCACGACACGAATTTTCTTCGCGATTGCCGCAACAATCACCCCTTAATTATACACCCCCAAAAATAAAATGTAAATAGGACTTATCCACATCCCACCTACTACAACCTCTCAATAAGATATAAGATAGAAACAGAGAAAAGAAGTCCTAATCTTTCGCAATTCCCTTCAGGATTAAAGCGACTTCAACGATTTCTCACTTCGGCACGGTGGCTTACGCTGGTATGCTCGAACCAAGCTCCCTTGTGGGAGTTTTTGGTTACTAAAAACAACCTATTAAATAGGTTGCTTCTAGTTCTGGAGGTTCAAGAGTTCGGCCTAGCTCTTATAGAGTTTCGACCAGAGCTACTTGACCCGCGGGGATTCAAGTCCCGCCTCCGTCCCACATAACGAGGCGCGAGGCGAGACTCACTTATATTTAGCCCGCACAGCCTTATGACAGTTGAACCAATGGTGCGCCAAGTCATTGGAAAACGCCCAGCCCGCCAATTCCACCTGGTCTTGCCAAGAATCATATTTAAGTTTTGTCATTCCCGATTCTTCACGGAAAAGGTTGAATGTCTTTTCCCAAAATTGAAAAATTCCACTAGCTAGATATTCTCCTGTTTCGCTCCTAAAATCTCCCCGTGTGTTTATATTAAACTTGCTTTCACAATGAGCTACCCCAATAAAGATTTTTTTGTTAAGTCCGTATTTTTCGGCAACGGAATTAAGCCAGTTTTGAATTTGGTCTTTTAAGGGTAACTCTTGGGCTTGTGCCACTTTGGGCTGTATAAGATGTATAGCTTCATACACAAGACCAGAAGGAAGAGTAAATGCCTTTTTTATAAACCATCCTCTTTCGTTTTCTATTAAACCTTGAGCTTGTGCATTATTAGTAAATAGTAACAAAAACAATCCAATAAAGATTGATTTCATAAGTTGAGTTTAATTCTAATTTCGCTTGAATCCGCCTAAAGATAATTCGCCTTTGCGATAGCGTTCAATCCACGCCCAGACAATACCTGTAAGGGCGGTTGCTCCGATAACAAAAGCGGTGAGTTCATCTTCCGGCAGAAGAATCCGGTAATGACGAAGAACCATACCGATAACTCCCACGAGAACAACTTGTAACGCTGATATATTTTTCATATTTAGTTGACAATTAGTTGCTAATTATATCTAAGTTATTTACAATCCTCCGACTAAGGATTGGTTGGTTTTAATTGGTGTACCGATTTTCGAGGCCTCGGTACCACGGCCTATTGCGCCTTCCGCTTGTGGTGAAACACCGCTTTCACGCTGTAGGCAAGGGCCGAGGCATGAATTACAGCATCCCACCGGTTCTTGTGGCGCAGGTTATACGCCACACCCAGGGCATGAAGCGCGGAAAGTGCTCCGTGAACGTAAATGGCCAGGAGATGCAGTTCTTTCATTTCTTCCTCCTCCTCTTGTGCTTCTGAAGACACTTCCAGTTGAAGTGGAAGGTTCTGGCCCGACACCGGGGACAATAGAGAATGTGTATCATTCCTCACCTCCGTCCCGAACCTCCCCGCAGAAACAGCAAATCCATTTCTGGGAAAGTTCGCCATAAGCGTGTTCGGTTTTGCGCTTACAGTTACCTTGGCAGTCTAGTATTTTATACCGCCAGACCTTCTTGGATTTTTTCACAAGGAACTCCTTTCTCCTGCAAGCAGGCGGGAGAATGTTACGGCTTTTTCAGATTGTCCCGTTTAGGGGTCTGGTGTACATCGGCCGTACAGGGCTTTCGCCCCCATTCTCCCGTCTGATTACAGAAACTTTTTCAAAAAACTTAACAATATCGAAAGAAAACCAGAAGTTTGCTTCTTTAATTCAGGTACTCCTTCAATTTCGTTTGGCAGAGTAGTTATAACTTCTGCTACTTTAACCGCTTTATCGGCAACTTGTTTAGTAATCCATTCGGGGTAATATATTATATCAAGTTTCATCGGGTCTAAAAATCCGCGATTCCCATTATCAAAATTAAGAACTTTATAAAAATATCCTTCTTGGTCTTGATACTTTTTGCCGTTTACCCAATTAAGAAAATCCGTATTGGGATAGGTTGTGGAATCTTTGGTTCTTTGGACTTTCCGGTAGCCCCAATGGAGATGAGTTCCACAATATGGCGGTTTGCCTTTTTCACTATCGGGGACTGGTTGTCCGTTGTAATAAACAAGTCCCGAAGCTCCTTCCTCGCCTAGAACCGTGCCTTGCGGATAATAACCGCCTTCTATGACTTGTATGGTTGACCTCATGTGCCAATAAACATATTCTCGGCATACTCCGTTCTCGTCAGGGTCGGTTAAGACATTCACTCCAAACCCGTGAGTTACTGAACCAATAGTCGGAGCAATTTCATCCCATACTTTATAACAAGTTCCTGGTTCAGAAAGAAAAACTTTGTCCCCGTGAAAAGAAGCTATATCAATTCCCGCGTGGGATTTAAGTCCCAGAGATTTATAGACATCGCAAAGCAGGCAGTCGTCATAGCCCTGTGTCCATACTCCTTTACGAATTGGATAGAGTATTTTCATGCTTATATTTTACCATTTTTACGGCCTGTTGGCTCTTTTCGTTTTCCACAGGGCGATTTCCTTTTTAATATCTTTTTCGTAGCTTCGGAATGAGCCCAAGTGATAAAATCTTAGATGACATTTCTTGCAACCCGTTACAAGATTTTCCCAAAGCAGTTCCTTTGACTTATCCACCGATACGGGGATAATATGATGAACCTCCCGACCCCGCTCTCCGCATAATTCGCAAAGCAGATTTTGAGAAAAGTATTTATCTCTTAATCTCGGCCATTCGCCGCTTCTTTCCGCGCCGAATAATCTATCTTCCCAAAACATATCCCTGAAAAAACGCCAAAGAGATTTAGAGATTTCCACTGCCCAATTATCGCCAAGTTTTATGTTGTTTTCTAAATAGTACTCCGCTTTCTCGCGGGGCATATCCAAATAAACAAACACCCCGTATTTGCTGGCAAAATGATTTACAACTTCTCTTAAAATTAAATGTTCTCCGTTCTTTCCCGCTTCCTTGCCCCAAGAGTTTTGTAGGACTAGGTAAGTTTCGTCTATTGGTTTTTTCCAGCCCTTACAGGTGATAGCGTGTCCTTCTCCCGATTCCTTAATTTCCGAAAGAATGTATTGCTCGGCTGGATAACCCCACACAAGACCCATTCCCACTCCTTGTTTCTGATTCAGTTTGTTTTTAAGATAAAAAATCGTGGCTCGGATATTGTCAAAAGCATCATAAGGCCCACTCACCGCCCAGAAGGTTTTTTGTTTTTGAGGAGAAGCGTAAAAATCCAATCCATCGGGCCAGTTCTCAATTCTTCTTAAAAATTCGTTTCCTTTTTCAGAAGTAAAGGGCGATTTATTTTTGGGCAAAGCCCCAAATTTCGTTCCTACCTTAAAAGCAGTTCTTAAATTTTGTCCCCAGGAGTCAACATCACCGGAGAGTTCTTTGGATTTGGCGAACATCCAAGTCTCCTCTATGGGTATCCCTTCGTTTGTCCCGATTAAAAGGGCGGTGGTGTTTCCCGTGCATTGATCGTCCAGTTGGTCTTTTAAGTCCGAGGTCTCCAAAACAAATTCATCGGGCAGTTTTTCCAACTTGGGAAACTCCTTTATGGGGATGATAGCCCCCAATTTGAAATCATGCGAATCGGGGGGGAGTTCTTTAAGTCCTCCTAAAACTTTATTTTCTTTGGTCATATTTTATGACAAAATTAAAGTTTAAAATGCTTCATCAATAAATCTATTTTTACTTCTAAAGAAATAAGCCGCTCTTTTATTTCCGATATATCATCTTTAATTTTGCCAACCTCATCATTACTTGTCTTTGCGTGTTCGTGCAATTCATTAATCTGTTTTTGATACCCGTTTCCGTTTTTCATGTTTCCCAGCCCTAACTTTTTAAGCAAAGGCGGCAGAAGATAATCCTTCGCGAAAAGTAATCCAATTAGAAGTATTATTAAGATTTCCGGAAAAGTGAAGTCCATTATTTTCGTTTAATCCAACTTGCTAAAACATCTATGATGGTTTTCCCCGTGTAAATTACTAAATCCCGATAAACGATTATTACAAACACCAAGAGCACTCGCCAGCCCGCATTCCAAATTACTTGTGTCCATTGATTAAGTTGTTCAGGTGTAAAGTTTTCCATATCAATCCTGAATCATACGCAAGAAGTTCCTGTTAACTCGTAGTTATGTTTTCTGCCGAATAACATTAAACTCGTGCCCAAAGGCGCGGCAATTATTTTTTCCATTCTTAATAAGAATTTTAATAAAATTCCCTGTCCGTGAGAACTTATCGGATAAGCTCTTTTAAGAATTTTACTAAAAAGAATACACACGGGAATTAAGGTGAATCCGAAATATCTAGTCTTAATTGAAAATCCTTTTATCATTTTTTTAAGCTGCGGGGCGGAGTATCTGCGGTAATGTCCCAATTCGACATCGTGGAATCCATAGAGCGACTGCAAGGCGGGGACGGTTAAGATTAAATATCCCCCGGGCTTGACCATATCTTCCAGCTTTCTTATCGCTGTTTTGTCGTCTTCAATATGTTCTAAAACGTCATTAGAAATTACACAGTCAAATTCTCCCTCAAATTCTTCTATGGAACTTGTTTTATAACTGACCTCTTTGGCTTGTTTGGCTATTCGAATGTATTCTGGTTCTCTATCTATCCCCAAAACTTTATGTCCGTCTTTGGCAAGCAATACCGCGAGTTCTCCGGTTCCACATCCGGCATTTAAGATATTCAACTTCTTACCTTTCAAATAGTTTCTGATTATATCGTATTTAGCGTTAGCATACGGGTCTATATCTTTTAGCAATAAATCTTTATATTGGTAGGTAGACATATCATTCAAACCACATTATAATATCTCCTATAATGCTTGGCACACCCCCACCACACGAATATGGCACACTAGTATCGGTAGCAACCACGCCATTATTGGCGGTCAAAGTAAATCCCTTTCCCGAATTGTCGTTGCCGTTGCCGTCAAACAGCCACCAGCCCGACAAATTAGCTCCGTTATTATCAGTGCAAGGAATATTAAATAAATCAGCTACTTGCGTGTCAGTTAAAGTTCTTTTCCATACTCGAACATCGTCAATTCGTCCGTTAAAGGGCCCGTTAAACCCATCTCCAATTTGAAAGTCATCGGTTCCATTAAAAATTGTAGTATTACCGGCTCCTCCCGATGACTGAGTTAAAAGAACACCATTAGCGTATGCTTTTACGGTCCCATCAGTAGCGTTAGATACTGCAATATGCGTCCAAGTTGTTGTGGCTAAAATATAATCCCATACTGCGGTTTTCACGGAAGCTCCTCCCACGCCATCTGAGGAAGTTCCCCAAAGAAATCCCCTAAAAGCTCCTTCAGTTTGGTACTCAAATCTGAAAGACCTATTGTCGCCCACGGCGTTATATTTCACCACAAAGTCAAAAGAGGCTGTGCTTCCCGGAGTATCGGCATTAACCCACATGGCAATAGTTGTAGAAGCTCCTAAAGAAAGGTCATCATTGTCTGCTCTCTGCCATGATTGATTGATTCCATCAAGGTCAGTAGAGTTTGTGTTGCCAGTCAGATCAGCAGACCATGAAATATGCGAAAGTCCGAACAGAACCAGAGTTAATGCGAAAAATGTGATGATTAAACTTTTCATGGTTGAGTTGATGTTGAACTCACAAAATTATTATCTTTGTCTATAATTTCTATCCAGTTCCAGGTTCGGGTAGCTTTTTCTGGGCCATAACCGATAGAGCGTTCAGAGAGAGTTACATCATTTTCTTTTCTGATAAAAACCTGATACCCCGCGCCTTCGGGAGATAAATATTCCCACATTTTGTAAGTCAGTATTGGACTATTCCCGAACTGCATCCAAGTGTTTTTTTGTTTGTATTTATTCTTCAGCATAAAGTAATCATTCTGTTCGGTTTTTATTTCGTTGAGCTTGGTTTCTTCGGCGGAAAGAACGGCTCCAAGTTTTGGTTCTTCAAGTTGGACGGAAAGTAACGAGATAAGCATTGTCATTGCCGCAATAAGTTTTTTTAGGATTGTTATTTTAAGTTCAAGCATTTTTAGTCAGAATTATATGTCCGATTTGCGGAACAGGTTACTAAATCAGGACTATTTACCGCACTTCCTACCTCCACGAATATATTCTGGTAGCGAGAAAAAGAGTTGTTGGAAGAAAGAACCGTAAGAGTTCCCGCGGTGTTTCCGAAAGCAAACGAGGTAGAAGCCGCACCCGTTCCAAATCTCACCGAAGCTCCAATAGATGTTGAAGTTCCCATGACTGAGCAAAACAACTCATTTATGGTATGTGCCGACCAAATCCCCGCGAGCTTAAAACTTGAAGTTCCAGCACCTTCGCCATAAGCCCCAAGAGCGGCAAGAGTGGTAGAGGACACGGCAAATACAGGCGAAGTAGTAGCTACTACCACATGGCTTGTTACCCCGTCTCCATACCTTAATTGACCTTGTGTGGTATCTACTCCTATATTGCCTGAAGCGGTTGTTGTAAGGGTGCTGGAAGCTACGCCCCTGAATACACCCCCCGAAAAATCAATCGTAGAGGTCGCTGTGAGGTTTCCAAAGAGAGAAGTGAGTCCGGTAGCGGATAGGGTTGTAAAAGCCCCAGTAGAGGGCGTTGTAGCCCCTATGGTCGAGTTATTTACTGTGCCTCCTGAAATCGTAAGCACAGCCGCTACTTCAGCGTCCACCCATTCAAAACCGATAGTGCCTCCGTCAGTTAAAGCGGTAGAGTTCACCGAACCGGTAGCCCCAATAGTCAAAACATCCGTAACATTGGCATCAGTAATACAAGAGGTACAGGTTATGGTTACTCCGCCGGCGAGGGTGGTGGCTGCCGCTGTATTTATCGTTAATCCGTCAGCAATCACATTATCCCCGAGAGAAGAAGAAGCCGTAAGTGCCGAAGTCCCACCCCCGAGAACAATAGAACCAGATGTCAAAGTATCTGCGGTTAAATTTCCTGTTATCCGTAATGTGCTGGAAAAAGTAGATGATGCTTGAGAAACAAACCCTCCAGTAAAAATAGATGGAGTAGTTGAGGTTGCCTGTAAATAGGGAGCGGCAATTTGAGAAGCATATAGTCCGCCTGATAACGTTGATGTTGCGGTTGATGATGCGGACAATGATCCAATAAAAAGAGGTTGCGAAGATGTCGCGGAAATTCCGGTGGTTGAGCTCCAGTAAGTAAGAGCATTAAGCGAACCAGTGCCGGTTACTCCTGATGTAGTTAAACACGTTCCATTTACCGCAATACATCCCGCGTCAATAGCCGCGTTTATACCGCGTGAAAAAGTAGAAGTGGCTGTGCCTCTGATAGTTGTCGTAGCAGTTGAACCTACAGCCAAGTGTCTATCATAGATTTCCAATCCCCACTGGATAGTTGAAGTAGCTGAAGTAGAAGTGGCAGTGAAACGGGCCGGAGTAAGTAGTCCAAGAAGTTCCGAATTGATATTGGCCATGTTAGTATTATGGGTAGTGGGAAAATTTGAGATGATATCCGTGGAATTAAGGTTTGTTAAAGTGGCCCCAGAAGTATAGTAAGTAAATCCGAGCAAAGCGGTTATGATGAGGATAAATGCTAGAAAAAATGTTGCGGGTTTCATACTTGACTTAGTTTAGGGGTATGCTATACTCTTAATAACTTGATAAAAGTTGGCAGATTCCCTTAGCTTTAGTGCCAACTTTACTAAGGGAATTTGTATTAAAGGTCGCTACATTTTTAACTTAAATTTAATTCTATGAAATATCTGCTTATATTAGCCATTTTTCTCATTGCTGCTCCCGCTCTTGCGGCCGTAAATTACGCCACCACAGACGGACAAATCGGATGTAACGGACAGGAATTTCTTGCGGGGGATGAGCTTCCAAGTTGCGGTTCAGGCGGTATTCAGCAAACTACTTACTGGACTATTTGCGAAAGCAATAAGGGAGTAATCGGAACATGCTCATTTGTGTTCAGCGCGGCGGAGTATTACCGCAGGCAATGGCTTGAAGTCGCTCGGCAAATTGTTTCCAATCCGGTAAAATCAAACTGGAAAGGAACAATCGTGCAGGAATGGCTGGATAGATACCTCGGAGGGGAACGGTAGGCTATTGAATCTGCCTTTGTCGCAATAGCGCAAAGGTAGATATGAGTCGCTTAGCCTTTTAACGAGATCGCTTAGCTCGATATGGAATGGGGATTAGGACAATTTATTTATCTTATAGTATTCAATGTGGTCATAATGTTCATGGCGCAACGGCTTCGCGTAGCTTCTTCTGCACTTTTTCCGCTTCTCGCTGTCGTTCTTCTGGGAATAGTGTTTTATCTAGCATTATTTTTTTGAGTTCAGAATGTAGTTCCAACAACTCTTTTTGTTTCTCAAATGCCCTTTTTTGAGCTTCTATTGTCGGATCAATAGGGGTTATTTTTATACCTCCTAAAATATCAACTAATGCTTCCAGTTTTGATTTCACGAATCCATTTCTATCGGGTCTTTGCTGTAAAGCATTTTTCAGTTTATTAAATGATGTTCCGACAAAAGGAGCAAAAGAAGGCAAAAGTTGGGAAAGGAATTGTGTCGCATATTTTTCCGCTTTTTCCGTAATCGTATCGGTTGATTTAACCAATTCCTTTTTACTGAATGGATCTATATTAAATAATACCGAAGCAATACTATTTAAGATCGGGTTGCTCGGTAAAATTGACCGAGTCTCTAATATGTTGAATGGAAGAATATACTGCAAATCCACAAACTGCCCGCGTTCAAATTTGTCCTTAAAAGGGAGTCGCAAAAATGTTCCTGTTTGAATCCAATCTGGAGCGACATCTAATTCTCTTTGTCTTTCTTCCTGTGTTTCTCCTGTGGGGTTCATTTGTTGGATACCGCTTAAAATCTTAAAATATGAAGCGAGCTTATCCGGTCTTTCCAAAAGTGTTTTAGCCAATGGTTTTGATACTCCATAAGTAAAAGAAATAAAAGGAATCCCCACTGGACTTTTTCTTAGCCACTCTACTGCTTGCGGAACTTCCGAATAATCCACTAAATAGAAATTAGCTCTCCGTAATGCCTGAAATGGGGTAAGCCCATCCTCTTGAACTCCCTTAATAAAGTTAGCAAGTTTGAAAAACTTATCTTGTGAACCATAAAAGTTTTTTACTACCTCGTGAAAATCTCCAACCTTTCTAAAGAATTGGCTAACCAATCCCTTATTCTCTCTATAAAACCGCGTGGCCTGTTGGGTAAGTTCGGCGGCCTGTTGTGTGGAAATCTCTAATCCTTCTTTACGGGCCAACTGGTATAATGGCCCTTTGGTATAAATCTCACTTGCTGTGCGTGCGTAAATGTCTAATCTATGCGGCCCAACGCCGCCTAAGGGATTAAGAATAAAATAATTCGTCAAATCGTTACGAGCAATAGTCGCTAGATTATAGGCGGTCTTAAATGTTTTCCATGTTTGAAGGGCTTTATTATAAATTTGTTCTGTTAATGAAGGAATATGTCTTATTTGTGCGATGGCATTATATTCAGCCGGGGGAAGAAATTTACCTGCCAGCTCTCCCAGTGCCTTATCATCTGACATCTGAACCCAGCCCGGTTTTGGTGCGTCATCGGCTAATTTAGCAACTTCACTAAAGAATTTCTGTCGTTGTTCAGTAATACCTAGTTGAGTTAATCTTTTGAGCGCCGGAAATCCCGCTTCCTCAATCCGCGTTCCTTTAGCCAAAGATTCCGCTTCGGTTAAGATTCGTTTCTTGAATGGTTCTTTGGGAATACTTACGGCTCTTGCCCCAAAGATATGTTCAACTACCTTTTCTCCTATAGGAAATTCATAATCAGTATAAAGTCGGGGAAAGTATGTACCTTTATTCGCGGCGAATGTTTCTTCTGAAAGAAGTTTGGGATTAAGGTTTGAGATAGATTCTCCGATTCTATCCAATTCATCTCGTATAGGTTGAGCAAGGATTTTGAGTTCTTGGTCTCTTACTAATTCAGTTCCCCTTACCGCTTGGTTGTAGAAGTCGGTGAGTTGGGATTCAGATGTCAATTTCAATTTTGATTTATTGAAAATTATAGTTTCCACCAACTCATCATGCGGACTACTCGTGTGAAAACCATCAAATCCTTTTGCTTTCAAAACATCTATCGTTTTTCCTTTTGCTTCGGCTTCAGTAGCAATCTTTAATCCTTTTGAGGAAAAAGTAAGAAGACCTCCTTGTTCACCCGATGGTCGGGTTCCTGAATAAAGTTCACCTACTTTTTTATCTAAAGTAAGAGACACTGGCGCACTTGATTCAACCTTCCCGCCAATAAGGTCTTTCGCAATTCTCGCTGTATCTTCAGTAAAACCACCAGCTTTCTCAATGGCTTCAGCCGTAGCTTTATCCGTCCCGTGATATAAAAGTTCTTGTGCTTTCACAAACTCCTCCGCATTCTTATACTTCCTTGCTTCTTGGGCGAGGGGTTGTAATTCTTTAGATACCTGTGGGGTTGTTTCCCCTTTCAATATCTGTGTAATTCTCTGTTGAATCACTGAAGGTTTTTCAATAACAGGAGATACTATTTTTCTAACATTTTCCTGTACCATAGATTCTTCTACTTTTCGGGCTATGTCTAATGATTTGAATTCCGGTCTTTGTCCGAAACGGGTTATAAACGCTCTTCCAAGCATTTCTCCGACTCTTTGAACTGCAGGCACTTCCTCGGCAATACTTTTAGCGGCAATAGTAACTTCTTTTCCAATAGCTTCAGTTCCTTTTGCCATTGCTCCAACTTTGGAAGCAAAGAACAAAGGATCAACAAAAATATCTGCCAGAGTTCCTCCAACAGTTACCGGAAGTTCCCTGACAAAGTTACCGAATACGCTTGTAGTTGGCGTATATTGTCCCGTCAAAAGACCTCCTGTTCCAGTTTCCTGGCCGATTCTTTTAAGCAATTCAATGTTGGATTTCCGTTCTTTAACTCCGGCTTTTATTCCAAGTCCTCCTGTTTTGGGTTCTAATACGCCAACCTTCTCAAGTCCTTTTTCTATAAGCCCTGTGGTGGCTCTTTGCGAAGCAAGCAAGACATCACTCACTGCTCCTATTGCCCCCCCAAATGTTTTTAGCGTCCTCTTAAAGATTCCTTTTTCTTGTCCAATGGGTGTTACTAAGTCGTCAAATCTGCTTCCTTGAGGCAAGGTCAAATCATCAAAAGGATTAACCCTTGGCTGTGTAGGCGCGTTTGTTAGTAAGTCGTCAAATCTTCCCATGGTCTAAAAATATGGTGATAAATCAAATCCTAATCCCTTGGCCCTGTCTATTATTTTTTGTCTCAATTCTGGTGTGGCTTGGTAGGTTTGTTTAGCCGCATCCCACGTTGTCTTGGCTTCATTTAACATTGTTTGCTGGTCAGCTGATAATGTTTTTAGTGGAGCCACTTGTGCAGTTCTCAAACTGGCTGGCAACTTTTCAATTTCATCTTGCTTCAAATAAGTTTGTTGCGGAAAAGATGCAAGGAAATTGGTCTGTGTACCTCCATTTGCTATAAACTTTCTTAAACCTTCTTGATAGGAACTGGCCGAAACATATCCATCTGTTCCCTTTTTGCCTTCTAAATATTGCGAAATTGTTGTATCTCTTGCCTCTGATGTGGGAGTTGTTCGTCCCGCCGCCGCTTCTCTTGCTTGCCAATCCAAATACTGCTGTTGTCCGGCCGGTGTAGTTAAATCAACATTCGGGAAGAATTGTTTAAACTCGGCAATGTCTCCCGTAGTCGTCGCTTTTGGTTGTGCAAATGGAGAATATAATTCAAATGCTTTTGCTAAATCGGGGTTATCTGAAGCTCCAATATCGGCGATGGCTTGCGCTTGCTGCGGTGTTGCTCCATTTTTCTTGGCATCCACCGACCACTCTAAAATCTTTTTGGAGTCAGCTTCCTTTTTATCTAATTCCCTTTTCTCTTTTTCTTTTTTAGCCAGTCGTGCTTCGGCTCGGTTTTTTTGGGCAACATCAAGTGTCGGGTCTTTTAGAAATAAATTAAGATTATTAGTTTCAGCTTCCAATATTGCTTGTCTTACGCCATATTTATTTTTAATAGCCCTATCTATTAAAGATTGTGCCGTCAAGAATTTATTCTGCGTGGCGGCCAATAAGGCGGTGGTTACATTAACTTGAGCGGCTTTCTCGCTCTTTATTAAAAAGTTTTTGCGAAGTTCACTCGCCTCAAGCGATGCTAATCCCCCCCTTGTAATTCCTCTTCCAAGAGATTCCTGCTGTAAGCGTTCTTGAATTCTTGTATCCTCCGCCTGTAAGTTCTCGAATTCGGCTTGTTGCTGTTTTAATTTAGAGAATAAATCAGATTCTCCGAGTTTCAGTGCTTCCAGCCCAAGCCGTTTTTCTTCTTCGGCACGGAAGGTGGCTACTTCTCCAGCTAAAGCCGTTCCTTCCCCGGTAACGCTTTTAATCTTCTTGGAAATATCCGTTTCTTGAGGTGTTGGTTCAAGGGGCGTGAAGTCATCTGCCTTAGGGACTGAAAGAGTAGGAGTTGCCGGTGTCTGAAAATTCACCGGCGTTACCGGTTGCAGCATTTCTCCGGTGATGGTATTCACAAAACCGCCCGGAGTTCTGCCGATATTTCCCGAAGTTGCCAGGGTCGGGTCTTCCTGTAACCTTTTAATTTGTTCTTCCGGTGTGTGTGAAGGCATATTATGTAGCTATAAATCCAAAAGTTCTTAAGACGGCCTTTAGTTGATTAACTTCAGTTTCAAGCGCGGCAAGGGTTGCACCGGATGTATCGGCATTGGCGGCTTGTTGGACTACGGGTGTTGAGTTAAAAAACGCTAGCTTCTGTCCTGTTGCCGTTCCGATACGAGTACCCGTTCCTGTATTAACCTCTATATTCCGTCCATCCTGTATTAAGATATTTTTGGAAAAAACGTATTTATTGGTTCGTAGAAAAGAAAACACGAGATTTTCCAAAAGCTCTATTCGTGCTTGGGACTCTTGCAGTTCCGTTTTAAATTGTTGAATTTCTTCTGGCATACCTAATCTGAAATAAATCTTTTATCATGGACTTTCTCCTTAAATCTCAACCCCTGTATAATCGCTCCGCCTGTGGCGATAATCCTGAAACTTATAGTCTTGTAACTCTTGGGTAGAGCCGCCCCTGAACTTTCAATGTTGTTTGCCGTATGGGATAGGGAGTTAGCGGTAGTATTGGTAAATATGGTTGTCCAAGTGCCTGACCCCGTATCGATGTCCACGTTTGTCTGATACGCCAACACTATCTGGGCCCCCGACACCATAGCGTCCGTCATCACCGAAACTTCCTCTAAGTCTTTATAATATGACGCATCAAATCCTTTGTGGCTTCCGTCATACATTTTTGTTTCAATAATCGTGTTTGCGGAAAAACTGGTCTCACCAATCTCAACGGTCTTTCTGGTATTGTAGGTTAGTCCCGAACCCCCGGAACCGAACGACTGGAAAATAAAGTCCCCTACTACGATAAATCCTCTCATGGTGTCTCCTGTGGTAAGAGCAGTGTTGTTGTTAGCGGACTGTTCGTGAACCAGAGTAAATGGCTGGTCTGGCGCGGAACGTCCGAAACTCCATAGTCCGTCCCGTACCGAGCCGTTATACCTGATAATCATTTGGAAATATAAACGGCTATCCACCAATTGTTTATGCCGTTTCATTGAGGTTGAACCCGATCCTCCTATTCTGTCGGCAATAATTTCAAACACTTTAACAAAACGATTTCCAATCAATCGCCTGAAAATAATTTTATCCCGCGCTGTTACCTCGTCTTGCGGTATGTCTAATACCGAAGTCCGAGTGGGAAAAGGCCCGTTTATCGTTTCCCCGCCTTTTTGAGAAATAACTATAAGTTCTCCATCAACAAATTCTATAATCATCCCCGAACCCGTTCCCGCGTCTATACTTTCCGATAAGGTTGTTACGGTCTCATTTCTGTCCCATATAAATACTCTTGAATTGCTGACACCGCTTCTATCGGTCGCTAAGATAGCTATGTAATCTCCGTATTCGCAAATTGAGGCGATTCTAAAGCGGGTTGGGAGAGTAAGCGCGACTGCCGTAGGAGTTGTATTATCAACTTTGGTAATGATGTTATCCCGGGGAAGATACAGAATATCATCTTTGGAGTGGACTAGGCCTTGGGCTACTACCGTGTCAGTAGTACCTAATGTGCCAAGTGCGCCAAAGTCGTTATCCCATGCGGCTTCGGCAGGACTGAACACTTGCAGACGTACTCCTACAGTGCCCTCATGTGCCCAACTAAAGATAAGACCACTGGAACTGGGTTTGTCATAGTATACGAAACAATCAAACTTAGCGGTTTTGGTCGTATTTCCTTGATTGGCGGCAGGCGAAGTCCAAGTATCCGTACCAAGGTCGGATAAA
>Ga0213870_1000392_pt1 | contig 21370 bp, 18 predicted proteins | sample WICALVC2017_Meta_FD_160119 | JGI IMG/M metagenome (GOLD analysis project Ga0213870, IMG submission 160119) | Freshwater microbial communities from subterranean cave lake in Wind Cave National Park, South Dakota, United States - WICALVC2017 | ecosystem: Environmental > Aquatic > Deep subsurface >... | reverse complement strand
CAACGGAATATACCGGTGCCTGTTGCGAATATAGCGGTAGCCCAGACCTACACGTTAAGTGTGGTTTTGGCCGGTACTGGCCTGGGCACGGTGACGGCAGTGGGCATTAACTGTGGGGCGACATGCAGTGGATCGTTTGTTGCAAGTAGTACGGCGATCCTCACGGCCACAGCGGCGATTGGTTCCAGCTTTACGGGCTGGTCTGGCGCCTGCACGGGAATGAGTGTCAGATGTACGCTGACGATGGATGCGGCTAAATCGGCGACGGCGACGTTTGCGCTTTCCCCCCCCACTGCCCCGACCGGTCTGAATGTGGTTCCTGGTGATGGCAAGGTGACGGTGGTGTGGAATCCGAACTACGTAGGGGAGGATGTCGCCTCATACACCCTTTACATGGCGACACAAAGCGGTGTGACGAAGACGGGCTATACCAGTCTTACGGATAACATGAAGCACGAGCAGATTGTTACGATACCGTACAGTCACACGGGTCTGACGAACGGCACGCAATACTATTTTGTTCTGACGGCGACGAATGTCATTGGGGAGAGTGCGATTTCCTCGGAGGTTGCGGCGACGCCGAAGGTGCCGGTTATCTCTCCTGTGTCGGCTGGGTACGCCCATACCTGCGCGGTTATTCAAGGTGGTGTTGTGAACTGTTGGGGTGTGAATAATTACAACCAGCTTGGAGATGGGACGACGGTGAATCGCTACGGTCCTGGCCCGGTCTTTGGGATGACCGGTACGTCAACGGCGACGACGGCCAAAGTGGTTGCATCTGGGGACAGCCATACCTGTGTGTTGATTGACAATGGGACGGTGAAATGCTGGGGTAGTAATGTAAACGGCCAGATTGGGAACAATTCGACGGCGGCGACCTCCACGCCAGCGTTGGTTTCCGGGATAACCGGCATCTCAACGGCGACGACGGCGGTGTTTGTAGCGGTTGGCGACTTGCATAGTTGCGCGGTTTTTGCCGACGGCACGGTGAAGTGCTGGGGTTATAATTCGAACGGCCAACTTGGAGACAATACGACGACACAGCGTCTCACGCCGGTCTTAGTTTCCGGGGTGACGACGGCGGTGGAAGTAGAAGCGGGGGACTTCCACACCTGCGCGGTTCTGTCTGATGGCACGGTGAAATGTTGGGGGCTTAATGCCCTTGGCCAGATTGGGGACAATACGACGACACAGCGTCTCACGCCTGTTTTGGTTTCCGGAATCACGACGGCAGTGGGTATAGCGGTTGGCTCCGGGCACAGTTGCGCGGTTCTGTCGGATAGAACGGTGAAATGCTGGGGTAATAATTCCAATGGCCAGATTGGGGACAATACGACGACGAATCGTCTCGCGCCTGTTTTAGTTTCTGGAATCACGACGGCGGTGGGTGTAGCGGCTGGGGGCTGGCACACCTGCGCGGTTCTGTCTGATGGCACGGTGAAATGCTGGGGTAAGAATGTCAATGGTCAGCTTGGGGACAATACGACGACGCAGCGTCTCACGCCTGTTTTGGCCTCTGGGATAACGACGGCCACCGCGGTGACGGCTGGTGGAAACCACACCTGTGCGGCTCTTTCTGATGAGAAGGTCATCTGTTGGGGTTTAAACACCAATGGCCAAGTTGGGGATGGGACGACGACGCAACGCAACACGCAGGTTCCTGTTTCTGGGATCATGACTGCTGTGCAGATCACGGCTAGGGGTTCGCACACTTGCGTTGTTGATGGCGGCGCGGTGAAGTGCTGGGGTTATAATCTCTATGGCCGGCTTGGGGATGGGACGGAGGTGGATCGTCGTGCCCCCGGTTTGGTGTCCGGGATGACGACGGCGTCTGTGGTAGCGGCTGGTGACAAGCACACCTGCGCGGCCCTGTCTGATGGCATGGTGAAATGCTGGGGTTATAATTTGTACGGTCAGATTGGGAACAACTCAACGACGGCGACCTCTTCGCCGGCATTGGTTTCCGGGATAACCGGCACCTCAACGGCGACAAGGGCTGTGGAGTTGGCTTCCGGTAACAACCACACCTGCGCGGTTCTTTCCGATGGGACTGTAAAGTGCTGGGGTGATAATACCTATGGTCAGATTGGTGACAATACAACGACGCAACGCAACACCCCCGTTCTTGTTTCCGGGATAACGGGAGGTGCGGCGGCGTCGACGGCCATCCTACTGGCTGGTGGTAACAAGCACACCTGTGCGATTCTTTCCGATGGCACGGTGAAGTGTTGGGGTGATAATGCCAGCGGCCAGCTTGGGGACAACACGGTGACGCAACGCAATACGCCTGTGTTGGTTTCTGGGATTACCGGCACATCGACGGCGACAAGGGCTGTGGACATATCGGCTGGGAGTAAGCATACCTGCGCCGTGCTTGCCGATGGCACGGCGAAATGCTGGGGTCATAATGTAAAGGGCCAGCTTGGGGACAACACGGCGATGCAACGCAATACGCCGGTGTTGGTATCTGGGATAACGACCGCCGTGCATATTGCCTCCGTGTCCGGGCACACCTGTGTGACGCTTTCGGACGGCAAGGTGAACTGTTGGGGTTATAATATCTATGGCCAGCTTGGGAACAATACGGCGACGCAACTCCCGACCCCCGTCCCCGTTGAAGTATCCGGGATGACGACTGCGGTAGATATAGCGACTGGGGAATCTCACACCTGTGCGCTTCTATCCAACGGCAAGGTGAAGTGTTGGGGTTATAATGGGTACGGGGAGCTTGGAGATGGGACGACGAGCCAACGGAATATACCGGTGCCTGTTGCGAATATAGCGGTAGCCACGACCTATCCCTTAAGTGTGGTTTTGGCCGGTACTGGCCTTGGTACGGTGACGGCGGTTGGTGTTGACTGTGGGGCGACATGCACTGGATCGTTTGTTGCGGGAAGTATCGCCACGCTTACGGCCACGGCGGCGATAGGGTCTAGCTTTACGGGCTGGTCGGGCGCCTGCACGGGAATGAGTGGATGTATTCTGACGATGGATGCGGCTAAATCGGTAACGGCGACGTTTGCCCTCGACACAACCGCGCCGACAGTCTCCTCCACAATGCCATTAAGCGGTCTATCCAATGTGGCAACCAGCACAGTTATCACGGCCACATTCAGCGAGGCGATGAATGCCTCGACCCTTACAGCAATCACGTTTACATTAAGTAATGGCGCGACTGGCGCAGTCACCTACGCTGGAACAACAGCGACATTTACACCATCGTCCAAGCTCATATACAACACAACTTACACCGCGACCATCACCACCGGCGCAAAAGATCTTGCCGGCAACGCAATAGCGGCGGATTATAAATGGACATTTACCACCGGCACAGCGCCTGACGTGACCGCGCCCACCGTATCATCCAGAACGCCAGCGGCCGCTACTGTATCTGCTGGAAGTAATCACACCATAGCCATGAAGACAGATGGGACATTATGGGTATGGGGGTCGAATTCCAATGGACAACTGGGTGATGGGACAACGATTCAGAAGAATTCGCCTATCCAGATAGGTACAGGGACGAACTGGTCATCTGTATCTGCTGGATATTCTCACACCATAGCCATGAAGACAGATGGGACATTATGGGGATGGGGGTATAATGTCTCTGGACAACTGGGTGATGGGACAACGATTCAGAAGAATTCGCCTATCCAGATAGGTACAGAGACGAACTGGTCATCTGTATCTGCTGGAGGTTATCACACCATAGCCATCAAGACAGATGGGACATTATGGGGATGGGGGTTGAATTCCCAACTGGGTAATGGGACGACGACTGGTGGTACGTCTTCACCTGTCCAGATCGGGACTGGGACGGCAGACTGGTCATCTGTATCTGCTGGAGGTAGTCACACCATAGCCATCAAGACAGATGGGACATTATGGGGATGGGGGTCGAATTCCTATGGACAACTGGGTGATGGGACAACAGGGACTCATAGGAATTCGCCTATCCAGATAGGTACAGGGACGACCTGGTCATCTGTAGCTGTTGGAGATTATCACACCATAGCCATCAAGACAGATGGGACATTATGGGGATGGGGGCAGAATAGCAATGGACAACTGGGTGATGGGACAACAGGGCCGGAGAAGAATTCGCCTATCCAGATAGGTACAGGGACGACCTGGTCATCTGTAGATGCTGGAGATTATAACAGTATAGCCATGAAGACAGATGGGACATTATGGGGATGGGGGTCGAATAATTCTGGACAACTGGGTGATGGGACAACGATAAACAAGACATCACCTGTCCAGATCGGGACAGGGACGAACTGGTCATCTGTAGATGGTGGAGATTATTACGTCATAGCCATCAAGACAGATGGGACGTTATGGGGATGGGGGCAGAATGTCAATGGACAAGTGGGTGATGGGACAACGATTCAGAAGAATTCGCCTATCCAGATAGGTACAGGGACGAACTGGTCATCTGGTGCGACAGGGGTTACAATCAACAGGGTAATCACTGCAACGTTCAGTGAGGCGATGGATGCCTCGACCATTACAGCAACCACCTTTACCCTTAAACAAGGCACAACATCGGTAACCGGCACAGTTACTTACGACGCGGCCACCAAAACTGCCACCTTCACGCCATCGTCCAATCTTGCATACAACACCACTTACACCGCGACCATCACCACCGGCGCAAAAGATCTTGCCGGCAACACAATAGCGGCGGATTATAAATGGACATTTACCACCGTAGCCGCGCCATGATATGGACAGGCGTTGCCGACGATTCATGGGTTGGTAGGGGCGGCCCCCTGTTGGCCGCCCAGCCCTGAATTAGGGCAACCACATCGGTCCGCCCCTACCAAGATTCTCATGGAATTGTTATAGCAGAAAGATCAGAGGAGATAGGATTTTATAGTAATTTAACAAGGGCAGTTACGATACCGATTGCAACAACCATCATCCCGCCCAATCGAATAACGACACGGTATTCCAATTCTTTTAAGGCGTGTTCTAAATCTTCTTTGGTCACAAGCCGATCATTTACCAATTCCGAAATGGCTTGTGCCTGTACCTCCGCTTGTTTTTCCGGCACGCCGACGGCTTCCATTTTTTTTATATAGGCATGCGTATCAAGTGTAATAGCGCTCATGAGTCCACTGTACACAACTTGCCCGATATATTCAATGCGGAAAAATCCTGTTTCTCGCAGGGGCGACCGGCCGGTCGCCCCTACAAACAATCATTCAATGGTTTAAACCAATGCGGTTTGCCACCACCCATGCAAATATTTTCCGAATGCGTAATTACGCATAAAAAGTTAAAGTTTTTCTTTATATTATTTGTAGAACTGATTGACTGATGCGACCATTCTATATAATACTCCCCAAAATCTGCACAGAGGAACTTGGTGGTAAAATGGTCTGCTGGAACATAAAAAAGGAGGAGGCAGGATGGGCAAGATACATAAGAGTCATGATGCGGTTTGTAACATGATGAACCACTGCCTACCGGGCGAGAGTAGCATTGGAGGCGGTTAAAGAGGGAAAGACTTTTGCGCAACTTTCGAGTGTGTACGGTATACACGTGAATCAGATTGGGCAATGGAAGAAACATTTGATGGAAGGGATTCCGACGATTTTTTCTGACAAGCGGAAGAAATCCGAACAACGCTGATGTTGGGCATTGCATTCAGAAAGATCATTTAGAAGTCACGCCATTTCAGAATTTTTGTGGTTTTGAAGAAATGGACGGTTCATCGTATTGTATGGTAGGGTTACCCGCATGAAGACAACAATAGAAATGCCAGATGTGCTTGTGATAGCGGCGATGATAGACGTTCCTAATGGTAGCATTAAAATAAAGGAACCTGTATGCAAGTCGCATTAACCGCCTTACTCAAAGAGGCATTGGCAGAAGCCGCCAAAAGCGGTGCTCTCAAAAAGATAGACAACATTTCGATTGTTCTCAATATCCCTGCACAAAAAGAACATGGAGATTACGCAACCCCTTTGGCGCTTTCTTTGGCAAAACGAGAAGGGATTCCACCTCGAAATATCGCCACGCTTCTGGTTAGCATCTTAAAGCAATTGCCCTCTGCAGAGCACCTGATTGAAAAAGTAGAAGTGGCGGGCGCCGGATATATCAATTTTTTTATTAAAAAAGAAGTTGGACAGGGGCATCTTTTAGAAATTTTAAGAAAAGGACCAACGTATGGCCAACACGATCTTTTTCTCGGAAAAAAGATTTTAATTGAGTTTGTAAGCGCCAATCCCACAGGCCCCTTGCACGTGGCCCATGGACGCGCGGCGGCGTTAGGCGACGCGATGACGCGTCTTTTGCGCGCAGTCGGCTATCAGGTAGATCAAGAATATTACATCAATGATATTGGCAATCAGATGGTCTTGCTGGGGCAATCCACTTATTTACGTTATAAAGAACTCTTTGGAGAAAAAATAAATCTTCCCGATGAAGCATACAAAGGCGATTACATTGGCGATATTGCAAAGGCCATCAAAGATACAGTCGGAGAAAAATATTTACACGACGAAGATATTCCATTTTTTACACAGTATAGTTATGACACAATTCTTTCTTGGAATCGAGACGCGCTAGAATCGTTTTACATTCATTTTGATACATGGTTTTCTGAAGCGACACTGCATCGAGAGCGACAGGTTGCCGATGCGATTGTGTTCCTTCGTGAGCGCGGTGTGGTCTACGATGCGGACGGCGCAGTGTGGGTGGCGACCACACGCTATGGTGATGATAAAGACCGCGTCATTCAAAGGAGCAATGGCGAATTGACCTATTTTGCTTCCGATATTGCCTATCACAAAAACAAGTTTGAACGCGGGTATGACAGGCTTATTGATATTTGGGGTGCTGATCATCATGGCTATATCGGGCGCATTAAAGCGGCCGTTTCTGCCATGGGGTATGCGCCAGCGCGGCTTGATATTGTCATTCATCAACTGGTGAATCTTTTAAGAGACGGAAAGCCTGTGGCCATGTCCAAACGGTCGGGCGAATTTGTTACACTCAAAGCAGTGATTGAAGAGGTGGGCGTGGACGCAACACGGTTTTTTTTCACCATGAGAAGGTCGGACACCTCGCTTGATTTTGATCTGGAGATTGCCAAAAAAAGTTCTGACGAGAATCCTGTTTACTATGTACAGTATGCGTATGCAAGATTGTGTTCAATTATTCGGGTCGCAAAAGAACAGGGACATATTCTGGAAGACACGCCAACGGTCTTAGCCTTGATTACTGATGAAGAAATGGAACTGATTCGGCAACTTTCATTGTATCCTACTCTCATTAAAATGGCGGCAGAAAAACTGGAGCCGCATCGGATCAATTTTTATCTGATGGAATTGGCTGGCCTCGTGCACCGTTACTATTTTAAATATCGCGTTGTGACGGAGGATGCGCAACTGACAAAGGCGCGGCTTGCGCTGGTTACAGCGATTCAGATTGTTTTAAAATCCGGATTGAATTTACTGGGGGTAAGCGCGCCTGCGCGAATGTAGTTTAAAATGCCCTGCAGGCTTGACAAATAATCAGCCAATAGCGTACTTTCATGGTTGTCCAGCATCTTATAATATCGGCTAAAATCAGATCGGAAATAGCGTTATGAGTCCCGTACAAAGTGAAATCCGTGAGTTTACCGATAAGGAATACAAGTACGGATTTGTGACCGATTTGGAGATGGACACGGCCCCTCGCGGTTTGAGTGAGGACGTGGTACGGCTTATTTCAGCCAAGAAAAACGAGCCTGAATGGCTATTGGCATGGCGTCTTAAAGCGTACCGTCACTGGCTGACGATGTTGGAACCGCATTGGCAAAATGTAAAGCATCCGCCGATTGACTACCAAGATATTATCTACTACGCCGCCCCTAAGCCTAAAAAAAATCTAAAAAATCTGGACGAGGTTGATCCAGAGATGCGGGCGATGTTTAATAAACTGGGCATTTCTTTGGCTGAGCAGGAAAGACTTTCTGGTGTGGCCGTAGATGCCGTGGTGGACTCTGTGTCGGTGGCGACGACATTTAAAGATAAGCTTTCCAAAGTGGGCGTAATCTTCTGCTCATTTTCTGAAGCCGTCAAAAACCATTCAGAGTTGGTTAAGAAATATCTTGGATCGGTTGTTCCCTATACCGACAATCGGCACGCGACCTTAAATTCTGCTGTATTTAGCGATGGCTCGTTTTGCTTTATTCCCAAAGGGGTGCGATGCCCCATGGAGCTTTCAACCTATTTCCGAATCAACGCCGCAGATACCGGTCAGTTTGAACGCACACTGATTATTGCCGAGGAGCACGCAACCGTAAGTTACCTTGAAGGGTGTACCGCGCCCGTACGGGATAAAAACCAATTGCACGCGGCTGTTGTGGAATTGATTGCATTGGAAGGGGCTTCCATTAAATATTCGACCGTACAAAACTGGTATCCGGGCGATGCCAAAGGCCGTGGCGGTATTTATAATTTCGTGACCAAACGCGGCAAGTGCGCTGGCAATCGTTCTAAAATATCGTGGACACAAGTGGAGACAGGCTCTGCCATTACATGGAAATATCCGTCCGTGATTTTACAGGGCGATGATTCTGTCGGCGAGTTCTACTCTGTTGCGCTCACGGCCAATTATCAGCAGGCAGATACGGGCACCAAGATGATTCATATCGGAAAAAATACCAAGAGCACGATTGTATCAAAAGGCATTTCCGCAGGACACGGACAAAACACCTATCGCGGGCTTGTGAAGATCGGAAAATCCGCAAGCGGCGCGCGAAATCATACACAATGCGATTCTCTTTTGTTGGGCAGTCGTTGCGGCGCGCATACCTTTCCTTACATGGAGGTGAAAAATAAAACCGCGCAAGTTGAGCACGAGGCGTCCACATCAAAAATTGACGAAGAACAACTTTTTTACTGTCGGCAGAGGGGCATTAAGGCGGAGGACGCTGTCTCTATGATCGTAAACGGTTTTTGCCGAGATGTTTTTAAAGAATTGCCAATGGAATTTGCGGTAGAGGCGCAAAAACTTTTAAGCGTTAGTCTGGAAGGGTGTGTCGGCTGATGCTTGAGATTAAAAATCTGTGTGCGAAGATTGAGGGTCGAGAGATTCTACGGGGTATTGACCTGTCTATTCAGGCGGGGGAGGTGCACGCGATCATGGGGCCAAACGGTTCAGGCAAAAGCACCTTGTCGCAAGTGCTTGCGGGACGTGATATTTACGAACTGTCAGGCAGTGTTCTTTTTAATGGGAAAGACTTACTGGCCTTGTCTCCAGAGGATCGCGCGGCGGCAGGCGTTTTTCTTGCGTTTCAATATCCGATTGAAATTCCGGGCGTGGGGAACCTCTACTTTCTTCGCACGGCCTATAACGCAATTCGTAAACGAAAAGGGCTTGAAGAAATGGATGCGATAGACTTTCTTGCATTGGCCAAAGAGCGCATGAAGCTTGTTGAGATGGATCCAAGTTTTATGAGTCGGTCTGTGAACGAAGGATTTTCAGGCGGCGAGAAAAAACGGAACGAGGTCTTTCAAATGGCGATTCTTGAACCGACGTTTGCGATCATGGATGAGACGGATTCAGGGCTTGATATTGACGCGCTTAAAATTGTGGCCAACGGGGTGAACGCGCTTCGCGGAAAAGGGAGGGCGATTCTTCTGATTACGCATTATCAGCGGCTTCTGGATTATATCGTTCCAGATCATGTTCATGTTTTGGCCAATGGTAAAATCGTTCGATCCGGGGACAAAGCATTGGCACTTGAGCTTGAGAAAACAGGCTATGCCGAGTTTGAGAAAAGAGGGGAACGTCCCCTGCGATCGGTATGATCCACGAGACACCGTCCGGGGTTTCATCGCCCCTTTTTACCGAAGAGATTGCAAACCTCGAACACAAGCTAGACAGCCGCTATCCCGCGTGGTTGAACACACTAAGACATACGGCTTTTGCATCTTTATTGGAACGCGGCTTTCCGACAGTCAAAGATGAAGACTGGCGCTATACGCGTGTGGCATCCATTCTCGCAACCCCTTTCAAACCAGCAAAATCCAGCATGGATCATCTGTTCTCCTGCGACGCCATTGATAAACTCGCAGGTGATTTCGGCGGCATTCGGCTTGTTTTTGTCAACGGCCATTTTATGCCTACGCTTTCATCGTCTGGCCAGTTTAAAGAGGGGATTCAGATAGAAAGCCTTGCAACCATTCTGTCGCAAGGTCAACACGAAGCCACACTCTCACGTCTATTCAATCATTTTTCGAACGCCTTTACCGCGCTTAATCTAGCATTGACAGAGGATGGCGCGTTTATTTTTATTCCGCCCAACACCATTATTGAAGAGCCGATTGCCGTTGTGTTTCTTTCTGACGCAAGCATCACACCGTTTGTATCAAACCCAAGATCCGTGATTATTGCAGGGGCAGGAAGCCGCGCGACGGTGATAGAAGTTTATACGGGCATACTCGACAATCTTTATTTCACCAATGCAGTCACGGACATTCTTCTTGAAGAAGGGGCGAAAATTGATCATTACAAAGTTCAAAATGAGACGCATAAAGCGTTTCACATTGCGCTTTTAAATCTGCATCAAGAACGTGGAAGTCAGTTTTCATCGCATCTTACCGCGCTGGGCGCAACGATTGGGCGACACGAGGTGCGTGTTTCGCTTAACGCAGAAGGTGCGGAAACGAACCTCAATGGACTCTACTTGGCAGAGAGCGGGCAATATCTCGACAACCCTGTTTTAGTGCTACACCATGCGCCGCGTTGTACCAGTCGTCAACTCTACAAAGGAGTGATAGACGGGGACGGGCGCGGCGGTTTTTACGGGCGGATTGTTGTTGCGCAAGACGCCATGAAGACCGATGCAGTGCAGGCCAATAAAGTGTTGCTTTTGTCGGACTTGGCGCAGGCTGATACACGGCCGCGTCTTGAGATTTTTGCAGACGACGTAAAATGCGCCCATGGCGCAACAGTGGGGCAGTTAGATGACGCGTCGCTTTTTTATCTTCGTTCCCGTGGCATTCCCTTAGACAATGCGCGTAGCCTGCTTACGTATGCGTTTGTGAGCGAGATGTTAAGCCTTGTCCGTGTCAAGCCGCTTCAGGCTTATCTTACGGAACTGACGCTGTCCCGATTTGCAGGACGCGCCTTGGAGAGATCCGATGCAATTTGATGTTGCGCGTTTGCGGGAAGCGTTTCCCATTCTTAAAGAAACAGTTTATGGAAAGCCGCTTGTCTATTTAGACAGCGCGGCGACGAGTCAAAAGCCGCAACAGGTCATTGATGCGATCTCCCGATTCTTCCTCAAGGAAAACGCCAATGTGCATAGAGGGGTTCATTATCTCTCTGAACGCGCGACAGAGGGATACGAAAACGCGCGCTTAGAAGTGCAGAAGTTTTTAAATGCCGAACATCCGCACGAGATTATATTTGTGCGCGGCACCACGGAGGCAATCAACCTTGTGGCGCAAACTTATGGACGGGCACATATTGGATCAGGGGACGAGGTGCTGATTACCGAGATGGAGCATCATTCTAATATCGTGCCGTGGCAGATGCTTTGTGAGGAAAAAGGGGCCAAACTTCGCGTTGTGCCGATCCATGATTCCGGTGAATTGGAAATGGATGCGTTTGAGAAATTAATCTCGTCTAAGACAAAAATTGTTGCGGTGACCCATGTCTCAAACGTGTTGGGCACAATCAACCCGATCAAGAAGATTGTGAAGATGGCGCACGCGCAGGGCGCGAAGGTGCTTGTGGATGGGGCGCAAGCGGTTCCGCATCTTCCTGTGGATGTACGGGATCTTGGGTGCGATTTTTACGCCCTATCGGGACACAAAGTGTACGGCCCCACGGGGATTGGTGTTCTGTATGGTAAGCGCGATCTGCTAGAGGCAATGCCTCCGTATCAAGGCGGTGGCGACATGATTCTCTCGGTCAGTTTCGAGAAGACGATTTACAACAAGCCTCCGAACAAATTTGAAGCGGGAACACCGAATATGGCGGGTGCGATTGGTTTATCTGAGGCAATCCGTTTTCTTGCGACCTTGCCACAGTCTGCGCGCGCAGAGGAGGAGAAAGAATTGTTGGTGTATGGCACGCGCGCGTTGTCTGCCATCCCCGGTTTAACATTGATAGGCACGGCGCGTGAAAAGGTGAGTGTCTTGTCATTTATTCTGGAAGGCATTCATCCGCACGATATCGGCACGATACTCGACCGTGAAGGGATCGCGATTCGCACTGGCCATCATTGTGCCCAGCCGCTGATGAAACGGCTGAAACTGCCCGCGACGGCGCGTGCGTCTTTGGCCTGTTACAATACGCGTTCGGATATTGATCAGCTGGTTATCGGTCTTCACAAGGTGCAGGAGATATTCCGATGAACGATGATTTAAAAGAGCTGTATCAAGAAGTGATTATTGAACACAGCAAGAACCCCCGAAATTTTCGCACGATTGAAAACGCAACGAACAGTGCGGAAGGATATAATCCCCTCTGTGGAGATCAGCTCACGCTGACCTTAAAGTTATCCAAAAATGTCATTGAAGAGATTGGATTCATAGGCGATGGGTGCGCTATCTCCAAGGCGTCTGCATCGTTGATGACCTCTGCGATCAAGGGCAAAAAAACAGAAGAGGCGATTACGCTTTTTGAATCTGTACGGACACTTTTAACCCTCGGACCTGAGTCTAATATCACATCGGATCAAGTCGGAAAACTGTCTGTGCTTTCGGGTGTCTGGGAGTTTCCGATGCGTGTTAAATGCGCCACGCTTGCATGGCATACCATGAAAAACGCCCTTGAAGGAAAAGGCGATCCCGCGTCAACAGAGGAATAAACAAAATGGAATTGCCTGTTGTTGGACCCAAAAAAAAGAAGGAGATTGTCCTTTCGCGGGACTGTGACGCAACGATTATTCCGAGCGGGGAGACGTTGCGGCTTTTGCAGGGAGACCGCGTTGAGATCACACAGGCGTTAGGCGGACATTTCACGGTTCGAACAAACTGCGGTTATCTTGCCCGTATTGCAGATGTTGATGCCGACGCCATTGGACTAGATATTCCCGCCGCTACGACGGAATCGTTGTCTGACGGGCCTTTTGATATGGAACAAGTGATGGCACAACTTGCGACCGTTTTTGATCCAGAAATTCCGGTGAATGTCGTTGACTTGGGACTGATCTATCTTTGTGAAGCAACGAAGATGGAAGACTGTGGACACCGTGTTAAAATAGAGATGTCCATGACCGCGCCCGGTTGCGGCATGGGTGACATCCTTCGAGAAGACGTGCGCGAACGGGTCAAAAACGTTTCGGGTGTTTCCGAGGTTGATGTGACCATTGTCTGGGACCCCCCATGGGATAGAAGTCGTATGTCTGACGCGGCGAGACTGCAGTTGGGAATGTTTTAAGGACGATGCCCTCGCAAGTATTGCCCCAAGCATTGACTATTGCCGCGTCTGATTCTGGGGGCGGTGCCGGGATACAGGCTGATATTAAGGCAATCCATGCCAACGGGGTCTACGCGCTGTCGGTGATCGTTGCGCTCACGGCGCAAAATACCAAGACAATTACAAAAATTGATCCGATCTCACAAGAGATTGTTTCCGCCCAAATGGATGCTGTCTTTGACGATTTCATAATCAGCGCGGTGAAGACGGGGATGTTATATTCTGCCGAGATTGTAGAGATCGTCTCTTACAAATTGCGTGAATTTCATGCCAATCAGATTGTGGTGGATCCTGTGATGGTCTCAAGCCACGGACGAGAATTGCTTACGCCTTCTGCGATTTTATGTATGACGTCTCATCTTTTTCCATTGGCGTATTTGGTGACGCCCAATATTCCAGAAGCGGAACAGTTGGCGAAGATGAAAATCTCCACATTGGAAGATGTAAAAAAAGCGGCACAGCGCATTCATCAATTTGGCTGTCAGCATGTGTTGATTACGGGGGGGCATCTTGAAACTTCTCCTGCGACCGACATGCTCTATGATGGACGCGACTTTACACTCTTTCACGGTGAATTCATTAACACGCAAAACACACATGGTACTGGCTGTACCTATTCTGCGGCGATTACTGCCCAGTTGGCCAAAGGAAAAAGTGTACAGGATGCCGTCATGATCGCAAAACGGTATACGGCAGAAGCGATTGCCAACAGTCTTACCATTGGGCATGGCGATGGGCCGACCAATCATTTTTATTTTTTGACAGACATTTAGTATTATCGCATCACCTCATACTTTGAGGTCTATTTGACACGTTTCTGCAAGAACGACTATACTTAAAATCAGGGGGTTGAGTATGTTCGGCATTGGATTTCCAGAATTATTGGTTGTGCTTCTGATCGTGTTGGTTGTCTTTGGCGCGGGGAAACTGCCAGAAATTGGAAGTGGACTTGGCAAGGCACTGCGCGGCTTTAAAAAAGGGATGTCAGAGCCCGACGAAATTGATGTTACCCCGCGTCACAAAGAAGATACAAAATCACCCGAAAAATAGGGTTTTTCCGATGAAATATTTTGTCTGCTTATTTATTTGTGCAGTCTCGCTGTCCTTTTCTCGTGATGCTTATTCTGCCTCTTTTGTTCCCTCTGCGGAAACTTACTATCATGTTATTTTGGGTCTTCATTATGAGCGGAATGGGGACTTTGAACATGCTTCTGCAGAATACAAGAAGGCCATATCGAAGGATGCAAACGATCCTTTTCTCTTGACACGCATGGCCATTGCGTCTGCCCGGGTTGGTCGCATCAAAGAATCTGTTGCTTTTGCGGAAAAAGCAAACAAGATGCGCCCGCACGATCCTGCCATTTTAGACTTATTGGCTGATCTTTATTCTGCTTCTGATATCCCTGACAAGGCGATATTGATCCACAATGAAATTATTGCGCTTTCTCCCAACGCGATAGAGGGCTATGTGGGTCTTGCTGAATTTTTGGCGCGACAAAAGGATTTTCCCGGAGCCATTTTGTCTCTTGAAAAGGGGCTTGTGGCAAATCCATCTTCTCACCTTGCCCATTACTATTTAGGAAAACTTTTTGCGAGTCAAAAAGAATATGAAAAGGGGATCAAACATTATCAAGAGGCGATCGCATTGGCCCCAGATTTTTTTCATGCGTATCTTTCATCAGCATCTGTTTATGAACTTTTAGGAAAGATTTCTGAAGCAGAGCAAGTCTATCGGCAGATTCTTTCCAAAGACAGAATGGATCATGAGGAAGCGAGTCTACGCTTGTCTTCTATTTTAGCAGAACGAAAATCGTTCAGTGAAGCCATGTCAATCTTAACCCGTCTTTCCAATGAAGATCCAAGAAACCCAGATATTTTGCTTGCAATATCACTTTTATGGGCACAACAAAAAGAATATAAAAAAGGATTAGAGTGGCTGAACAAAGTTGCGATTGGAAAACCCCTCTCAAAGGATCTGCAGGTTTATTCTGCCTCTCTTTATGAGGGAGCGGGAGAATATGAAGAGGCCATTAAAACGTATCGGGGGATTATTCAAGACGGGGGTGATGCTTATACTTTGCATCTGCGAATAGGGGAGGTTTATCTTTACAGGTTGAAGAAATTTCAAGAAGCGTTGGTCGAAAGTGAGTATGCGCAGAAGCTAGATGCTAAAAAACACGCGGCGTATCTTTTGTCCGGGTTGGCCCTGCATGAATTGGAACGACTTGAAGAAGCGGTTGTGGTTTTTCTGAAAGGAATTGTCGCGGCTCCCAATCAGGCTGATTTGCATTTTCACCTCGGCGTAACGTATGACAAATTAAAGCGATTTGACGCATTGGTTGCCGAGATGAAAAAGGCTATCTCTATTGACGGAAAACATGCGATGGCACTTAATTATCTTGGCTATACTTATGTAGAACGTGGTATTTTTCTGGAGGAAGCTGTTGATCTCATCAATCGTGCGTTGGCACTAAGACCCAGTGATGGTTATGTGATAGATAGTTTGGGATGGGCATATTACAAACAGGGAAATATAAAGGCGGCTTTGATCACGCTTGAAAACGCGGTTGGTTTAGTGCCAGACGATCCGGTTATTTTGGAGCATTTGGGCGAGGTGTATCTAAAGGAAAATCGCAATGATGAGTCCAAAAAAGCGTGGTCTAATTCCCTCAAGTTAGACCCTAAAAATGAAAAATTAAAGATTCGTTTTAAAGATGCAGGCTTTGATCTTCCTGAAGAAAATACCCTTCAAAATATTATTGACGTGCATCCGTCGCTCATGATACCTTACTAGCGGACATAAACATAACACAGGGGGGTGTGCATGGCGAAATATCAAGTTTTAACAGGCCCGGAGGCGTATTGTTGCCCTTCTGCGGCGAGGATGGGGATTATTCTTCCAGAGCCGGGCGAGGCGCATATTGAGGGACGGATTGTTGCGGAAGAAGAAGCGATGGAGGCCGCGGCCCGCAAGTTTTTAGAGGCTAAAAATCCAACGATTCATCCAGGACCGCTTGTCCTTTGGAACTGGAACGAAAAAGCGGCAAAAAAGGCGAAGGCGATTAAAATTCTGGCTGATTTAATTCCTGCCCGATTGATTCCTATGGCTGATTATCGGCCTAAATATCCGAAAATTAATCCTGACGTCGAAATCAACCCAAACCATCCGAATCTCACTATTTGGCACAATAAAGAGGATGTTTGTATGTTCGTTGGTGTGCATTGCCATCAGGCCAACCTGTCTCTTAAAATTATTCGGGGCGGAACAAGTTGTTTTACGATAGCCATGTGTGCTATGTCTGGGCATGAAGATGCAAACCTTTCTTTTAGAGATGCCTCTGCTGAAAAAATTTTGCGTTTAGCAGAGTGGGTGAGCAAGCTTAAAGGGGTCTCGTTTCAGAAGCCTGAAGAGGGCGAGTTGATGGACAATGGTAAATACGGCGATAATATTTTTGCAAAATTAGCAGAAGGCGGTTAATAAGGAGATTAAAAATGGCAAACGAACTTTCAGAATCACAGCGCAGTTTCATTGGAACAAAAAATAAAAAGGGTCAGGTCTTTACCGATCCACAAAATCTTTTTTTTGAAGCAGAGAGAAAGCCTGCATTTTATACAGGCAGTGAGGTGATTAAAGAGGCAATTCGCCGCGCATCGGTGGACATTATGGTGGCCTATCCGATTACACCCCAGAGCGAGGCGGCCGCGCTAATTGGCGAATTGTATGCCGAGGGGTATGTTGCGGATTATATGCGTGGAGAGAGTGAGTTTGCGGTGATGGGTCAGTGTGCGGGGGCGGCTTTTGGTGGCGCGCGTGTTTTTACAACAACCGCAGGCCCCGGAACGATGCGCGCATTTGAAAACTTTCCGATGTGGGCAGGATCGCGTCTTCCCATTCAGGTGATTGTAACCTGTCGTGGCATCAATTCTCCGCTTTCTATTCAGCCGGACACCCTTGAGATTTCGTTTTTGCTAGATACGGGTATGTTGGTTTGGCATGCCGAAACAGCGCAAGATTTTTTTGACTGGATATTGATGGGGTATATTGTCTCAGAACAGCCGGATGTTCATTTGCCGTTAGCGCTTTGCTGTGATGGTTTTTTTGTGACCCATACTAAGGACACGGTCATGCTGACGCCGCCTGACCTTTGCTTGCCGCCTTATGATCCTTATCGTTCTCCTGTTCCTTGTATGGACATGGAGGTTCCTCCCGTTCGGATGATGCGTGATCCGTTTGTCATGAAGTCAAATTATATCAGTTATATGACCCATGCATCATGGCAGGAAGAAGTGCGTGCGGCGATTGAGCGGTCTCGCAAACATACCATTCAGATGATGGGTGGTCTGATTGATACGGAAGGTGAGGATGCTGATATTCTCATTGTTGCTTCTGGAACGGCTGTTTCTCAGGGGCGTGAGGCGATTCGTATTCTGGAAGATGAGGGGATTCATGTGGGGTTGGTTAAGGTAAAATCTTTGCGTCCATTCCCAACATACGAGATCATTGAGGCCACAAAAAATGCAAAGCATATTTTTGTGCCAGAATTTAACGTGGTGGGTTGGCTCGCTCGCGAGATTAAAGCGATTGTGCCAGACAATCATCGCGTGGTGGCAGGGCCTCATGTGGCGGGTGGCATGACGATGCCTGCAGAGGTGATTGTTGAGGAGATTAAAAAGACGTTAGAAGATAGAGTCCCAACGTTTGCAGGTCGGTAATAGGATTTTGGATCGTATAATAAAATGAGGTAAGAAATAAAGGAGAGATATCATGAGTAAAGAAAAAATTGCTATATGTTCGGAGTTTTATGACATCATGCCGCCGGAATATCGTGACCTTGTGGAGGATGCGACTTATGGAAAAGAGGATCGTGGCTGGAAAGATATTGGGCAGAGCAAAGAGCTGATAGAAGAGCATTCTCTTTGTGCTGGCTGTCCTGAATCTATTGCATTTCGTTATATCATGGCCTCCCTTCCTAACCCTGAAGATACTGTTATGGTGGGTTCCACTGGTTGTACCAGTCTTGTTTTTCCCCATGTTGCGATACACAATATTCATTCTCTTTTTGGAAATCAGAATGCCGTTGCGACAGGTTTAAAACGGGCATTGTCTGTTCGTTTTCCGGGAAGGGTCAAGGATGTTGTGGTGTTGGCGGGTGATGGTGCTACCGTTGATATTGGCTTGGACATGACGTTGCAATCTTGGTTTCGGCAGGAGAAATTCACGACCATCTGTTTTGATAATGAACTTTACGCAAATACCGGGGGACAAGAATCTGGTCTTATGCGGCGCGGTTTTGTGGCCAAGATGGCTCCAGTGGGCAAGCAATTTGACAAAGTTAATTTGCCTGAGATTGCGCGTGAGTCAGGATGCGCTTATGTTGTTTGCTGTACGGTGAGCAAACCCAATCTTGTTGAGAAGGTCATCCGCAATGCGGTCTTCATCGCGCGTGAGGTGGGGCCTACGTATATACAACTCTATACGCCTTGCATCCTTGAAATTGGAAAGGACAGTATGGAAGGGCTTCAGGAAATGCGTGACTCGGAGAAGCCCGGGGAGCGGTTTAAGTATAAAGAATATATCAGCGACGAGGCCAAGAAATATCTGGCTGATTTAGAGGCCAGCAAAAAAGAGGAAGTTGCTTTATTGGTTTAGAACAATTTTGGTTTAAGGAGATTTTTGATGCTAAAAAAGCGTACGAACATTCGGATGTCTGGATTGGGAGGTCAGGGTGCTGTTACGGCGGCCCATGTGATGGCGATGGCCGCAAATCGTGATGGAAAATTTTCTATCTCCAATCCATTTTTCGGGGCTGAAAAGAGAATGGCCCCTGCGGAAAGTTATTGTCGCATTGGGGAGGAAAGAATCTACGATCGCGGCGAGTTGGTTTATCCGAATATTATTATGGTTTTTCATGCACAGGTGATTACCATGCAGAAGAGTTATACCGCGCCGTTTTATTCTGGCATTAAAAGGGATGGTGTAGTCATCATTAACTCATCGTGTGATTTATTAAACGATGACGATCGGGAATTTTTTAAAGAACTTAATGTTAGTGTGTACACATTTGATGCCACGCATATTGCATTGGAAATTGCCGGCACAGAGTTGGCTACGAATATGGCGATGATTGGGGCCGTGAGTGGCATTTCGAAGGCAGTGACGTTAGAAGGATTAGACTTGGCCTTACAAGAGCGCTTTGGTAAGAAATATGTTGCATCGGGTGGAACGGCCTCGCTTGATGAAGCCATCAAGAAAAAGTACGCAAAGAAGGAATTGCTGTTACAAAAGAATATGGCCGCCATTCGTCAGTCCTATGAGATTGCGGCGGTTTGGGCAGAAAACGGAAAAGTAGCTGTAGCGGCATAAGACATAAGACATGTATAACGTAGCATATATAGAAAATAATAATTGTGTTGCTGAAAAGGGATGCAGGCTTTGCATTCTTTATTGTCCTGAGGCCGACTGTATTGTCCTTGATACAGAAAAAATGAAAGCCTTTGTTGTGATTGATCGGTGTAAGGGTTGTGAACTTTGTGCCGTTGTTTGCAATGCGGCAAAACACGAGGCAATTCTCATGGCCCCTGTCAATCAGGCAACCGGAGAAATCATTTTAGGACAAAAGGCGGGTGAAGTCGCTGAATTAGGCCAAGCCTATCAGTAACTCTGTGAGTGGGCCTCTGGTTTCTCTGGTTTCCTCTGGGATGCCACAAAGAAAGTTCGTTTACCAGATTCCCGTGCCTATGCGCTTCTAAACGACGGAGAACGGTCCGTATCTCAATCTGTCTTAGACGCTCTCCGAAGCTACGATGTCCATCCTATTCCGTTCCTGATCCTGCCTAAGATGGGTAGGAAGCAAGAGGAACCAATTGCTCTGAAATCTTCATCTCCTGCGTCTGAATCTCTGGGCTAACGAAGAGAGAATAAAATCAATGGGGTCTCCTGATATGCGATGTCTTTTGTTAAAGTTTTAAGACAAAAGATATGGCGCAACCTCCCGCAAATTCAGCACATTTTGCCATTTTGACCCTCAAATTAACCCAGATTACGCATTAGGAAAAAGTGGTCTGAATTGGGTTATAATCTCTAATGCGTAGCATTAGGAGAAAAGACATTATGGAATTTGATATAAGCTATACGAATAAAGAGGTTACGCCTTACATTTCTATTACAGGAGAAAACGCAGAAGACGCTCTCAACATTGTGGTACAGAACATTTGCAGTCGGTGCTTAATTTACAAAAGTAAACGACAAACTCGTGCTAAAAATCGCTCTCAACAGAAAAAGACGGGCATGGTTTAGCGGACTCTGGAACTATTCAAAAGTCTTCGAGTACCCTTTTATTTCCTCTAATGTGTAATCTGGGATAATCGTTTTGAAAGTGTACCACTGCGCCTCAGTCGGGTTGGGAACGAATAACGCAATCGTGAGGAGAACGACAATGAAAATGACTCCAAAGACATACGCCAAAACAGTGTTCAGTTTCTTTGCCATAATGAATTGGCTCCTACTCTATTTTTATTCTGACACGCAGAATAAAGTGGTGCCCAACGTATTAAGCTAAGCTGGCCGCGCACAGACTCTGTATAAAACCATGCCACGCTGGTGCGGCTCAGCTTGAGTGCTTGGTTGGGCTAATGTGTTATTGCAAGATCTGACACATGTCCTTTACTATGACTTCGCGCAAAATCTTAGGGTGCCGCGTAACAATTCTAAGGAGTGTTTCAGCAGCACCTGACGGCTGACGACGACCTTGCTCCCATTGTTGCAATGTTCGAGGAGAAATCTTCAGGGCTACAGCAAATTCGCTTTGCGACAGGCCACTTTTAAGGCGAACGGCAACAATATTGTTTGCATGAACCTTGTACTTAGCACCGTGGTGCCCGGTCTTCACATCTTGGATAGCCTGTAACAGTTCCTCACCTATGTTACGTTTGGCAT
>Ga0213870_1000391_pt1 | contig 21384 bp, 26 predicted proteins | sample WICALVC2017_Meta_FD_160119 | JGI IMG/M metagenome (GOLD analysis project Ga0213870, IMG submission 160119) | Freshwater microbial communities from subterranean cave lake in Wind Cave National Park, South Dakota, United States - WICALVC2017 | ecosystem: Environmental > Aquatic > Deep subsurface >... | reverse complement strand
TCCCCAAACCGACTAATCCAACTGTTTCCATAATAGTCTAATTAATCTTACAAATCAACGCTTTAAAGGTTTTTAATCCAAAAAATGCGCCAACCGTAAACATTTTAAGCTAGCATAAGAAATAGAGATATTACTCTAAGGGGCAGAACTGCATGCCTTTGCTGCTTCCAGGTGGAATTGTGATTTGGCCAAAAGATAGATTGACTAGATTTGAAGTTGCTAGGCTTGTAGGCGCTAGGGCTTTACAGGTTTCTCTAGGTGCACCTATTTTGGTTAAAGCTGAGGAAACCAATCCTATTGAAGTTTCGAAAAATGAATTCAAGGAAAAGATTATACCAATAACTATCAAGAGGAAACTGCCGAATGGCGAAGAAAATGTTGTTGAAGTGAAGAAAGGTATTGAAAATTGGATGATTGATAATAAGGGGGAAATATAAATTTTTGGTCGATTTACTTAAGAGATGTTTAATAAAATGAATTAAAAATTAATGATTGATAGAGAGTGCGCAAAAAATACGATGTTAATTCAAAAGTGCATTTTTTAGAAGTTTTTCCTTTTATCATCATATTAGTTATTTATTGGCCATTGATAGTTTTGATGCTGTCAGCACAGGTAATAGTCTACTATATTCTGAAAAATTATTATCTGGAAAAGCGAAAATGGGATTTGAATTTCAGTTGTGGTAATACCGATGGTGGTGACATTAATGCCGATATTTTAAAAAGATATGTCCCAAATTTTGTTTTGATTAAAGACATTTACAACTTGCCTTTCAAAGATAAACAATTCACATACACTTTATGCTCTCACACAATAGAACATGTGGATTATCCGGAAAGATTTTACAAAGAATTGAAAAGAATTTCTAAAAATATTGTATTAGTAGTACCACCCATATGGGATTTATCTGCCTTGCTAAACATGAAAGAACACAAATGGCATTTTCTAACTTTTAAAACTATGCACATGAACAATATTCCGAAGGGGATAAAATTGACGCCATGGTGGTGGCTTAGGGAAAAGATGGGTTGGTACGCCGGACCTTAGTATAGTATAATGGGCTCTAACCTCATTCTAAAAACTCGACATCATCAACAATCCCATCAGAATCCCTGTCTATTGCTCTTACCACCCTTGCAATGCCGTCTTCAAACTTATTCCCATTTTCTAATTTTCTTATATACTTCATCAAGCCAATTATGGATGCCCTGGTTCCTTTGAACCTTTTGCCAGAAAGGACAAGAATTTCCTTGTCTTTGTTGAATGGATTTTTCATTTTTACAATAATTCCGACATCATCCTCTGGATATACAGATTTTGATAACGAGGAAACGATACTAAACTCATGCTTCGTATCAAAGTATATTGGTAGTTCGTCATTGATCTTATCAATCAAGATATTGGCTTTAGGTCCGCCAATCAAAATAAGATTTCCTTTTAACTCGTTGTCTCTTGTTTGTGTATCCAATTTGTAGTTTGGTTTTGCATCATTCAGAAAACTGCCTAAAAACAATGCAAAGTCTATAGCAGCGCTGCCGTCAGAAGCCTGCGCACTGTATTTCCCATGAGGATCTGGCGAACCAACAACTATCGTAGCGTTTAATTTTCCATTTTCTATGAATGAGCTAAAAAAGTCCAATTCCCTGACTTTAGTTTTGACATCAACTAAATGCTCGCCGTCAAATAGTTTGACTGAAATAAATGGGTAGGAGACGGAGTATAGTTTGGCCAATGCCCCGACACGCTCCTCTGTCCCAACCAGTTTTATTATATCCGCCTTTTCCAATCTCCTTATGTGGTAGTAAATCTTCTGTTCATGCTGCTTGAGTTTTCTGGCTATGTCCATCGCACAAGATGGTTTTTTAGCCAATTCCTGTACAACTTTCAACGCCAACTCACTGTTAAAGACACCAAATATTTTGGGTTCTATAAGCAACGTCCTATAGGCCTTCTGTCCGTCCTTTGTTTCATCAACTAGATAGAGCATAGATTTATAATGGAAACTATAGGTTTATAAACTTTCTTTTAGGGGTTAGGCTGTTTTAAGCCTCCTTTTACATTAGGAAACACCATCACTAAACAAACCCTTTTAGATTTCTTTTAAGGCGATTTAATACGAATTTAAGGTTGGATGAAGGATAATGCAAATATGTCTGTCAACCTGTCGCAATCCTGACAAGCTAATTTTTAAGAGATAGTTATGTGCGGTATAGTCGGCTTCATCGGCAACAGAACAGATGTGGGCAATCTTCTATTGGATAGTCTTAAGAAATTGGAGTATCGTGGATACGATTCCTGCGGTATTGCTACTATTTCCAATGGTGAAATTTTAATCAGGAAGGACATAGGAAAGATTGATAGTGTTAACGAGAAATTGAATTTCGCTGAACTAAACGGAAACATAGGCATAGCCCACACCCGTTGGGCAACTCATGGCGGTGTCACCAAAGAAAATGCCCACCCGCATCTTTCTAACAATAAGAAGATTGCAGTAGTCCATAATGGAATAATAGAAAATTATCAGGAGCTGAGGAATTTCTTGAAAGAAAATGGATTCAGCTTCTATAGCAGCACTGACACGGAGATCATACCTAACTTGATAGAATTTGAGATGAGGGATGAAAAGAATTTTGAAGAGGCTACGATAAATGCACTAAGGAAACTTGAAGGGAGTTATGCTATACTTGTTTTGAATGCTGATGAAAAAAGACTGATAGCAGCGAGAAAAGAAGCACCGTTGGTCTTGGGTGTGGCGGATGAAGGCCATTTCGTTGCAAGCGATATACCATCATTCCTTGAATACACGAAAGACGTCACATATCTGCATGATGGTGATGTAGTAATTTTAGGGGATAGCTTGAGTATCTTCAACCTCCTGGAAAATAAGGAGGTGGTTAGGCCTGTTGATACTGTGGAATGGAATATAGAACAGGCGATGAAAGGAAATTTCGACCATTTCATGCTGAAGGAAATATCGGAACAGGTTGAAACTATTCAAAGGGCGGTAGAACAAGACAAATCGATAATTTTCGAAATAGTGCAGCAAATTAAAGAAGCGAAAGGTGTTTTCTTTGTTGCTTGTGGAACATCCTATCATGCATGCCTGACTGCCAGTTATCTGTTTTCAAAGATAGCAAAAATGCATGTGAATGTTGTTGTTGCATCTGAATTTCCAAGTTATGAGCACTTCCTGACAGACAAGACATTGGTTATAGCCGTTTCTCAAAGTGGTGAGACTGCAGACGTTCTAGAAGCAGTGAAGACTGCGAAAAATAAAAACAGTAAAGTCATATCACTAGTAAACGTAATGGGTTCTTCATTACATAGGTACTCAGACCAGTCGTTGATGATGCATGCAGGACCTGAAATTTGTGTTGTCGCAACTAAAACCTATACGTCACAATTGGCAATACTTACGCTATTGGCATATACATTAGTCGAAAAATATGAGGAGGGCAAGCAGGAATTAAAATATTTATGGAACTTAATCTACAATCTTACGTCCGCAAACACGAGAGATAGAATAAAGGAACTAGCTGAGAGATTGAAGGATTGGCAACATATATTTTTAATCGGAAGGGGGCTGCAGTATCCTACTGCATTGGAAGCTGCATTGAAAATCAAAGAAGTTTCTTACATACATGCAGAAGGATTTTCTGGTGGGGAGTTGAAGCACGGGCCTATAACTTTGATAGAAAATGGGACGCCGTGCATAGTTTTTGTGTCTGAGGAGAATGAGAAAGAGACCATTTCTAATGCGATAGAAATTAAAAGCAGGGGTGGGTATATCATTGGAGTTGCTCCTAAGAATAACGAAGTCTTTGATTTCTTCATTAAAGTACCAGAGGTTGGAAATACAAACCCAATTGCCCAAATAATTCCAATACAAATCCTTGGGTATCAACTTGCATTATTGAGGGGACATGATCCGGATATGCCCAGGAATCTTGCGAAAAGTGTCACAGTAAAGTGATTTTATGCATTTAGAGGTGAGAGAATTGGAAGAGAAGGATTTGGAAAATGGATTTTTAGAAACTCTAAGTCATTTAAGAAATGTTAATCTTGATATAAAGAAAGCAAAAGAAATTTTCAGGAAAAAATCTAATCAAGATAACAAAATTTTTGTCGCTGTTAACGAAAATGGAAAAATCATCGGCTCTACAACTCTACTTATTGAGCAAAAATTTATTCACGAAGGTGGCTTGGTTGGACATATAGAAGATGTGGTTACAAATAAAGAATTCAGAGGTTTGGGTGTCGGCAGTGCTGTAATAAAAAAAGCCATAGAAGTTGCAAAACAAGCAGGCTGTTATAAAGTTATTTTAAATTGTTCTGAAGAGAATTTTCCTTTCTACGAGAAGCTTGGGTTCAAGAAACATGGAACGGAAATGAGACTTGATTTGAAATAAAGTGAAAACATGCAAGCAGTTATTCTAGCAGCCGGTTTAGGAACTAGATTAAGGCCGATAATTAGTGAAGAAATACCAAAGGTTATGTTGCGGTTGAATGGTAAACCACTTTTGCAATATGCTATTGAAAATCTTAAGAAAAATAAAATTGAGGATATTGTAATCGCTGTTCACTACAAGAAAGAACAGGTAATTGATTATTTTGGAAATGGGAAAGAGTTTGGTGTGAATATTCAATATGTTGTCCAAGAAAATCCGAAAGGCGGGACAGCTGATGCTTTAAGATATGCTAGAAACAAAATTAACGGCGAGTTCCTTTTGGTTTATGGTGACAACTTGTTTGCTCCGAACACAGTTGAAAAAATTTTAGAGAAACAAAATTACGATGGTATTTTGGCAGTTAAAAGAATGGAGAATATAAGCAAATTTGGTGTTGTTGATGTCGAGGGTGACAGAGTAGTGGAGCTTGTGGAAAAACCTGATAAGTTTGTATCGAACCTTGCTTTGGCTGGACTGTTTGTATTGCCTTATGACATTTTTAAATTCATAGAAATTATAAAGCCTTCAAAAAGAAACGAATATGAGCTTACCGATGCAATACAACTGCTTATAAAAAATAACTACAAGTTAGGCTATATAGAAATAGAGGGTTTTTGGGCAGACCCAAGGGATGCTAAAGAGCTGGAACTTGCCAAAGAATTTGCACGTGAAAATTATGATGTATGAACATATATTCAGAGCTTACGACATACGGGGAATTTATGGCAAAGATTTGACTTCAGAGATAGCTGAAAGGCTTGGAAAGGCGTTCGGCACTTACATAGGATATGGTAAGGAAATCATAGTCGGCAAGGATGCTAGGCTAAGTGGCGGTGAACTCAAGGATGCTCTAATCAAAGGTTTGACTTCTGTGGGCTGCAATATAATTGACATAGGAACAGTGCCAACCCCTGTTGTATATTTTGCAATAGAACATTTGAAGACAGACGGGGGTGCTATGATAACTGCGTCCCATAATCCTCCGGAATGGAATGGGTTTAAATTGTGCGGTAAGAATGGTTCTAGTGTATCAGAGAATTTTGGGTTGGAGGAAGTAAAAAACCTTTTCATGGAACAGAACTTTCGAACATCTGAAAAGGAAGGTTATGTGAAAATTTACGATAAAATTATTGACGAGTATGTAAAATTCGTAATAAATAAAATAAAACTAAAGCGCAAATTAAAGGTTATTTTGGATACAGGAAATGGCGTGTGTGCGCTTACAGCCCCTGCAATTTTGGAAAAACTGGGCTGCAAGGTAATAACAATAAATGAAGAGTTAGACGGCAGGTTTCCTAATCGTTCTCCGGACCCGACTGAAGAAGCATTGTTTGCATTGAGCAAAATGGTTTTGAAAGAACAATCGGATGTTGGAATAGCGTTTGATGGTGACGGTGATAGGGTTGCGTTCGTTGATGAGAAGGGGCGATACGTTTCATCAGGAAATCTAACTATACCGATTTTTTCATCTGCAATTCTAAAGTCCAATAAAAATTCTAAGATGGTATTTGATATTTGCTGCTCCAATGCAGTTGAGGAAATAATTAAATCGAATGGCGGCATACCGGTGGTTAATAGGGTTGGCAGGGCATATATCAGGAATAGAATGCTGGAAGAAGGGGCTGTATTCGGCGGTGAACACAGCAACCATCTGTTCTTTTCAGATATATTTGGGTTTGATGACGGTGTGTTTGCAGGTGTGAAGATGGTTGAATTGCTGTCTAATAGTGAGAAACCGTTTTCAAGTTTTGTAGATGCAATACCTGTATATCCGTCTGTGCCTGTCAAAGAAATCGTATGCCCAGATAGTTTCAAGTTTGACGTCATGAAACGTTTAAAAAAGAGATTCTCTAGTTTAGGTTATAAAACAATTGATCTGGACGGGGTAAAAGTTGTCAATGCAGACGGTTGGGTGCTTATAAGGCCTTCAAATACCCTACCGGCAATAAAAATTAATTCTGAAGCGAAGACTATGGATAGGGCAAAAGAACTTTTCAGCTTTGCGCAAGATATTGTAAGGGAAGAGATTGCTGAATATGTATAAGATTTTAATTACAGAGCCGGAGTATTTTCCTGAAGAAGCAGTTGCAATACTTAGACAGATTGGCAATGTTGTTGCCAAAAGAATGAGCAGAAAAGAATTAATGAAGGAGGTAAAAGATACGGATATACTTTTTGTAAGAGTTGAGACTTTAATTGATAAAATACTTTTGAAGAATGCGGAAAAGCTCAAGATTATAGCCTCTGCTACCACAGGAATTGAGCATATAGATGTTGTAGGAGCTGAAAAGAGGGGAATTAAGATAATCAATTTGGAAGGTGTGCACACATTGCCGACAGCAGAACATACATTCGCATTGATCCTAAGTCTTGTTAGAAAGACTCCTTGGGCGTTTGAACATATGAAGAAAGGCAAATGGGAGAGATACAAATTTTTCGGAAAAGAATTGGGGGGGAAGACTCTGGGTATTGTAGGATTGGGGAGGATTGGCGGGAAAGTTGCTGAGTATGCCAAAGCGTTCGGTATGAATATTATAGCTCATGATCCCTATGTCAGCAATGAGAGAGCCACAGAGTTAGGACTTGAACTGACTTCATTGGAGAATGTTCTCAAGAAATCTGATGTGATTACTGTCCATGCGATGCTCACAAAAGAGACGGAAAATATGATAGATGCGAAACAATTGGAAATCATGAAGAGCAGTGCTGTCTTAGTGAATGTTGCCAGAGGAAAGATTGTGAACGAGAAGGCGCTGGTAAAGGCACTAAAAAGCAAAGTGATAGCGGGCGCGGCTTTGGACGTATACAGCACAGAACCTGTTGAAGATGGGAATATTTTAGTGAAGTATGCGAAGGCAAATGACAATCTATTATTGACACCGCACATCGCAGCATCGACAGACGAAAGCATTAGACACGCCGCCATTTATGTAGCACAAAAGGTAAAAGAAGTTATCAGAAAGTAATTGTTATGCCAGGGATAGGTAGCATAGTTAGATTCGGAATTGGGATTATACTGTCTGTGGAGATTATAAGAAACACTTTGTTTGGCAATAAAGTAATTTCCGATCTGGCTTTAATTCTTTCAATAGTTTTTATTTTATTGTCTGCCTTATATTTTGCTTTTAGGTTCTAATTACATTCTTTCAGGCACTTTGATGCCCAACAATTTCAAAGAATTTTCTAGAACAATTTTTGTTGCAGTAACCAGTGTCAATCTGAAATCTCTTTGTCTTGGATCATTTGCTTTCAAAACTGGGCAATTCTGATAGAAGTTATTAAAGGTTGTTGCCAATTCATATGCATAATTACAAATGAAATTGGGCCTGTTATCTTTGGCTGCATTTACTGCAACACCATAAAAATTCATCAAAACTTTAATTAAATGTTTCTCATATGGAGATAATTTTGAAGATAGAATTGATTGATGTTTTTTAGATTTTTTTAATATTCCTAAACATCTTGTATGTGCATACTGCAAATAAGATCCTGTATTGCCTTCTAACTTTAATGCGTCCTCCCAATCGAAAATTATTGTATTTTCTGGAGCTATTTTAATCATAGCATACTTCATAGCGCCTAAAGCGATTTTCTTTGCTAATGATACTTTAGTTCTTTTACTCAATTTCGGATTTCGTTTTGCGACCTCCTCCAAAGTCTTTTCCACTATCTTGTCTCTTAATTCTGAATAAAGAACTACATTGCCTTCGCGTGATGACATCTTACCTTCCTTTAGCATAACTAGTCCATAAGATAGATGTTGACTTTTCTTAGCTGCCGGTGAATTAATTAATTCGAATATTTTAAAAAGTTGTTTGAAATACAAATCCTGTTCTGAGCCGACTACATGAATACACTTATCGACTTTGAAATTGGTGAATTCTTTTTCTGCCAAGCCCAAATCTTTTGCCATGTATAGTGGAGTGCCTAATTTGGTTACAAGAACTGTAGTTCCTAATCCGTATTTTTCTAGATCAAAAACAATTGCTTCATTGCTTAGTCTTGCTATATTTTTCTTCAAAGATTCCTGAGAAATTTCAACTCCCCTTCTTTCAACCTCGCTTTCAAAATACAATTTTTCGAATTCAACTCCCAATTCTTTGTATATTTTGCCGAAATAATCTAAACTCCATCTTCTAGTGGTTTTCCATAATTTATAGAGAGCAGGGTCTTTGGCGTAAATTTTCTGGTTTATTTCATCAATTTCTTTTTCCAACTGCTCATTGCCTGTTATTTTTTTATTAGCTTCCACGTAAACTTTTCCTAGCCATTCGCCTCTATCTTGTTTAGGAGCTTTATTTTCGAAGAGATTTTTATATCCCCATAAACATTTGGCGACATGTGGACCAATGTCTCCTTGATAGTTTGTTCTTATAACCTTGTAACCAGTAAATTCCAAAATTCTGCACAAGGATTCGCCCAAACTTATATTTCTAAAGTGGCCTATATGAAAACTTTTATGTGTATTTGGATGGGCAAATTCAACCATCATTGGCTTGTTTTTTCCAAATGTAATTTTTTCTTTAGATAAAATTCTTGATAAAATCGTTTCAGCAACCTTCTCCCAATAGAAAAAGAAATTGACATAACCTCCCCTAGCCTCGGTCTTAATTATCAACGGGTTTTTAGAAATTCTTATTTTCTTAATCAATTCTTCAGCAATTTCTTGTGGATTCTTGTGTTCTTGTTTAGATAAACTAAAACATGGAAAGGCTATGTCACCGAATTCCTCCTTTGGAGGTACTTCTAGGACTTCTTTATTGGTTCGTATGCCAACCGATTGCAGAATTTTTATTACTTCGTCCTTGAGCATATCTATTATTTCTTTGCAAAACTAATTAACCTTTCAAGAAAATTTGTTTATTTAAAATAAAAATTTCTCTTCCAAAATTCTTGCATCCCCACCAGCCTTTTTGATGAAAGATGCTATTTCTGTTAGACTACTCAACTCTTTCGACTTCCATACGGATCTTTGAACTTGTTTAGATCCACTTCTGATCAAAAGTCTGTGCGTTTGTCTCTTCACGCTTCCTAATTCGGTCGGAATATCAAATATCAAAACAAACTCCATTTTATTCACTATAACTAATGTCCCAGCTGGGACATACAAGCTTTTCTATATTTTAGTGCATATTTTGTTCTATGAAACCTGTCAAGGATTACGAAATTAAAAGCAAAGCTGATTTAAATGAATTAATTAAGCAGATGGAAACTAGTGGTGGTTTCACATCAACAAAGCTCACTGCAGGAGTTGACATCATAAAAAGAATGATCGGTGATGAAGAATCTTTGAATTTTCTGTCTTTTCCTGCCGACATAATTGCCACTGGGACCAGAGGTATAATTCGTGACATGGTGAAAGAAAAATGGTTCGATGTTATAATAACAACCTGCGGTACGTTAGACCATGATTTGGCCAGAAGCTTCAAGGACTACTATCATGGCAGTTTTGACATGGATGATGCAGAATTACATAAGAAAGGCATTAACCGCTTAGGGAATATTCTAGTTCCAAACGATTCTTACGGAATAATCATAGAAGAAAAGATGAGAAAGTTCTTGAAAGAAATCAATGCAAAAGAATTATCAACTTATGAATTGGTTTGGGAATTAGGTAAAAAATTAAAGAAAGATTCTATCATGTATTGGTGCTGGAAAAATGAGATGCCAATGATTGTACCTGGAATAACTGATGGTGCTGTCGGTTACCAATTGTGGCAGTATTCGCAAAATCACAAACTAAAAATTGATGTGTTGAAAGACGAAAAGTTGTTGAGTGATTTGGTTTGGAATGCAAAAAAGTCTGGTGCTTTAATTATTGGTGGTGGTATATCGAAGCATCATACCCTATGGTGGTCACAATTTGCTAAAGGTTTAAACTATGCTGTTTATGTAACAACTGCTCAAGAATTTGATGGTAGTCTATCTGGAGCTAGACCAAAAGAAGCAATATCATGGGGTAAGATAAATGAGAAAGCTAAATTCGTCAATATCGAAATGGATGCTACTGTCGCTTTGCCAATAATTTTCGCGAGTTTAATTTAAAGAACAAATTAATTTATTCTACCTTTTTGCCAACCGGGCACCCCAGTCGAAGCCCCAGCCCAACGGACGCCTGCTCGCGTACACGTAGACGATGCCGTCGGACCTGACGACCAAGCCAACAAATCTGTTACCATCAACATTATACATATATGTTGGGTGTCTTGGCCTTTCAGACTCAACCTTAGACTTTTTACCAACACCCCATAAAGTAGTTTTATCAAGTTTTGTTACTCGTCCGCTTTGGGTTTCAATTTCGGCAATAGGACAATCGTTTCTTAATCCTAGATATTGTAGCTCTTCACCTTCTCTGGTTATGTCGGGAGTTCCTAAAAAACGAGAATCAGCGACACCACTCCCAGTCAACTGATAAGTTCCTATTAACATTTCATAAAAGCGTTCATCATGCTGGATGCCGTATAACAAGACTGATACTGGGGCGAGCCCAAAACCCGCTTCACGCAATGCCGGATCATTTTGAAATGCATCATAAACCTGTATTACTGCTAATCCTTCATTGTATGGCTTAAAAATGCCGCTTGGTGTTCTAGCAAGATTTCTATCAACATGCCATACTCCTGCATATATGCCTGTGCGGACCTCTAGAGGATATAATTCTTGCTCTTGCGGCATTACGAAGCTTGTTTGTCTATCCACAGCCATTCTAATCTAATTTAGTACTAATCGCAAATGATTTAAATGTTAAATCTTACCAAACCACAACTTAATCTCTCTTTCAGCTTCCTCTTTGGTTGCAGAAGCATGCACAAGGTTCATCATTATCCTATCATCATCTGGCAACGACAAATCCCCTAAATCTCTTCGTATAGTTCCCTTCTCTGCTTTTGCAGGATCGGTCGCTCCAGTAACCTTTCTTGCTATAGCAACCGCATTAGTGCCTTCAAAAATCATAACGACTACTGTGCCTGAGGACATGAACTTTTCTAAATCAGGATAGAACGGCTTTGCAACATGGGCCGAATAATGCCGCTTAAGCAACTGTGGTGTCGGAGTAATTTCCTTCCTTTTTACCATCTTCAACCCAGCGTCTTCATACCTCTTGATTATTTTTCTTTCAAGCCCCTTTTCCACACCATCAGGCTTAATCAACACCAATGTCTTTTCCATGCAATCACAATCTATCTAAAATTTGTCTGATATCTTCAAAAACCTTTTCCGCACCCTGCTCCCCATCCACATCAGTCAGCATCCCTTTCTTCTTGTAGTGCTTCAATACGTCATGCGTCTGCCTTTCATAAACCTTCAACCTCTCCTTAATTACATTCCCCTTGTCATCATCTCTCTGGATTAATTTCCCACCACAATTATCGCAAACTCCATTCTTCTTCGGAGGATTGAAAACAAGATTAAAGATTGATTGGCATGAAGAACACATCCTCCTGCTACTCAGCCTTCTTACAATTTCCTCTTCACCGACAACCAAATTTATAACCGCATTCAATCTTATATTCCTCTTCTTCAGCAAATTTCCAAGAAAATTAACCTGGTTGAGTGTTCTAGGATATCCGTCGATGACAAACCCTTTTTTGTAGACATCCTTCTTCATTTCCTCCTCAACTATAGCATTGATTATCTCATCAGGAACCAGCAGGCCTCTGTTCACATATTCCTTGGCTTTCTTGCCCAATGCCGTCTCTTTCTTCATATGGCTTCTAAAAATATCGCCTGTGGTGATTTGCTTTATATTGTATAGTTCGGAAATTTCCTTGGCTTGCGTTCCCTTCCCAGAACCCGGAGGACCAAAGATTACCAAGAACATACTTTTAATGGAATTTTTGAACTTTTAAATTGTTATTGACAATTAGGTATTAAGCTGGAGTCGTCTAGCCTGGTCTAGGACTCGGCGCTCATATATCATGAGCTTTGATTAAAGATGATGAAGACACGCCGCAACCGTGAGTTCAAATCTCACCTCCAGCATTTCTATTTTAAAATCTAAATTATTTCATGGTCTTTAAACAGTCTAAAAGGAATCTAGAAAGAAAACACCTAACACCATTATCAGCAATAGAAGCGCCAATTCTAGAAAAAATAATCAAACTTTACCCAAAATGGGTTACACCAGATCTTCTAACTTATTCTGCATTATTGCTCGGTCTTTCTTTAATTCCAATTTACTATCTGTCAAATTTCAATCCAAACTACATCTGGCTTGCCAACCTAGTATTCCTCTTGCATTGGTTAACTGATTCAACCGACGGGGGGTTGGCTTACTATAGAAAAACACCAAGACCAAACTACGGCAATTACATCGACCACGTCTTTGACAATATAACACTTCTGTCAATTTTCTTAGGATTAGGACTCTCCCCAATTCTAAGCATGCCTGCCGCTATTGCATTACTAATAGTCACTTATTTGTGGAACATCCAAGCAGCCCATTTCAGTTCCTACGAAGGTGTATTAAGAATTTCTAGCCGAGGATTTGGTGGTACAGAAGGCAGGCTTCTAGTGGTCTTGATGCAGACGCATTGGCTCCTCTTCCCAAACAACTACATATTTGGAATGCATGCCCTTGAATTGATCTCATGGATTGTATTGTCTATAGTAACTTTAGCCTTCATACTTGATGTAGCAAAAAATCTCGTGTACTTGAGAAAAGTGGACGACGCGGCTCTGAAAAGAAGAAATAAATAGTCTTCTGGCTAATTTGTTTGAATGGCAGAACTGACAGATGACGAGAAGAAGATTGTAGAGACAATGAAATCTTTAGGTGCTACGTCTCAAGATAAATTGAAGGATGTTGATTTTATTGCGAAAACTGCAATGATGCCCAAAGGGAAGGCTGCAAACGTCATACTCAATCTGGTCAACAGGAAAATCATCAAAAGAATCACAAGGGAAAAAGCGGCTGGATATTACTTGATTGCTTCTGTTTGAATTAAGTTTTAATAATCCCATAATTCTATTGTTAGACGATGGCCTCGATAGCTTAGCCTGGTAGAGTAGGGGCCTGTGGAGCCCCTGAGCCGGGTTCAAATCCCGGTCGAGGCCCTTCAAAAATCTTTAAATACAATCAAGCACTACTATATCTTTGTCTCGTGAGCTTGGCGTTCAGACTCGACTATGGCACGCAAATGCCAAGTATGAAACGTCTAATTCTAGCTCATGATATAGTATAGCTCAAGTCTTGAGTAGCGTTCAAGGTAAAGGTTGATTGATGAAACCTTTAGAGGTAGGACCCGCCAATTCTGGTTGATCCCGCCAGAGACCATTGCTATCCGGGTTCCACTGCCATGCGAGTCGAGAGGTGCAAGACCTCGGCGAATTGCTTCATAATGTGCAGTCAACCTGCCCTATTCAGGGAGATAAACTCGCGAAAGTGAGCTCAATATCCCATAGCTATAGACTTCTGGAATGAGTCTATAGCAAAAGCTACGGCGGAATAGGATGGGACTGCATCTCATTAGGCTGTTGTTGGTGTAATGAACCAACAAACCGATAATGGGTAGGGGCTATGGAAGTAGATGCCCCACGATGGATTCTGAGACATGAATCCAGGCACTACGGTGCGCAGCAGGTGGAAACTCTTCGCAATTGGCTAACGCCAGACGAGGGAACCTGGAGTGTTCTTGCTTTGCAAGAACTTTTGCCAACTGAAAACGGGTTGGAGAATAAGGACTGGGTAAGACGGGTGCCAGCCACCGCGGTAATACCCGCAGTCCAAGTGATGGTCACGATTATTGGGTCTAAAGCGTCCGTAGCCGGTTTGAAAAGTTCCTGGTGAAATCTACTAGCAAACTAGTAGGCGTGCTGGGAATACTTTCAGACTTGAGAGTGGGAAAGGGCAGAGATACTCTCAGGGTAGGGGTTAAATCCTGTAATCCTGAGAGGATCACCTGTGGCGAAGGCGTCTGCCTAGAACACGTCTGACGGTGAGGGACGAAAGCTTGGGGAGCGATCGGGATTAGATACATCCATGTCTAGTCAAATACTGGGTGCTAAATACCCCGGTAGTCCTAGCTGTAAACGATGCCCGTTTGGTGTTGCAGTCCTCTTGGGGGATTGCAGTGCCGGAGCGTAGGTGTTAAACGGGCCACCTGGGGAGTACACTCGCAAGGGTGAAACTTAAGGGAATTGGCGGGGGAGCACACAAGGGGTGGGCAGTGCGGTTCAATTGGATTCAACGCCAGAAATCTTACCAGGATCGACAGCAGTATGAGGGTCAGTCTGAAGGGCTTACCAGACAAGCTGAGAAGTGGTGCATGGCCATCTTCAGCTCGTACCGTGAGGCGTGCCGTTAAGTCGGTTAACGAGCGAGACCCACATTGCATGTTGCTACTGCTTTCTTCGGAAGGCAGGCACTCATGCGAGACCGCTGGTGATAAACCAGAGGAAGGTGTGGGCGACGGTAGGTCAGTATGCCCTGAATTTCCTGGGCCACACGCGCTGCACAATGCGCGCCACAATGGGATGCGACTCCGAAAGGAGAAGCAAATCCCCTAAAAGCGCGCCCAGTTCCGATTGAGGGTTGTAACTCTCCCTCATGAAGCCGGAATCCCTAGTAGGCGAATGTCACTAAATGCTGTAGAGTAATCTATAGTATGTGAAATCGTTCGCCGAATACGTCCCTGCTCCTTGCACACACCGCCCGTCAAGCCAATCGAGTGGAAGTTCATCGAGCCTAGCAATAGTCAAGTTGATCTTCCGCAAGAGGGGCTAAGTCGCCACAAGGTAGCCGTAAGGCTTGATGGAAGCAAAAATGAAAATTAACCTAAACGTGTTGTGAGATGATAAGAAGGACTTGACTCTGATTCAATGAAGAGTTGGAGGTGAATAGACACAGCACATCCAAAAAAATAATTTAAACATCTTCCATCATCCCGGTAACGGGAACGTGCGGCTGGATCACCTCCTTAATTTTGTGCAGGGTCCCTACCTCAAAGGCATCAAACATCAACCTTTGCCTGAGAAATTTTTCTAGGCATCGGAAGTTTACTCTGGTCAGATTTATAAATATCTAGTTTCGGACGAAGGTGCGATGGGAAACTTCTTTATAAATTAACCTATTTACCAAATGTCGGATGATAACTTTATATAATATTGATACCAATTGGTATCTATGAAACCACAAATTAATCTAAGATTGCCTGAAAATTTGAAAAAGGTTGCAGAAAGATATGCAAAAGCGCACAGGTACAGAAATTTACAGGAATTAGCAACTGAAGCTATAAGAGAGAAGGTTATGGAAAAAAATTATGATGAAAGCTTCACCCCAAAGGAAATAGAATTGATAGATAGATTAATAGATGCAACCATCAAAAAGGGCGACTTGGTAAGTGAAAAAGAGCTGAGAAAGGCTTTAAGATGACTTGGGAGGTAGTTGCGAGTAAGACACTTCTTAAGCAGTTAGAACATTTGGATATAAAATATAAGAAGCAGATTGACAAGAAAATAGATCTTATAAAGGCGAATCCTTTCAGATTCAAAACAATACATTCCAACCTTTATTCAAGAGTTTTCAGGGTTAGACTGGGTATAGCTGGTAAGGAAACTAGATTGATTTATGTGTGTTTGGAACAAAGATTATTTTGGCTTGCCTTTTGGATAGGAGCAAAGAATACAAAGATTTGGAAAATTATTTAGCAAGACTTGAAACTTAGCTTTTGGTGAGCACCTGTCTTCTTTCGCCTCGATTGAGAAACCGCCCTGTTCTTCTACCAAGTTTCGTGCGTACGTGTGATTGGAAACCTATCAAATATCAACCTCCAAACGCTAGCCAAAAGTGAATGTGTAGATCTGGAATCCTTTGCCACTGACTTTAATTTGTATCAAATGAGCATCGTAATCCCTGTCAAAAACCAAATTGTACAGTCGATTCTCATTTACATCAACCCTATAAAGAATCACATCAGAGCCCCTGTTATTTTCACCGACGATAACGCCATCAACATAAACCTGCAGTGAAGATTTCTTGCCGGCAACTATGTTCACAACCTTTGCGGAATACAGCAAAACAACATCGCCCTCGTCAGAAACAAGCTCCATGTAGTCCGGCGTATTCTTCCATACACCATTCAAATAAACCAAGTTCGGTTCTATCCCAGCAGGCATCGAATAATTGACTTCTTGTTCAGGTTGGAATCCCTCAGAATTTCCTAAAGGAGTTCTGGCAAACTTATATCCAAGATACAATTCGGGTGTGTTCACTTTAATTGGATTGACATCGGCTACATTCTGTGGTTTTGAAATTTCCTGATCCACTTTTGAGCCCATTTCAACCAGCAATTCTTGTATCGTCTTCTCTGTTTCCTCATAAGCACCTTCACCAATGTGGTCGTATCGTATGAACCCATTTACATCAATCAAATATTTCCTGGGCCAGTACTGGTTGTTAAAGGCATTCCACGTTTTATAATCGTTGTCAAGAACAACCCGGTATTTTATTCCGTACTTCTCCACCGCATTTTTAACATTGTTGTAGTCTTTCTCAAACTCAAACTCAGGCGTGTGAACGCCAACTATCACAAGGCCGTTGCCAGAATATTTTTCATGCCATTGGTTCAGATAAGGCAATGTCCTGATGCAATTAATGCAAGTGTATGTCCAGAAATCTACAAGAACAACTTTTCCTCTGAAATCTTCCAATTTAATCGGTTGTGTATTTATGTAACCTACGATTCCTGTTAGTTCTGGTGCTTTTTGAAAATTCTCTGATGATGATTTTGGCTTAACTTCCAGCGTGTTTAGATGGAAGTTTATTGCAAGTATAGACGCAAATATCACAACTAGAAAAACAACTATCTGTTTGTGTTCTGTATTCATACCATCATTGTAGCAATTCGAAAGCTAAAGGAAAGCTTGCAAGCTGAGGTAACTGGTTCGTAAACACTAGAATTCCAAGGATTATCAACACTACACCCATAACTATATTGAAATACCTTAGAGCCGGTCCAATTTTCTGTATGAATGAAGATGCTTGGGCAATGAAAGCACCGGTTAAAAGAAATGGTATGCCCAAGCCGATCGAATATGCTAGAAGTAAGTTAAACGCAACCCCAGGTGAAGTGATGGCAAGGGTTAAAATGCTTCCCAATATCACGCCTATGCATGGCGTCCAGCCTGCAGCAAACGCGACGCCAAATACAAATGAAGTTGGGTAGCTGTACTTGAATTTTTTCACTTTTATTTTATGTTCAACATCTAGAAATGGTAATTTCAAGATTCCAAGAAGGTAAAGGCCAAATCCTATAATAATTATTCCCCCGATTCTCGAAAGCCAAATTCTCAAATCATATGCGATCGATTGCAATACACTGTTTAGAAGAACCCCGATTAATGAGAATACGACCGCAAAACCCAAAACAAAAAATACTGTGTTTGTGAAAATATGCAGCCTAGCTTTCGCTTTATTCTGTTTGAGCTCATTCAAGCTGGTTCCAGACAGATAGGCTATGAATGCCGGGATCAATGGTAGTATGCATGGTGATAGAAATGACACCAAACCTGCAACAAATGCAATTAAAATTGTAACTTCAGCCATTATATTAAACTCGCTATTTTTTCTTTTATCGTTTCTTTAGATATAGGCTGCAGACTTCTAAATGCTTCTTTTCCGGTTTTATCTACACCAACCACATGGATGATTGTCGAGTGCTGGTAGGATATACCGAATTGTCTCGCAATATTCTCATCATCTGGTGTGACTTCATTATCGTTGAAATGGACTTCAAACCCAACAACATTAGGATAGTTCATCTCGTTAAACGCAGCCAATATGTTTGGCCTTTCCTTCGCGCATATAGGACACCAGTTTGCGTAGAAGTAGAAGTAAATCACCTTGCCTTCATCCAATGCCTTGTCATGATCAGCTTTATTGTATCTTATGTATTTTGTTGTGGTGCCGGCGATGACTTTGCCTGCATATGGTGTCTCCTTCTCCAGCATAGTTTCTCCCTTCTCCATAGCTTCGTCGACTTTTTCCATGACTTCACCTTCTTTTTTCATAACCTCGCCTTTCTTTTCCATAGAATCACCTATGTTTGACGTTTGAGAAACACATCCTGATAAGAAAACGACAGAAATGATAGCAAAAATAAGAAGTTCTTTCATGTTAACTAAATTCTCGTGTCTCTTTTAAAGTCTTTTCCCAAATCTTTACCAAATCAGTATTTCCATGTGATGAAGGATAGAATTACCAGGCCAAGTGTTTGTATTGATGTTAGGATGAAGATGTGTTCGCTAACTTCTGGTGTGTAGTAATTCACCATCGCAACTTGAAAATAAATCGCCATCAGATTTTGGACAAGAAAGAATGCAGCGAAGAAGAAGAGTCCTAATGCGAACTTCGAATGCATGCGGCGATAATTTTGGAGGTATATGTAAATCAAACCTGCTAATAGAATCACGTTAATTATCTCGGTTCCTGTTGCAAGATTAAGCATGAATACCATTTTTATCAATTCTAACTTATTTTATTTGGTTTATTTGTCTTTCCCCAAATTCTTCGAAACATCCTTAAAAATATCCAGATTGTCTTTCAAAAGATGCGAAGCGAAATAGACAGCACCATATTTGATCTTTGATGAAGTGATAATGTCGTTTTCCAACATAACTCTCAGGTGGTGTTGGACGGTTTTGTAGTCTAAAGCCAATTCTTTCGTTAGCTGATTTGCATTAAAGGGTCTTTTCAGGATTAGTTGAATTATCCTAACTCTCGTATAACCTCCCTTGGTTCCGTATATCAAGTGAAGCAAGTGCTTTCTGAATTGGTCTTCTATCAGCATCTTAGATTTAAATAAACGGTCTATTGATAAAAACTTTTAAATCAATGTTATTATAGTATAGCTGAGGGCCGATAGATCAACGGTAGATCGCTTCCCTTGCAAGGAAGAGGCTTCGGGTTCAAATCCCGATCGGTCCATTCAAGTTTCGCGCGCCGGTGTGATTGGAAACCTATCTATTATCTCCATCGCCTTGTATTTTATTCCTTTCAAGCCTTGAAAATAATTTCTTCAAATTCTCATTGGCTATCTCATCCAAAGACAAATTCAATTCTGTCGCTAATTGGCTCAAATACCATAAAACATCTCCCAGTTCTTCTGTAATTTCTTGCTTCACCTTTTCGTCTACAGCACCATTCTTATCCCTTACAAGTTTTTTGATTTTCTCAACAACTTCCCCTGATTCGCCTGCCAAGCCTAAAGTAGGATAGATGAAATTGTAGCCTATCTCTGGATATGCAGCTGTCTTTCTTGACTCTTTTTGGTAGGTTTCAAAATCCATACAATCATCCTTGTTTCATTCTAGATAACTTTCTAATTGATTCAAAGATTTTAATACACAAACAGCGCCATTTTCCAGCATAATTCTTTTATTTGAAATGCCTGTAGTAACACCAATAAATTTAATAGAAAGTTCATTCGCAGCAATAACATCAAACACAGAATCTCCGACAAAAACAACCTCATTTGTTTTTACTTTCAAAATCTTCAAAACCTTTTCCAAAATCTCTGGGTGGGGTTTACCATGTTTTACATCATCAAACGTTAAAATAACATCGAATAAATCAAGTAATTTCTTAGGGCATTGCTTTCTTGTTGTTGAAATGCTTGAATTGGTTGCAATGGCAAACCTGTATTTTTTCTCAAGTCTCCTAAGTACTTCATACAAATGAGGGAAAACCAAATCCTTACCTTTAATCAACCGATAATAATAATTTCTTCTAATTTTGATGAATGGCTGAAGATTAATTCCAAACAAACTCTTTATTCTAAGTTTGACGTATATATCGTCTGTAGGTAGTCTCATCACTGACCGTAATTTTTTCTTATTCAATTTAAAACCAAAATCTGAGAATAATTTGATAAACGATTCATTATGATATGGTATTGAATCAACTAAAGTTCCGTCGACGTCAAAAATTATAGCTTTCACTTTCATTGTAATAAATTTAGTAAAACTAAGTAAAAACTTATGTGCAGGATCGACTTTATGTGCAAAGCTCCCCCAACCAAAATCTTTATATCCTATTAATCCACAATATAGTCTTGCGTTCGGTGTCTTTATGGCAGAATAAAATCTGCATTGGTCCTTTTCTTTAGCTATGATTGTCAGATTTTCTGATTTGACAAAGGTATGGACACCTTCTGAGCTAGGTTTGGACTAATGATAAGGGCACCGACCAGTGCAAATCCCGAATTGCTGCTTGGGGTTGAAGTGTAGAGGTTGATGATTAGAATATTCGCTGATTGGAAAAGATGAAGAGCGAACTGTCTAAAAGAAACCAAAAGATGACACTACCATAGGATCAAACTGGTCAAAAGGTCTAGTCAACAGTATCCACTTGGTGGATGGCTCGGCTTAGTTAGCTGACGATGGACGTGCCAAGCTGCGATAAGCCCAGGTTAACCGCAAGGAGGTTTTGACCCTGGGATTTCCTAATGCGATTCGTTGGCTTCGGCCAATTCCGAAAGGAAGAGGAACGCGGGGAAGTGAAACATCTTAGTACCCGCAGGAAAAGAAAGCAATCGCGATTTCCTTAGTAACGGCGAGTAAAAGGGAAACAGAGCAAACCGAACACCTTGAGAAATCAAGGATGGATGTGGAGTTGTAGGACTTGGGCACTTCTTAACTTGCAGACTTGAATGAGCTGGAAAGCTCTGCCTTAGAGGGTGATAGCCCCGTAAAGGAATGCGAGAAAGAAGATTCCGAGTATCCTGAATACCATTCCTTGGATATGGAGTGGGAATCTGCCAGGCATTAACTGGCAACTCTAAATACTAACTAAGTCCGATAGCGAATTACGTAAAGTGATTGAAAGCTTAAAAGCACGGCGCAAGCCGGGTGAAAAGAACCTGAAACCAAGATGGAGTTGGTCAGTTATGGCCCGAAAGGTGCTGCTTGAAGGCAACGAATGGCAGCTTACAGGGT
>Ga0213870_1000390_pt1 | contig 21412 bp, 22 predicted proteins | sample WICALVC2017_Meta_FD_160119 | JGI IMG/M metagenome (GOLD analysis project Ga0213870, IMG submission 160119) | Freshwater microbial communities from subterranean cave lake in Wind Cave National Park, South Dakota, United States - WICALVC2017 | ecosystem: Environmental > Aquatic > Deep subsurface >... | reverse complement strand
TATTAGTGGTGGTAGCACTAATCTCACAAAAAGCGAAAAAGTGCTAACCCCATCCTCGGTACAGGATGGGGTTTTACTTTTTTTGTTAAAAATTCTTTTTTAAAAACCCCACAATACAATTTACTAATTATTTAAAACTCGTTAACCTCTTGTTAAGGAGTTAATTTTTTGTAAATAATTATGACCAACCCCGAGCGATGCATCTGAGCGAGACCTCTGAGCGAGGCCTTGCCTCGCTCAGAGGTCTCGCTCGGGGTTGGTCATATTTTTTGTAAATAATTATAAATCGCATACATCGCATAGGTATCAAGCTTACAATAAATTTTTAAATTTTTTGCAATTTCTTCACGTTCTTTGTTTGGTATTGAAGCAGAAACCATTTTCCACCATTCTTCTGAGGCTTGTCCGCCTTCGTGAATAACTAAATCTTTATATTGATGTTCTGGAGTAAGTACAGGGAGAACTTTTTTTATAGAAGTCTTTCCTTTGAAATCTGGGTGAACAAAATATTGTTTAGTGAAAATATCACGGAGGTCATAGAGTTGATTATTTACCCTCTCCATAAGTTCTTTATGATGTGGTAATCGTTTTCCAATCTTTTCATTTATAGATCTTTCAAATGTCTTAAACCACACGATTACGGTGCCCTGTGGTTCAATATATTTTTCAAATAATTGTGCTACGTTCTCAGAGGGGTCAGACATTTCCATATGAAGAAACTCAACATGTTCAAGTTCAAAAGTTGGTCCTCTTAGAATATGGAGCGAAAATTGAAATGGAATAAAATGATATGAACTATATCTAGAAAAAGCAGGAATAGCGGGTGCAAATGCTTCATAATCAAGAAAATATAATGGGAATTTTAAAGAAGAAAGTTCTTCATGAATACCCGCATAATCAATTATTGATTCCTTATTTTTATATACTTTTATTTGATTCTCTTGTGCAAGAGAAAGTTTAAAGTCATGAGGAACATCTTCAAGATTATACATTTTATTCTCAACAAGAAAATCAAGTTTTCGTTTACTTAAACCAATCCGCGTAATATCATGAATTGAGTACGATGGTATCTCAGGGTGAGAATATTCAAATGTTGCACAATGTTTACTGCGCCCATTAAAATAACAATCACAACCAGTACTCGGCTCATTTTTATTATTCAAATATTCTTGCGCAGCATCCATTTGCTCATTTACATGTTCCAACGTATCAAAAATTATTTTTGTAACATCTTCAATCGTAAATAATTCCTCAATATCAAGCTCACCAACTCGCACATATTTTTTATTAAGGTGCACGAGAAAACAAGACCCTAACTGAGTACCCGCTCGTTTCAAAACAGCAGCTTGAAATGATAGGTCATCAATATGATTTCGTTGACTACCCTCGCTATCTTTTAAAGAATTCGTTCCCTTTATTTCATACACATCCCATACACCGGGAATCTGGGAATTATACGCTAGGACATCGTTTCGCGCGATAAACCCATCAACAATAAATGTTGCCTGAAAAATATAGGGGGTTTTTAAAGCCATAAGTCTAGCGGTCTCTCTGCATGCCTCCTCCCCACGAGAAGCGACCTCAACCCCACCTGGAAAAAGTCCTCTGGCACATGTCTCAACAACATTCCCCTGCTCCATAAGATGCTTCTCAAAATCAGAAAGTTCAAATTTCTCACATAGCTCTGGCTTATGTAATTTTAGCCAGATGTTTTTTGGACAATATAAAAACTCAAGAAATGTTGTTTTAGAAATATTCATAAGATAAGTTACCCTACAGGTTCAACCTATAGGGTAACAGGTAAGCCAGTGTGATCTATATGATCTATATAAAAATTTAATCAATGTTGAGCAATTTTAGTATCTGCTCCCTATCCGCCGCCCAGAGGAATGTTCCCAAGCGTGGACCGGCATCTTTGTTAATAAGGAGATTATAAACATCCTTAAAAAATGCCTTCTGTTCATTTTTCAACTCTACTTCGGTGAAATTTGAATTTTTGGGAATTTGATACGTAAGAATTTCTAATTCAGCGATATGTGCATCTTTTTTATTAATCAACTCATCGTGTAAATTTTTTATCTGTGCTTTTCGTTCTTCAGACAAGGTATTCGCATATTCTTTATTTATATCACTGTTTAATATTACAAGTTCACTGGGATTATATTTTACTAACCAATTTTTAGCCAAAGGAAGTCTTTTAGAAATGATTTGTTTATCATACGTTAGCCCCAACTCTTGAAGAACTATATGTAACTTCTCTTCATTCCACTGAACAATTTGTCCAAAACCAACTAATTGCCGAAAAGAAACACTCTCATTCCGTACCCCATCTTTTTTCTCATTATTCATTGCCCTATCATATTCATCATACTGGCGATAAATTTCAGAATCAAAAGCTAATTCAAAAGATTGGTTGGGGTCTTTTTTTAAATAAAGCCATTTTAATAATGAAGGTTCGTATATTTCTAAAAGATCTAAGGGGGAAACCGCATTTCCTTTCGATCCAGACATTTTTGAACCAAGGCCTCTAATCCCCACAAACATGTACTCGACAAAAATAGGAGCATTGTAGTTAAATAATTCTTTTGCGATAATTGATGACACATCATAACTCCCCCCAGGAGATGCATGATCACTCCCCCCTGGTTCAAAATTAACCTTTTCAAACTTCCAACGCATTGGCCAATCAACCTTCCAAATTAATTTTGCAATATGATCTTTTCTTAAATCAATGGTATCCTTTTTCCCTGTTTCTGCGCAGAGATATGTTATACCCATATCACCATCATACTCAAGAATTTTTGTTGAATCTTTTCCGGTGAATCGCGAATAAACTGAAATTGGATAAAAATTTTCACGATACAGTATTGCATCTATCTTCTTTTCAGTCATCGCCTTTTCTGTCATAAAAGAAAGGAGTCTATCCGCTATTTTTTTACGCTCAACAAGAGCACGTTTAATCATATCGTCATATACACCACTCTCGTATAAAGCAGTTTGATTCTTATACTCAATCTCTATGCCAAGTTTTTCCATTGCTTTAATAAATGGTTGCTGAAACCGTTCTGCGTATGAAGATAAATCCCCAAATGGATCAGGGATTTTTGAAAGTGGTTTACCTATATGTTCGGAGAAAGATTCTTGAACACCAGCGGGTACTTTACGAAGACGGTCAAAATTATCCCATGAAAAAATGAACCGTACTGTTTTACCTTTTTTTATTAATGCTTCTCGAACCATATGCGATGTAATCACATCACGAAAATTTCCAAAATGAACAACCCCTGATGGACTAATACCTGCAGCAACAGTATATGTCGCTTCATCGTTACCAGAAGAGATCATTTCATCAGCAACCACTAATGCCCACGGCGTATTATCTTTTATTTCTGATAAATTAAATCGATGTGTGTGTGACATGGTTATTATTATATAAAATAAACTATAAATTCCTAATTTAAAATACAAATTACCTATTCTTTATATTTTTTGATTAGAATATAAAGTGAGATAGAAAGAACTATAATCATAAAAAATGAAAGTTCAGTGCCTTGAAATGGTAAATAAGAAGCTACACCACTGAGACCTAATAATGCCAGTATTGGTAACCCACAACTTGCACAACCGATTCCCATAATTCCCAAAAATGAACTACCACCAACCACGCAACTCATTTTCTGATACGCTCTACGTGTTTTAAAATATTGTACTATGAGCGATAGATTTACTCCAGTCAAAACTGCTATCATAATAAAAATAAGTAGACTTATTTTACTCATTGAGGTCCACATTCCAACAAAAAGTGCGAATAATAAATTTAATTTATAATTTAAGGAATATGCTCCCCAAATAGTAGTCTTTACCAAATCAAAATTCATAAGACCAATCACAATAACTATATACACCAAAGTAATAATAATTGTTGAGATACCTATTTTTTTAGATATATGTGGGTACATAATTTAATACGCTTACAGAAAAAAATTAAATAGTTATTAAAATTTGTATTCTTTATCTATTTCTAAAACCACAAATTTTATTCCTTTCGACTCTAAAATTTTTGGTGGTATGAGATGGGTAGAACCGGGTGATTTTAAAATACCTTCATGCACAGGGAAACAAATTTTTGGGTTGACTACTAACGCATAATCAATTGCTTCTAATAATCTCATCCATGGTCCAGCAACAGGTAAAGCCAAAATCTCAACCTGTTTTCCAGGGTTAGTGAAAGAATCGCCAGGATAAAAAAATTTGTTGGCAATAAAGTAGCCAGTATTTTGAATTGGGCAAATAGAGGTGTGCATAAGAGCATGATCTTTTCCAAATCCTTCAATTAAAATACTATTGGTATTAAAATTTTGACCAGCTTCAACTACACTAAAAATAATATTATCTTTTTCTAAAAGTATTCCAACACTCTTATTAGTAATAATTTTTGCCTGCGGATTATTTTTTAGTAATTCTTTCAGTGAATCCACATGAACATGGTCAGAATGTTCATGTGTGATCAATATAAAATTAATATTTTCTACATTACTCTGTTGCGTTGAATAAATCCCCGGATCAGTCAAAATCTTAACTCCATTTTCTTCAATCAATAAGCAACAATGTCCAAATTTTGTAATTTTCATAATTCTTAGATTGTAGTAATTGTAGCAATAAACAACTAAAAACAAAAATTTATTCTTCCTACTTTTGACTTTTTACCCCCTATACGCTATAGTAATAATATTAATAGCGAGTATAAGATGTGGTTAACCTTTTTTAGAATTTATTTTAAAAAAATCCACAACTTGTCAATCCCCGCTTAGCGGGATTTTTATTATATATCCTAAAAGTTTCGGATTATTTTTTAGTATATAATTTAAAAACTATATCTTAGATACTCGGCGTTATGTTTTAGGGATTTAATTCCCTATAATCTAATGCTGACAGCCTAATACCTTAAACTTAAAACTATGCCTGAACCACAAAAAATAAAAGATGAGGTATCCTCAATAATGGGCATACTTATGGAAGGTGTGAAAAATATTCCTGAGATTGATTCTATGGTTGATGGCCCTGTGTTGGGTATCGAAAAATCATGTGTATATATTGACCTAGCTCCTCGCGGAACGGGTATTATTTATGGACGCGAGTACATAAATGCTCATGATGTTATTAAAAAATTAAATATTGGTGACACTATTACTGCAAAAATTGTTGATACAGAAAATGAAGATGGGTACATTGAGCTTTCACTAAAAGAGGCACGTCAAGCAATTATTTGGGGTGAAGCGATGGAAGCAATTAAATCAAAGAAAACTCTTGACCTTCCGGTTAAAGATGCCAATAAAGGTGGTCTTATTATCGAATGGCAAGGAATCCAGGGATTTCTTCCAACATCACAACTTAAAAGTGAGCATTATCCACGCATTGAAAATGGTGATAAGGATAAGATTCTTACTGAATTAAAAAAACTTCAAGGTAGGCGTATCTTGGTTACTATTATTTCTGCTCTTCCCAAAGAAGGTAAGCTCATATTCTCAGAAAAAGAGTCTCGTAATGATATTATTGAGAAACGTGAAGTTCCTGGTACCTACTCAACAGGTGATGAATTAGAGGGTATAGTTTCTGGTATTGTTGATTTTGGTGCTTTTATAAAACTTGAGGATGGTATTGAAGGACTTGTTCATATTTCAGAAATTGGATGGGGTCTTATTGATGATCCTCGTAAAATTTTCAAGATTGGAGAAAAAGTACAGACCAAAATTATTGAAATAAAAGATGGTAAGATTTCACTCTCCATCAAAGCACTCAAAGAAAATCCATGGAAAGATTCAGAGAAGCATTATAAAAAAGGTGATCTAGTTAAAGGGATTGTTATAAAATTCAATAATTACGGTGCACTAGTATCTCTTGAAGAAGGAATCGCGGGCTTAGTCCACATGTCAGAATTCGGCTCCAAAGAAAAATTAGAAAAAGTACTTGAGCTTGGTCACACCTATCCATTTACCATCACTACTTTTGAACCAGAACAACAGAAAATGAGTTTGTCGTACATAACCAAATAAAGAGTTTTGTCTTTTACGAAATAGGTGCTGGGTTTTAGGAACCTATTTAATAACCTATTTAATAGGTTATTAAATAGGTTCCTAAAACTTACGATAATAAATTAAACGAAAAAAGGAGTGGTGCTTATGGAGACAGAAATGGTAACAAAAGTTAAGGGCAGTATTTTTCTAGAAAAATTAAAAGAATGCGAGAAATTGGATTCTATTGATTTGTTTATTAAAGACTTGAGTCAGTATAATTTTGTCTGGGAAACAAAGGGTAAACTACTCATCTTGGTAAATTCTAATATAAATACACCATTAAAGGGACGGTTACTGGGAATTATTATTGGAAAAAGGCGCCGGAATTTACTTTTAAGAGAATTCACAATAGAGCTCTTGTGGTTAATAAAATCAAAAGAATCTGTTACAGAACTATGAAAACTCTTGCTTTCTATAAAAATTAATGCGACTAATAACCCAATTTTTATAGATATAATGGAAGCATTAGTTTTTTAGATGAAACAATTGATTGATAAACCTAACTCAAACCATATTCGAAGACAATTAAAAAAAGTTTTAATTTACTCACAAAAACAAATAATTTTAATTAGAGTTAAAAATTCCCACCCAAACAACAAAAACCTGTTGGAGGGCGGGTTTTTTGTAAAATTTTAGATTATAGTTTACAAAATAAAAAGTTGCCTAATCAAGACGACCGTCTTGATTAGGCAACTTTTTATTTTGAGAGTATTAATTTATATAACTGGGTACACCATAAATTATCACCCTTTTTTTCGTTGTTTGTAATTCGGAAATTACTATTTCCGTTGCGCTTTCACCCGATCCATATTAGTCAAAAATTGCTTACGGAGACGAACTGACTTTGGGGTAATTTCTAAATACTCATCGGTGACCATTATTTCAAGGCCACGCTCGATAGAAAGAGAGAAAGGGGGAGTAAGTGTAATAGCTTCATCAGTGCCAGCAGCACGCATGTTGGTTAGCTGTTTACCTTTAGTTGGGTTAACTGACATTTCATCTCCTTTTGAGCTATTTCCGATAACCATTCCTTCGTATACTTCTTCACCGTGACTAATGTAAAGAGTGCCACGATCTTGTAGATTGTAGAGAGAGAAGCCAAGGGCTTTACCAGCTGCCATTGAAACCATTGATCCAACTTCTCGTTTTTTGATTTCTCCAGCATACTCACGAAATTCAAGAAGTCGTGAAGAAAGAATCCCCTCACCTTTTGTATCCACCATAAATTGACCACGGTAGCCAAGCAATCCCCGTGTTGGGATATCATAGGTAAGACGCGTAATACCATTTTCTTCTTTCATATTCGTCATCAAACCTTTTCTCTTATTAATTTTTTCAATGACCACACCAGAACTCTCTGTAGGTACATCAATAATAAGCTCTTCATATGGTTCAAGTTTTTTACCATCCTCTTCTTTAATAATAACTTGTGGCTGAGAAACCTGAAGTTCAAATCCCTCACGACGCATTGTCTCAAGAAGAATCGAAACATGCAGCTCACCCCGCCCATATACTTTAAAAGAATCCATATTACCAAAATCAACCTTAAGTCCCACATTAACCTCAAGCTCACGCTCAAGACGATCACGAATCTGCCGAATCGTTACAAATTTACCTTCACGGCCAGCGAATGGTGAATCATTAACAAAAAAATTAAGAGAAATTGTTGGCTCATCAACTTTAATAGCGGGCAAAGCGACTTGATCTGTAGATGTACAAATAGTCTCTCCAATATAAATATCAGAAAGTCCAGCAACCATAACAATATCTCCAGCAACAGCCTCAGTAACTTCTTTACGAGTAGTACCCTCAAAAGTACATAGTTTTGAAATACGCCCTGTCCGTGTTGCTCCATCTGGTTTCTTGATGATAATATTTTCCCCCATATGAAGTGTCCCCTCATATATACGACCAATCGCAAGACGCCCAAGAAAGTTATCATAGGCGAGATTAAATGGCTGCATCCGAACAGGGGCAGTAATATCACTTTGTACTGCAGGAACCTTTTCTAAAATAATATCAAGAAGTGGATTTAAATTATCTGAAATTTCTTCCATAGTACGCTTTGCAATTCCCTGCCGACCAATAGCGTAGACGGTTGTAAAATCAAGTTGCTCATCAGTTGCACCAAGTTCAAAAAAAAGTTCAAAAACTTCATTGTGTACTTCATCAGGACGAGCGGCAGGTTTATCTATTTTATTCAAAATAACAATTGGTTTAAGGCCAAGCTCTAGAGATTTTTTCAGTACAAACCGTGTTTGGGGCATTGGTCCTTCTTGAGCATCCACAAGAAGAAGCACCGTATCGATAGAACGAAGTACGCGCTCAACCTCAGAACCAAAATCAGCATGTCCTGGTGTATCAACAATATTAATTTTTGTACCCTTGTAAAAAACCGAAGTATTTTTAGAATAAATCGTAATCCCCCGCTCTTGTTCAAGCGCATTAGAATCCATAGAAACACCCTCCTGGGTCATACCCGTCTGGCGCATCAATGCATCAGTTAATGTTGTCTTCCCATGATCAACATGGGCAATAATAGCAATATTTCGAATTTCCATATATAAAAAGATTTATTAGTTTATTAAACTTACTTATTAAAATAAATAAATTAACCGCCACGATTTTTATAAGTGGCGGTTAACCAACCAAAATAACTTATAGTGCTGGCTTATAGTGCTGGTCTGTGTCCTCCTGCAGTCCAGTGTCGATCAGACATATAAGACCCTCCACGCGTATCAACAGAATGATACTCAAAAGAAGGTTGCCCTACCAATGTTACCCGAGGATGTACACTTCTAAGGCACACGACTGATTTCACTACTTTTTTAAAACTCTTCCCAGTATCTTTAACTATGTTTGGGGTTAGCTTTTCCATTAAAAATCTCCATTTAATTTATCATATCCCCATAACTATGGGTCCGTTAAGAAGTTTACCCTTTTATTATAGCATTTGTCAAATACACACCTGTGCACATCTAAAATAATTATTGTATCTCGTAACTTAACACTACATTAATTATTATTTCTTTTGTGCCTGGTTCAATAGTAGGGGTAACACTTGTTGCCATTGATTTAACTGAGTTCAGTTCATAACTACTAGAAACCCTATAATCGTAATTAGACTGTGGGGCATTTTCGTTTATGTTAATCAATTTCCCTAAATAAAAACCACTTGCCTCTGCTGTTGCGTGAGCAATTTTTTGAGCTTTCTGAATTGCTTCGACGCGGGCTTCATTTTGAGATTTTGTTACATCATCAAGAGTAAAAGAAATTCCTGAAGTACTATTAGCACCACTTTCAATAATACCATTTAAAATTAGACCAATTTTAGAAAAGTCACGAATTTTTACTGACATCGTTTGTGTAATCGTATAACCAACAATTTGATTTTGTTGACATGAATTACTATTCATATTATATATAACTGGCCCACAATTAAAAGATTTGTACCGTGGTTCAAGATTATAATTTTCTGTTTTAATATCTTTACTTTCTACACCATTATTTTTAACAAATGTAGTAACGGTATTCATCTTTTGAGTATTTTCTATTAAAAGTTTTTTGGTGTCCTTACCACCTTCCGTGATTACCGAAAAACTAAATTGAGCAATATCAGGAATAATAGTAACCCTTCCCTCTCCCTGTACCGAAAAACTGCGCGGGAAAACCTCCCCCAAAGATTGTGAATAATGGTATGAGGTAAGCGCGAGAGAAATAATAAAAATGGTGAGAGACATAATTATTGAAATTCCTAAATAATCTTTTATTTTTTGAGACATATATAATATAAATTAGTTTATAAAGTTAATAAACTTTATTATATATCAAAAAGTAATGCGGAAGCAAGTTTACGTTACCCGAGTTCAACAAAAAATTGACTTTTATTTAAAAATAAACTAGAATAAAAAAACCTCATTATGTATGTAGGTTAAATCCATTGACTCCTAAGATAAAAATTAATCATCAAATTAATGCTAAGGAGCTCCGGGTTATTTCTGATACAGGTGAAATTTTTGGTGTACTTTCTTTTTCTGATGCACTCAAAAAAGCGAGTGAGCTTGAACTTGATCTTATTGAAATATCACCAAATGCAGTACCGCCGGTTGCAAAGATAATGGATTATGGTAAGTTTCAGTATCAACAAAGTAAAAAACAAAAGGAAGCAAAATCTCGCGTTCACACAACAGAGACAAAATCAATTCAAATAAAAATTGGGACATCTGAGTATGATCTTGGGCTTAAGGCAAAAAATGCTTCACGGTGGCTCAAAGATGGGCATCGCGTGAAGATTGATCTTTTTCTTGTTGGGCGATCTAAGTATTTAGATATGAATTTTAAAAAAGAACGACTCAATAGAATATTATCCCTCATCTCCGAAGAATATAGGGTTACCGGAGAAGCTCAAAAAAGCTTAAAGGGAGTTAGTATTATTATTGAGCGCGCATCAAAAAAGAACTGATAAAATGATATTAATTAGTTAGGAGGTTAGTAAGCTAGGATTTATTTTTAACTCATTAATAATTAATAATTTAAAGATATGAAAACAAACAAATCATTTACTAATCGACTTAAGATTACAAAAAATGGAAAGATTCTTAGTCGTAAACCAGGTCAGAATCATTTTAATGCCAAAACGAATCGTTCACGCCAACTTGCAGGGAAACGACTTGAAACATTTACTATTACTAATAAAGATAAGGCACGATTTCTACCAGGATTGGTATAACATTAAAAGTTAGGTACAAAAATCCCAATTAATTTGATACCTTAATAAAATTAATAATTAATTTATGACACGCGTAAAACGAGGAACAACTACAGCAAAACATCGTCGTAATGTCCTAGCAGATGCTAAGGGTTACCGTTTTGGTCGTAGTAAAAAAGAAATCGAAGCAAAGGTTGCACTTATGCATGCAGGGGTTCATGCATTTGCTCATCGTCGTGATAAAAAGAATGATTTTCGACGCCTCTGGACAGTAAAAATAAATGCTGCTCTTCATCCACTTGGTCTTTCATACAGTAATTTTATTGGAGCAATGAAGAAAAAGAATATTGTTATTGATCGTAAAATACTTGCCACATTTGCAGAATATAACCCAGATACGTTTATCAATATTGTAAATACTGTTAAATAATATAAAAAAATACCGTAACAATGTTACGGTATTTTTTTATATTACTTTGATGTAGTGTTTAACATACTATAAAATATAATCAATCTCTGCTCTTTCATTTGAATGATCATAATTCTGATATGCTACTAATTTGCGGGTATCTTGATTATTATAAATTTTTTGTTTTTTAATTTCAGTAATAAGATCAGCAACAATATCTTTTGAAGATTCGTTAAAAACAACAAACCCCTCTCCTTTTCGGTTACTTTTATTAAGTATAAATTCAATAACCTCATCAGTTTCCCAACTACCCCGCAGTATCCCCGTAGGCTTTCTATCCTCAAAAGCAATAGTAAATTCATGAATAGTACCAATACGCCCACAGCCAATAATAATAGCATCTGATGATCGTGTTAACAGAATATCTCGTCCTGCATAACCAAAACCGGTATATACAATAATATCAAAATAATCTAATGGAAGTTTGTACACCTTTACATGTTCCCGTTCATTTGATGCAGGCGAAAAACCAATTGAGATCCCCCCTGCTTCTTTAGCTCCGACTGCTGCCCAATAGGGAAAACCAGTTGTGGCACCCGTAAGCAATACAGCACCCTGTTTAGCAATCTCCCGCCCCAGTTCTTTTGCACGTTCCTGGGTATCCTCACTAAAATGGGCAATATCTGCAGCACCCGATACACAAATTTTTAATTTAGAATGTGGATATTTTTTTTCTTCCATAATGTAGATATTCTATACCATTTATTAAAAAAATCAAAATTTAGAATTTAAATTCTTAATTACAATTTTAATTTTTCTTAACATAGTACTAAGGCCTGTTCCAAAAATAACGTCCTCACCGATATTTTCTTGTTAAAAAATTCTGCGAGCCCATCTCGCTCCGACTTTGAGAATAATCTGGTCACACCATCAAAATAATTTTTGAATTTTGAACTGCAATTTTGATTTTTAACGTATAGCGTATCCTACCAACTAGACACCCAACCTACATATCTACTATCTCCACTACATCCCCTACTTCTGGAATAACCGTGCTAATATTAAAATAATCATGCACACGCTGAGAAAAAAACAATGCGGGGCCAGGTTCGGCGTGGACGATACATATTTTTTTAAGAGTGGTACTCATTCCCTCTACAAAATTAATAAGTTCGTCAACATCTTTATGGGCTGAATACCCTTGTATGGTAACAATTTTTGCACGAACCGGAACATGTTCATAAAAAATTTTAACATTCTTTATTCCTTGTTGTAGTGCACGCCCCATAGTACCCACTGCCTGATAACCAACAATGAGAAGTGTATTCTTAGGATCTGAAAGATAGTTTTTTTCGTGATGAAGAATACGCCCACCGTTTGACATCCCTGAACCAGCAATTATAATTTTAGGCGCTTTAACATCTTTGATTGCGATAGAATCTTTAGAACGCTCGGTAAATTGAAGCTTGGGAAACTTAAAAATATCATCCCCACCATTAATAATCCCCTGGGTATCTTCATTAAAATAGGATGTGCTTTTCTCAAAAATTTTAGTTACTTTTATTCCAAGTGGTGAATCTACAAAAATAGGAATTTGAGGTATCATTCTGTGTTCAACCATTTTATTTAATTCGAAAAGAATATCTTGTGTTCGTTCAATTGAAAATGCAGGAATCATAAGTACACCACCATGAGCAATAGTATCCTTAATTACCTCTTTAAGAAGCTCGTTACGATTAGAGAAATCATCATGAGTTTTATCACCATATACTGCCTCCATAATTAAATAATCAACACCAGAAAGAAGTTCTGTTTTAGGAAGGAGAAGTGAGGTGGAACCGAGGTCTCCAGAAAAAACAACTTTCTTGCCATGGTGTGTGATCTCAATCATTGCTGAACCAAGAATATGTCCCGCGTCACGAAGACATACACGAAAATCATCCTTTAAAATGATTTCTTTATTGTATGGGGTGACCTCCCAATTTTTAAAAGTATGTTCTAGTGCATCTATTCCGTATAACGGTTCATGGTTATCTGCCCTTGCCTCACGATCAATTACTTTCGTCGCATCTTCAAGCATCAATTGAGCAATATCACGCGTTGGTTGTGTAGAATAAATTTTTCCTTTGAATCCCTCATTAAAAAGTTTGGGGATACGTCCAATATGGTCAAGGTGTGCATGGGTAACAAAAAGTACATCAATAGTTGTTGGATCATAGGGAAATGGTTTTATATTTTTATCATCACATGTCTTTACCCCCTGAAAAAAACCACAATCAATCATAATTTTTATATGTTCACCCTCAAAAATATGATTTGAGCCGGTCACTTCACCTGCAGCGCCGTAAAATTTAATAAAAGCCATGGGTAATAGAATAATTAAACTACAAAATAATCTTTATACTCTGCCTATTTTAGTCCACATAAAAATCGCTACTGAAGCTCCCCCCATCATATCAAAAACAAGATCACTTATCGTATCTGACATTTCATTTATATTTCCCTCCTTTATAAATCTAAAGAAACCTTCATATATTTCCCATCCCAATCCAATAATAATACTAAAGATAATACACTCTGCAAGAAGTATCCAAAAATCTTGCAAGGGAATTGCCGGTCGAAGGTACTGCCACCACACTACCAGACATGCAAGCCACACGCCACCAGCAAAATGCATCAAGTTATCAAGCCATCGCATCTTCCAATACCAAAAATTGGTCTCCGCGATATAATTTACACCCAAAATAGTAATAAGAAAAAGGAAGAGAAATATGAGAAATAGTCGCGGGTGCATACGGGTAGTATAGAATCATCAATTATAGAGAATGTGAATTGTACCCATTTATAATTCATAATTCATGGTTCCATATCCACAGTGTATCATAAATTTATAATATTTTTCTAATTCAAAATAGAATGTAGGACATCATCCTCCTTATTTCTAATTTCGCGAATGTCTCTCTCGATGACCCTACCGGGAATCGAACCCGGATTTAAAGCTTGAGAAGCTTCCGTCCTAACCATTAGACGATGGGGCCAGAAATACAAATAGGAACTAGGCGACTAAGCTTTAGGAATTTCTAATCCCTAGTGCCTATTTTCCCACTCCTCCTCCTGCCGCACTAATAAACTAGCACATTCCTCTGGATTTGCCATAATTTCTTCAACAGTTCGTTCCATACGTATACCCTGTGAACCTTTTACTAGAATAATATCTCCTGGATGGATAATTCCCTCAAGATACTTGCCGGCAGAACGAGAATCATTGTATTCGAGAATATTTTTTTCACTCATGCCCGCATCAAGTGCACCCTCGACGATATATTTTGATCGTGGACCAACAGTAATGAGGTGGTCAACAAACTCTCCCGCCAATATTCCTAATTTTTTATGCTCATCAATAGTAAATTTTCCCAATTCAAGCATATCACCAAGCACTGCAATACGCTTACCTTTTGTTTTAATACTTTTTAACGTATGAATAGCGGCTTCAGCAGCTACGGGGGAAGAATTATACGTATCATCAATAATTATTGCACCTTTTATTCCAGGAATAATTCTCATTCGCCCCGGAGGATTTATATGGGTTGATAACTTATTAATCATATCGACAATATTTAATTTTAAATATGAACCCGTTGCAAGTGCGGCAAGAGCACTATACACTGATTGATTCCCCAAAACACCACGGATTATTATAGGAAAAATATTCCCCCCATATTCAAGATTAAAGCTTGTACCTACTGGATTTTTACCTTCATAAAAGATCGCTACATTTGTTCCACGGAATATAGACTCCTCCTTCATTCCATACGTAATTGATCTACATTTTATACCATCACGAATACGTAAAACACGGTCCTCATCTCCATTAAGAATTAATATACCTGATGGACGGAGGGCTTTTGCAAGCGTTGCTTTCTCTACGTAAACCTCCTCGGGTGATTTATAAAACTCAACGTGAACAGGAACATCGCCAATCCTAGTAATAACGGTAATGTCAGGAATAATCCAGGATACTACTTTTGCAATACTCCCCGGTTTATCAGCGCCGACCTCAAGTATAAGCCACTTTGGATAATGAGCAGGAATAATAATAAGAACTAATCCTTTTATAAAATTCTTTACCCATGAAAAAATATTTGACCAACCATTCTCACAATTTAAAATAGTAAGCGGAATTCCAATCTCACTATTAAAACTTTTGATATTTTTTCGCGCAATAATCGTATCCCCAACCACAGTAAAAATAACATCTTTCGTTGAAGTTTTTCCAACACTTCCCGTAATAGCAATAATTTTCGGCTTATATTTTCGAATAACACATTTTGCCTCTGCCCACAAAATAACTATTACAATTTTTCGTATAAATGATTTCATTGGTTAGTTTGTGATTTATAATGAGTAGTTTGTAGGAGATTCATGAGTAAAGACTCATTACAAATTAATCTTTTCTATTTTCATTATGTATAATTTAAAAAATATTTTCTACAAACTACTCACCACCAAGTACAAACTTATTCTCTACCGATCAGGGGGGATCTCATAATAATTTAATAAAAATTTTGTGATTTTCATAAATGGTAGCGCAATTGTGTTAGCTGCATACCGTTCTTTTTGTGGATTCTTTGCCATAATAAATACAATAAACCGAGGATTATATGATGGAAAATAACCAAAAAATGTATGGAGAAATTGAGTCTCTGAGTATCCTTTACCTTCAACTTGTTGTGCTGTTCCGGTCTTTGCTGCAATACTATAATGATCCATCTTAAGTGTACCATTTAAAAGCCCTTTATCAACAGCAACGGTAAGCATCCGCGAAATTTCTTTGGACGTTTCTTTTTTTATTACCCGCCGCTCATCATTGGGTACAAATTCACGAGGAAACCCTATTCCGTATTCTGTACGTTTTACAATGTGTGGTGTTACTAATACACCACCATTCGCCAATGATGCAGCTGCACGAATAATTGCAATAGGGGTGAGAGAAATTCCTTGCCCAAAAGATGCAGCTGCGTATTCAATATCACGCCCACTTTCAAGATTCTTCATATTACCAACACTTTCGCTCGGAAGATCAATCCCTGTTTCTTCACCAAATCCAAATGCTTTGAAATACTCAAGAAATCGATCCTTATTGATACGCTCCATCACAAATATTGCACCTGTGTTAAGTGATTGATTAAAAACTTCTTGCATTACTACTACACCACGCCCTTTTCCATCGAAATTTTTCATGCGGTGTGTATTAAACGTACGAAACCCCTTATCATCATAGGTTGTTGCAGCAGTTACCGCATTTGTATCAATTCCTGCTGCCATAGTAAATGGTTTTATAATTGATCCCATTTCATACGTACTATCAACGAGTGGGTTGGTAAACACCCGAGAATTTTTTTCTTTTGAAAAAAAATTTAGATCAAATCCAGGCACCGTTGCCATTGCATAAATTTCCCCCGTTGTTGGACTCATAATAATCGCACTCACACTCTCTGCATTATATTTTTTTAAAATATCCTGCTCGAGTGTTTGCTCAAGAAAACTCTGTACTGTTGGTTCTATCGTCGTAAATAAATCCCCTTCACGAGTGCGATTAAACAAAAACGGGGAACCAGATTTCAAAAATAAATCAGCAAAAAATGATGAGCTCCCGGTACTTTCTGTACGCATAAGTGTTTCATTATAATATCGTTCAAGACCATACATACCAACGAGCGCATTGCCATCTGAACTGACAAAACCAAAAACTTGTGCCCCAGTTTTTCCCCCAGGATAAAATCGTTTTTTATTATTTTCTAAAACAATTCCTTTCTCATTAAGAAGGCGTATTTTATCAACCTCTTCTTGAGATACATGTTTTGCGATAACTTCATATTGATCTCCTTCTCGTCCTGCACGAAGAATGAAGTCCGCGCGATCAAATGCTATAATTTTGATTAACCTATCAGCAAGTTGTTCCCGATCTTTAATTTTTGATGGATCAATTACTAGTGTATAGTCAGGAACTACAGTTGCCGCAGAAATAGTACGCCCTGTTTTTTCCTCAAAAAAGATTGACCCACGAGAAAATACTCTACTCGATGGTTTTATATACTGAGCATCTGCTTTCTCACGATACAATTCACCCTGAATAATCTGAATATATCCCAACTTAAGAATTAAAATAAGTGATACTAAAAGAATTCCTGTATTTAAAAACCAAGTGTTGTGGAGACGGCAGTTCATAAATAAGTCAAAATTCAAAAAAACAAAAGTCAAAAATGAAAATCAAAAGTCAAAATTAGAAATTCAAGTATTACTTTTAAATTTTGAATTTGTAATTTTACCTTTTTATTTTTAACTTTTGACTTATTTTTTTACAAACTAATACGGTGCTTTTGCAACTACTGTATGTAATGGCTGATTACTAAATTTCGGATGTACTTCATATAAACCAAGACTTTGAGCATATTCTTCAGTAAATAAATTCGTTTGAGCAAGATATTCAGCCTCCAACACACTTACCTTGTTTTTTAATTCCTGTGTATGGCGACTGATCATCGTACGATCTACACCCGCCATAGTCAATGAAAATACTGAGTACAAATAAAATCCTGTAACGCTAGAAATAAGTACAATAAGTATCCAAAAAAATTTCCGTTCAATATTATTAAAATCAAGTGTGTGAGTGGTCATTTTTTAGGTAGAATTAAGAATTAAGAATTATGTTTCTCGTTAATTGATAGTTCATGATTTCTGAACTATTCTCAGTTTCGCGCTGCGTGCGGAGGAATTTCTTTGTAATTCTTCTGATGATGGAGTGATGGGCTTTTTTGTTATTATGGTAACAAGCCCTTGTTTTTGTTGTTCTTTAAAAAATTGTTTAATGATTCGATCTTCTAAACTATGAAATGATATAACTGCCATCCTTCCGTTGGGTGCAAGCCGCATGAATCCATTTAAAAGTCCTTCCCGCAATGCACCAAGTTCATCATTCACTGCAATACGAATTGCTTGAAATGTTTTTGTGGCTGGATGTGTTCTTGAGGATCTAAATTTAGGAACACTACGCATTACAATTTCAGCAAGATCTTTTGATGTTTCAATAGGTTTCAATGCTCTTGCTTTTATAATTTCCTGAGCAATTCTTCGCGCATATCGTTCTTCACCATACGCATAAATAATATCGCTAATACTTTCCTCTGCCCAACTATTTATAATATCGCGCGCGGTGATCCCTTTGTAATCAGAATTAAAGGGATCCGAATAAAAAGTCATCAGCAGTGGCTCATCACGAAGAAAAGAAAATCCCCGTGATGCTGTTTCCAGCTGTCTCATTGATAATCCAATATCAAGTAACACTGCGTCCACCTTTTCAATTCCCTTCTCTTCAAGAATAGCGTCAATATTGCGAAAATTATCACACACAAAAATCTTTTTACATTCCGTATCGTCTAACTTTTTTTTCGCAAGATTCAAAGATTCCTGATCTAAATCACTCCCCACAAATAAGCCCATTGGACCAATCTTTTCACAAATCATTTGACTGTGCCCCCCGAGCCCCACCGTACCCTCGAAAACCACAGATCCTTCATGGAGATTGAGTCCTTCTATGGATTCTTCTAAAAGAACAGGGGTATGCAAACTGAGGTTCATAATTTTAGATTTTAAATTTTAGATTAAAATTCATAAATTTCAGCATGATTCAGAATTTAAAATTTATAATCTAAAATTTATAATCATGAACCCTAAATTGCTCCAATCTCCCCAAGTTTCTCTGCAAGTGTATTACCTTGCTTTTGAATCTTTGCCTTATATTCTTTCCAGACTGCTTCATCCCAAAGTTCAATCCGTGTAGAGACCCCAACAACAGCAACGTGTGTTTCTAGATGAGCAAACTCTTTAAGAAAATCAGGAATAAGAATACGACCAAGTCCATCAATATCTGTCTCTACTGCCCCCGCAAACATAAACCTTCCAAAACCACGCGTATCTGCTTGTCCCATCGGCAGTGCCGCAATCTTTTCACTAACTTTTTGCCATTCCTTCAACGGGTAAACAAAAAGACAATTATCAAGACCCTGCGTAATCACCACCTTCTTCCCCAACTCACTCCGAAACTTCGACGGAAGCGCGATTCTCTTCTTAGGATCTAGTATGTGAATAAATTCGCCGATTAACATAGGGTTTTGGAAGTAGAAAAAAAGTAAAAAGTTATAAAATTATAAAGTTGAATACGGTTGTACATTACTTTACAACTTGATAAACTAATCCACCACTTCATTCCACTTTGCTACATTATATACCACACCCTTCTACTGTCTAGTACTAGTTATCCACAGTTTTAAAATCTACCACGCCATAATTTTAAATTTTCTGATTATTTACTATCGTGTATAAAAAATTGACACTCAAATAAAAATATGCAACTATCTTTAAAGATAGTTTTAAAAGGGGGCCTTGTTATACCTTAGACTGTAAAAAGTAACGTTAATTAATCAAACAAAAAAGGAGTGCCACAATGAAAACATGTCTTATTCAAGAAATAGACTTCCCATCCGAAGCTGAGATGGTGCATTCAAACATTGTTTTAAATTATAAACTGAATGGAATTATAACAAGGATAAATCCTTATAGCCGAAGATTTCTGATTGGTAAAAAGATTTACAGTATCCAGGTAAGCACATCTCGACGATCATTACACAAAATTAACCCAGCACTAAAAGAATGTGGGTTAGAGGCGCTTTCAAATGATCTTCAAATTGAGGTAACACTTTTGCAACAAAAACGATACTGGGTAACCCAAGAAATTGGTCTACGAATCTATTGCTACAAAAATTTGAGGCAACCTACTGTCTCATTACACATGCCTTATGGATCTCAATACGTAAACTAAATCAGGAAAGGGAAAAATGGATTGTAAAGATTGTGGCGAGCACCTTGTATATGTTAAACATGCTGAGTGGGGATTGACTCATACTCATTATGTATACGAAATATACAATTGTAATTGTGGTACACACACTCTGTGTTGTGTCTGTTTCGCTAAATTACTCCCCACCAATTGTGAAAACCATCAATGTGGTACACGAATATGACCTTTATGGGGATTCAAGGTCGTATTTTACTTTTCGGGCTACAAATTTGTTGAAGTAAAAACAGAGAAAGCGGAACAATTGAAAAAAATCTTGGGATTATAATACCAAAAGGAGGTGGTAAAATAATGAATAGTGGTAAAAGCAAAAACAGGCGGACAAAAAATTGGAAAAATGCACTAAGGTGTAAAAAGATTCGTACAAAGAAAAAGATACTAATATTAAAAATTAAGAAAAGTAAAAGAATTGCTTCTCGTTCAAAGTAGTAAAATTTGTGATATCAAAACATTTGTCAAAAAAAATTTATGAAGGTGTAGAACTAAATTATTAAGTCTCTTTTAAATAGATGACTTACATTATTGTTTATAACATACTTTGTAATAATTTCGGCAAATATCCCCCACGCTCATCTTCAAAAAAGGGCGTGGGGATTTGACTATCAAACCCCCAACCTGACTAATTCTTCAATAATCTTTTTGTGCAATTCTTTATTCGCAGAAGCAATAAAACTACGGTTGAGAGTTGTTGATTCTTTTTTATAATCTAAAAGTTTTCCATCTAAATCAGTAACAATACCGCCCGCTTCTTCAAGAATTATTTGTGATGCAGCAATATCCCATTTGCCTGCCCTAAAACCAGAATTAATGTGCGCTTCCGCGTCTCCTTTTGCAATCAAACAAACTTTTATACCAGCACTTTCCCGTGTTGATATGTTTGGATCAGGGGTAAAACCAGCTTTCCCAATATCATTTACCTTTTAAAGGCGTAGAACAAAATCACTAGTAAGTAATTCCTTATTCTTATCTGCTTTAGGAAGATCTACTAATAAAAGAATACTATTCAAATACTCTGCGTACTCGTCATCCGTATAACTTGGGTATGCTTTTAAAAACTACTGAATGCATTAAAACACTCAACAGTTAACTCCCTTCCTCTCTCATAATTACCGAGTTTCTTACCTGGGTGAGAACCAATCCAGTCCATTAATGCCTTGTTAGCTTCTATAAATATAGTTGCTATGCTTAATCTTTTTAAAGATTCACTGAGCATCCACAAAAGAATGTACTGGGTAATAAGAATTAACAAAAAAAGATCATATCACTACCTCCTTATTAATTAAAGTTATCAAAAGCTCCCCATATAC
>Ga0213870_1000389_pt1 | contig 21476 bp, 25 predicted proteins | sample WICALVC2017_Meta_FD_160119 | JGI IMG/M metagenome (GOLD analysis project Ga0213870, IMG submission 160119) | Freshwater microbial communities from subterranean cave lake in Wind Cave National Park, South Dakota, United States - WICALVC2017 | ecosystem: Environmental > Aquatic > Deep subsurface >... | reverse complement strand
ATCTTTTTTTAAAATGAGTCTCAAAATTTTTACGATATCTGAATTAACTTCAATTGCTTCTTTATTTTTAACAGAACAAGATTTACAAATAACCCCTCCTTCTCTGTTGGAAAAATAAAGATTATAAGGATTTAATTTTTGCTGACATCCAGCGCACTTTGAAAGTTCGGGACCATAACCTAAAATAAAAACGAGATTCCAAAAAAAATAATAATATATTAGTTGACATTTTGCAGTTAATGGTTGGCAGTTATTCAATTTATTAAACGTTTCATTTAATAAATTGAATATATCGTCGTCTTTCTCTTGCCCTTTAATAAAATTATCTATTAAATTTGATATGTTATTAGCAATCTCAAATTTTTCTGGGATTTGACATATACCTTTAAATTTTTCGATGGATAATGTATCAATCAAAGTTTTTCTGTTTTTTCCTTGTATAAATTCAATTTCTGACAAAGAAAATATTTCTATTCCCCCTCTTAATTTTGATGTAATGTTCCTTATAGATTTTGCAAAAATTTCTATTCTGCCAAAATCTTTGGTAAAAACCAAAAAAATTCTGTCTGCCTCCAACCTGTCTTCTTTTTTAAAAACAAAAGCTTCAGTCCTATAATAGGAGGTCATATTATTTCTGGTTTTTTAATTTATTTAAAAGATTTATTTCCTGCTGTATTTTAACTTTATCTTTTGTATGCGGAGATTTAAATTTTTCTTTCTCTAGCAAAGAAATCCGTCTGACAACATCTCCTTGAGAAATATCTGACCCATATTGTTGATAGGGAAATAATTCTTTTTCTAATTTCACTCTCTCTTCTTTAGACAAATTAATTTTAGGATCGTATATTTTTCTTAGCGAATCTCTAAATTCGCCGCGAGAAATTCCTATGTTTCTTTTTTGAAATAAGGTTTTTTCTGGTTTTGGATTATTTTTAAAAAACGGCTCTTCTGGTCCTAATGACTTTTTATCAGGTGGTATAATAGGCATCATATCATATCATATTATATTATATTATATTTTATTTAATATTTTTATTAATATTCTTTGTCCGTCAACCAAAAAATCTCCTTTAAAAAATTCTGTTGGAAATTCTTTTTCTATTGAATACTTTTGGGCTTTAATTTCTTTTAGAATAAACTTTTTATTCTTCTCTAAAGTGTTGCTTATTTTCTCTGAGCCAGAAAAACAAATCATGATTTCATCGCTTGGTTTTAACCCCGCAGTTTTGCGCATCTCTTGAACGCAACGAATAATATCTCTCACAATACCCTCTTCTTTCAACGCCTCTGTAATATCTGTATCTAATTCCACCTCGCTTTTAATTTTATCATCAAAAATAATTTCTTTTACATTAACCTCATCTTTTATTAAATTTAATAATTCATCGTTATCTTTAATTTTTGATTTTTGATTTTTTATTTTTAATCTTAGTAGCGGCTGTCTTACTTTAATCTCCTTTGCCGCCCTTTCCCCCAAAGCCAGATTAACAATATTTCTGACCTCATCCATTCTTTGCTCTAAATCCAAATCTGTCTGGTTTCTGTTTTTAGGCCAATTATAAAGATGCACGGACTCGGGCATATTTTCTGTTCTTATATTATGATACATTCGTTCGGCAAAAAAAGGTATTATTGGTGAAATAATTTTTACTATATTTAAAAGAACATAGTAAAGAGTTTCTATCGATTCTTTTCTATCAGGACTCTCTTTATGAAATCTTTTGCGCGACCTTCGCACATACCATAACGATAAATCGTTAATAAAAAAATCTTCTATAGCTAAAACCGATTTTGCTATGTCGTATTTATCCATATTAAATTCTACTATTCCTGTCAAATGACCAATTTTTGAAATAATCCATTTATCTAAGATATTTTTAGGATTTATTTTTGAATCTTCATGCTCGCCCTCCGAAGCCTTGGCAAAGGAGGGGAAATCTTTTTTTTCTACATAGGTGCTAAAAAATGCGAACACATTGTAGAGAGTCAATAATTTCTTTTTTATTTCATCTATCGCCTTATAGCCAAAATTTATATTTTCTGCCGGATTTGATCTCATATAAAACCAGCGCATCACATCGGCTCCTATTTTTTCTACCGCATCGTCAAACCAAATCGCGTTTCCTTTGGATTTATGCATTTCCTCGCCTTTTTCGTCACGGACCAAAGCAAAACCAAAAATTGTTTTTACTGGCCGGGTATTTTCTAAAACCGCTGACATAACAAGTAAAGAATAAAACCAATTTTTAAATTGCCCAGGAAAAGATTCACAAACTATTTCTGCTGGAAACCACTTTTTCCAATATGCCTTGTCAGAAAAATATTTAATAGTGGAAAAAGGGACAATGCCCGCATCTAACCAAGGACTCCCCACATCCTTAATTCTTGAAACTAATTTTTTACATTTTTTACATTTTATTTTTATCTGGTCAACCCAAGGCTTATGAGGAGAATGCCCTTCAAAATCATCCCATCCATCAACAACTTTCTTTTTTAATTCTTCTTTTGATCCAATTACCTCAAAATTTCCGCATTGACATTCAAAAATAGGAAGGGCCAAGCCCCAATACCTTTTTTTGGAAATTAGCCAATCGTGCATATTTTTCAACCAATCCAACTCCCTGTCTAATCCAAATTCAGGTATCCATTTAACTTTCTTTACAATATCAATTAGATTCTCTCGTAAACTTTTTGATTTTTGATTTTTGATTTTTGATTTCGATGGTTTGTCCATCGCTATATACCATTCATCAACCACCCTCCAAACTAATTCTGTTTTACATCTCCAACAAGTTGGATACCTATGTTTATAAGGAGAGATTTCAAAAACCCAATCTCTATTATTTTTCAGGTATTCTAAAATTATTTCAGGATTTTTCTTGGCATTTTGACCGGAAAATTCGCCCAAGCCATCTAAGTAATTTGCCTCTTCATCTATTACCTCTATCAAAGGCAGTCCTAATTTTTTACCCAGCTGAAAGTCTTCTTGACCAGCCGAGACGGCTGTATGCACCAAGCCCGTCCCTTCTTCGGTCGTAATCGGCATAATCCTGTCATCGGTCGCAATAACGATATGAAATTTATCGGGGAATTTTTCTGCCACCTCTTTGACTTTTGGCAAATGATCAAATGCAAACGTATATTTTAAACCAACTAATTTTTCGCCTTTAACTGTTTTTACCGCGCGATGTTCCCCTTTAAATATTCTTTCTACCAAATCTTTGGCAACCCAAAAATTATTGCCGGTTTCAGCCTCAACTAATGTATAATCAATATTTTCATCCACAGCTACCGCAATGTTAGCTATCAGTGTCCATGGGGTGGTAGTCCATACTAAAAGATACTCATTTTTTTTACCCGCAATTGGCAACCTAAAGTAAATTGAATCGTGCGCCACTTCTTTGTATTCTTCTGCCAAAATTTCGTGCTGGGAAATGGCAGTTCCACATCTTGGACACCAGGGCACGCTATCGCGCCCTTTATACAAATATCCAAGCTCCCAACATTTTTTCAAAAAATTCCATATGGCATAATTGTTTTCATCTGACATTGTGTAATAGGAATTTTCCCAGTCCATCCACTGACCTAATCTTATAGATTGTTTAGTTTGCATTGCAGAATATTTTCTAACCCTCTCTTTGCATTTTTCAACAAACTTATCAATTCCGTAGGCCTCGATGTCTTTTTTATTTTTAAATCCCAATTCTTTTTCAACTTCAACTTCAACCCAAAGCCCTTGACAATCAAACCCGTTTTGATAACGCTCATCAAAACCCCGCATTGCCTTGTATCTTTGCAATAAATCTTTGTAGGTCCTGCCCCAAGCATGATGCACGCCCATTGGATTGTTGGCCGTAATCGGCCCATCCAAAAACGACCAACGTTTCCCTTGCCCTTCCGTAGCTTTACGCGAAGGAGGGTTGCCTTTGTTTTTTTCTTGAAGTTTTTGGAAAATTTTATTTTCAGCCCAAAACTTCAAAATTTTCTTTTCCTCTTCTGGAAAATTATACGTCATGTTTGGATTTTTTCCTCCCTTGCCCTTCCGTAGCCTTTGGCGAAGGAGGGTTCTGGAAAGTTATACGTCATGTTTGGATTTTTTCCTCCCTTGCCCTTCCGTAGCCTTTGGCGAAGGAGGGTTCTGGAAAGTTATATGCCATAGTTGATGATTTATGATTTAAGATTTACGATTTACGATTTAAGAATTTGATTTTTATTTTGCTTTGCAAAATTATTTAACTGGATGAATTTTCAATTTACAATTTACAATTTTCAATTTCTAAATTTTAAAAACTATTTTTCTGCCATTTTTTCATAGATTGTGTATTCACTACTGTGTTCTGGTTTATATTTTATTTTTATTTCAGGATAATCACTAAATCCAATATCGCTTTCGTAGTTAATTACAATTCCGCCACTTTTTAACACTCTTAGAATTTCTTTTTCTAGAGCCGTTATATAATCACTGTTATTTCTCATCTGTTCTTTGCCACCCGAATGAGTTTGTATTCCGAAAATTGTAACTACCGAAATTGAATTATCTGCTAATCTAGCCGTAGCCCCCAACATATCGCCTGCTACTCTTAATGCTCTACTTCCAGATTCCTTATCGAAATAATCGCTAGTGATTTCCAAATTGCCTTGCTCCATTTGTTTTGATGTAATTTTTTTAGCATATACCTTCAGGTCTTCAGATAGCTCCGCTTCTTTTGTTAGTAAATCTCGCAACCCATCTAAATCGAAGGTGGGAAATAAATCAACTCCAATATATATTTTTGCGCCAAAATTTCGCGATACTTTACCCATTTTAAACGATCTGCCACACCCCAAGTCGAGAACTGTACCGTCTTTAATTTTTTCACCCAAAATATCTTGTAGAATTTTAAATGATCCTATTTTGAAAATAAAATTTTTAGAGTACGCATCCTGCCGAGTAATAAGATTAACCTTTTTTATAAGTTCCTTGTATTCCGGAGGAATTTCTCTAGCGAAAAGTTCTTTTTCCAACTTTTCGGTTTCTGAAACCACTTCCGGCTTTTGTTCCGATTTTTGTTCTGGCAATTCTTCCCGCGGTTGTTCTTCGATTGGCTCTGGTTCGCTTGGTTTTTCTCCATTCATAACTTTTTAATTTATTCTTAATTACGAGCTAAATTTTAACGATAAATGTCTTTTCTGTTACCGACTTTCAATAAAAAAACCGTGTTATCAGAAGTAATTTTGAATATAACACGATAATCTTTGCCTAATCTGAAAGAATAGTGTCCCGAAAGTTTTCCGGAAAGCGATTTTGTTTGCAATTTTAAATGAAACGGATTTTCAGCTAAAACATCCAAACTTGACTTCAGTTTTGGTTTGATTCTTTTATCCAACTTTTCGGCAGATTTGAGGAATTGTCCACCAAAAATAAGTTCGTGCATTTATTTATACCCAATTTGACGCAAAAATGTTTTAGAATCATATCTATATTTTGGCTTCTCTTTTGCCGCCCTTAATACACCCCTAACAAATTCTTCTTTATATTCACCCTCAGAATCTTTCATATTTCGTAAAATGGGAAAAACAAACTCTTTTATAAGTTCTTGTTTTATCTCTTTTTTGATTTTTTCGTAATTTTGAATAGTCATTTTTTTAAAGGATAAACCTCCTCGTTTTATCAAATTTTCGTCTGAAAATTCTTAAATTTCGTAACGAAAACCTTTAATCAGTAGGTCTATGTTTTTATTATACACTTTTTTTATTTCCGGTCAAATTTTTACCACTTCTCAAAAATCTTATTTTCCCCCCAAAATTTTAATATTTTCTTTTCCTCTTCAGGAAAGTTATAGGACATAATTATTTTTAATTTAACTCATTTAACTCTTTTACTTGGCCATTATGGATTCTCTTTCCCTCTTTTTTAGCTTTTTTTAGAGACTGCAATAGAGGAATTTTATTTATCTTAGCCCGCAAAATCCATAGGGGCGATTCATGGCTTACTATTAAAATATTTTTATCCTTATATTTTATATCAATATCTTCTAAAAAACCGCTCATTCTTTTTGAAACTTTTTCATAGGTTTCACTTTTTAAGACACTTTTTGTAATTCTTTCTCTCTCATTTTTAAATTGACGCTGAAAATTAACTAAGGGTTTTCCATTAAAGTTGCCAAAACCTATTTCCCTTAATCTTTTATCAAATTTCTGCGCTATTTTCAACGCTTTAGCGATAATTTCTGCGGTTTGCTTAGCTCTTAGCAGGTCTGATGAAAAAATTAAATCTATTCCCTTGCCTTTTAATTTTTGGGCTACTTGGATTATTTGTCGTTTGCCTTTGTCGGTAAGCGGGTTTTCAAATTTTTCCGGTGAAGAAGATACCACCGACCTTACATTAGAAACCGCTTCCCCATGCCTTAAAATATAGTATTTGTTGTTAAGCTTCATCACATTTTTTCCAGAGAATTAATTCCGAGCAACCACAATCCGTTTTTCATAATAATTGAAAAGGCCTGGGTTAAAGCTATTTTATAGGGCGAAAATTCATCTTTTTTATCAACAATTTTATTTTTAGCATAATAATTATTAAACTCTCTGGCTAATTCTGTTAAATACAGTGTTATAAAATGAGGTTCAAATTCCTTGCCGGCTTTTTCAACAACTTCCGGGAAATAATTCATATCTTTTTCCAATTGACTTATTTCTTTTGGAACATTTTTTAGGGATGCTTTTATCTTTTCCGCTTTCGCCTTTCTTAAAACCGATTCTGCCCTTGCATAAGAATATTGCAGATAAGGTCCAGAATCACCATCAAAAGAAATTGATTTTTCAAAGTCGTAAATAATATCCGACCCAATTGACTGCTTTAAAATTGAATATTTTAAAGCCCCAATGGCCACTTTTTTCGTGATTTCTTTTTTTTCTTTTTGTGACAAATCGCGCCCAGCAATCTTTTTTAAAACCAACTTTTCCACTTCGCCAAGCAAAAATTCAAAGGTTACTACCTTGCCCGTTCTTGAAGAAATTTTGCCTTCTGGCAGGCGCATCATTCCATGGCCTATATGTTTTGTTTTTTTTGCTAAATTAGGATTAATTTGTTGCAAGGCGCATAACATTACTTTAAAATAGTCGTCTTGTTCGCTGGCAGTTACAATGATTGATTTTTCGTATTTATATTTTTTATATTTAATCTCTGGCAAGGCCAAATCTTTTGCCTCATAAGTTGGCAAACCTTCAGAATTGATAAAAACTCTTGTATGCAAACCAAATCTTTCACCTTTAAAAATAATGGCGTAATTTTTTCCTTTTTCAAAAACGGTTCCTAAACTTTTTTCAATAATTTTTTTTCCGATATCGGCAACCTGGCTTTCAAAAAAATAGTAATCAAATTTTGTGTCAAGTGTTTTATAAATTTCTTCAAAATATTTTAGAGACCATTTTTTTCCATCGTCATATATTTTATTAATTTTTTTATCTGTTCTTTCAAAAATCTTTTTATTTAATCCAATAATTTCATTTTTTGCGCTTTCACTCTCCTTGTAATTTTTAGACCCTAATACATATGCATCTTGCCAACTATAATTTGGATTTTTAATTTTTCCCCAAATTGCTTTTGCTATGTGCAAGCCAACATCTCCTTGGTAATTTGCTCTTTTTATTTTGGCCCCCTGAAATTCAAGAACCCTTGATAGCGACTCTCCAATGGCATTGCTCATTAAGTGACCAATATGGAACTCTTTTAAAATATTAGGGTCGGTATATTCAATAATTACTTTTTTATTTTTTAGATTTTGGTTTTTACCGAAGTTTTTATCAATTTTTTTTATATTTTCAACAAAAAAATCTTTGGAGAGGTAAAAATTTATAAAACCGGGTGAAGCTACTTCAACTTTTTCAATCTGCCATCTGGCGGATTTATCTTTTTTTATTTCATCAGCAATTTTTTGCGCCAATTCCATCGGATTTTTTTTCAGCTTTTTTGCGATAACCAAAGCCACATTAGTTGAATAATCACCGTGGCTCACTTCTTTTGGAATCTCAACTAAAACACTTATAGCATCTTTTCTGGGATGGCAGGAAGTATCATATAGCGAAGATAATCCCTTCTCTATTAAATTTTTTAATTCGTTTTTTACATTCATTGAATGGTCGTTCCAATAAAATTTTTATTATTTAAAAAATCTTCCAATCTATCCAAATGTTTTCCATTTATCATTACCACTTTTATTTTTAAAATTTCTGCCTCTCTTGAAGCCCTCGGATCAAAAGGCAAAGATAATCCAGGACTCCATTTATTTCCCACAATTTTTCTAAAATCCTTCCAGTTAATTTCTTTGAATGCTTTAGCATCTTTAAATCTGTTGGGATCTTTATCATAAACATAATCAATATTGGTTAAGTTAATAATTGTTTTAATTCCCAAGTTTTTAGCCAAAACCACAGAGCAGTAATCAGTTGACCAGCCCGGTTTCCAACCAGCGGCAACAATAATATCCTTTCTGGTATTTATATTTTTTGTGGGATTTGTAATAATGTTTGAAAAAACAAATTCATTAAAAACCTGTTTTACCACTCTTGCATTCAATCTTGAAACATCAATACCCATTAAATCTCTTTCTATATTATCTGCCCCAAATTCTAAAAGCGCCTTTTGGTAATTTCTGCAAATTTTCCCGCCGCCGACAAAAATAAAAAACTTGTTTTTATTCAAAGACTTTGATACCGTGTTTTTAAAAGCTTTTAAAAACACGGTATCAATTTCATTTGGCGCCACCAACGACCCGCCCAAAGAAATTATAATATTTTCTTTACTCATAATGAAAATTTTAACATAAAATCGGCAAAAATTAAAGTTTCCAGGGAACAAAAAAAATGGTACTATAGAGGCATGCAAATCTATGCAGAAAATCGAAAGGCTTATTATAATTACGAAATCATTGAAAAGTATGAGGCGGGTTTGGTTTTGCAGGGCCAAGAGGTAAAATCTATAAAAATGGGGCATATCAATTTAAGCGGTTCTTATGTTGTTTTTAAAAATACAGAGCCGTATTTAATCGGAGCTAAAATACCTCCCTATCAACCAAAAAACGCCCCTGAAAATTATAATCCAGAGCAATCAAGAAAACTTCTTTTGAATAAAAAAGAAATAGAGTATCTTATTGGAAAAGTGAATGAGAGGGGCTTTACACTCATACCATTGAAAGTTTATGATAAAAATGGTAGGATAAAAGTTGAATTCGGATTGGCAAAAGGAAAGAAAAAATTTAATAAAAAAGAAAAGATTAAGAAAAGAGATGTAGGGCGTCAAATTCAAAGAGAATTGGGAGCGTAAGTTTTGACAAATGCGTTTTTTAAAATAAGCAAATTCAGTATTCTGAAACCTGAATAAACTTTCAGAAAAAACATAATTGCTAATTTATTTAATAAGCAACCAGCGTTAGCATACGTTTAACGTTGCATCCTTGCCGACGACTCCTGATAAGCGGACAAGGGTGTTATATTGTCAGGATAGATAACTTTTTTCTCCGGAAAGTTATTAAAAATAAGGAGATAAGGATATTAAAAATTTTTCTCATTTTTTATTTAGTATCCAAAAAACAAAATGAGATATATTTGTAGAATTATTTTAAAAAGACATTTGGACGCGAGTTCATTGCTCGCCGCTTCCACATAGTAGGTGTTAGATGTTAGGTGTTAAATAGTTACTAACACCTAAAATATAATACCCAAAACCAACATCGAAAGAATACTAATAAATAATTTCATAAGGGCGAAAGAGATAAGGGTTATTGATGAAACTGGAAAACAGCTTGGAGTAATGAATATTTTTACAGCGATTGATCTGGCAAAATCTAAGGGCTTGGACTTAATACAAGTAACAGATAGGGTTGAACCTCCTGTATGTAAAATAGGAAATTATGGAAAATACCTTTATTCGCTAAAGAAAAAAGAGAGAAAAATAAAGGTAAATACAAAAATTACCAAACTCAAAGAAATACAGATTGGGTTTAATATTTCTCCCCACGATATTGAAGTCAAAGCCAAGCAGGCAGAAAAGTTTTTAAAAGAGGGAGATAAGGTAAAATTAGGCATGATGTTGAAAGGGAGAGAAAAGGCAATGGGAGATTTTGCAAAACGAAAAATACAATTTTTCCTGGAAACCACTAATAATTTAATATCAATTAAAACCGAAAGAGAATTAAAAAGGGAGCCAAAGGGGTTTACAATTATAATTTCAAAACAATAAATTTAGCTACGAAATACGAAAAAAATACGAATATACGAAAACAATAATTAAAACACTTTCGTATATTCGTTCGTAATAAATTCGTAATTCACAGAGAAGTCATGAATAAGACAAAAAAAGCCCTAACCAAACGATTTAAAATTACAAAAACCGGAAAGATTTTAAGAAGGCTTTCCGGCCAAGATCACTATCGCGCCAAAAAAACAGGTCAAAAGAAAAGAAGGGGCCGAAAATGGATACCAATTTCTAAATCGGAAATTAAAAAAATTAAAAGATTTATGCAAGTATAATACGGATATCATCTGAATAAATCCGAGTGTCGCGAATGTGTTACTTGTAGCATTGGGATAAATTCGTAGATTAGTATTATGGTTAGAGTAAAAAAGGGAAAAACAGCCCATAAACACAGAAAGCATCTGTTAAAACATGCCAAAGGTTTTAAATATGGCAGAAAATCAAAGTACAAATTGGCAAAAGATGCTTTGAGACATGCCTGGACTTTTTCGTACCGGGACAGAAAAGTTAAAAAAAGAGATTTTAGGCAATTATGGCAACTGCAAATTAATGCCGCCTGCCGTAAATTAGGCATTAACTATAGTAGATTCATTAATGGGCTAAAAAAGAGAAATATTGAGTTAGATAGAAAAGTTTTAGCGCAACTAGTAGAAAAATATCCTAATATTTTTGAAAAAATAGTAGAAGAAGTAAAGAAATAGTTTGTAGTTGTTAGCAAGTATTTGGTAGAATAACAAAAAAATCGCGCAGGAGCGCGATTTTTTTCATTTGATAAAATATACCATACTTTTAAAAGCTTTTAAAAGTATGGTATATTGCATTTTCGTGCAAAAGTAATTCTTTTTTCTTTTTGACACCCTTGTTATATCCACCAGTTTTTCCATCGCTCCTTATAACTCTATGGCATGGAATTTTTGAATCTCTGTTTTTATTTAAAATATTCCCTACTGCCCTATAAGATTTTGGTCTGCCGATTCTTACTGAAACCTCTTTATAACTCAAAACTTTCCCCTTTGGAATAGTCTTTACAATATCATAAACTTTTTCTGTAAAACTTATTTCGTGTTTCATATTTTAGGTTTTATGACAAAGCCATTTGCTTTTTTCAAAAGTTCTTTTGCATTTTTATAGGTTAGTCTTTTTAAAGCTTGCTGATATGGCAACCACAAAAAACCTTTATGCTCTTTTGAAATTATCACACTTTCTGTGTTGGTTTTTGTTAAATAAAAAACAACTAATTTAAAAACCCATGGGGCTTTTTTCTTTGCTTCGCCTTCTAAATCATAACTCTTCTTAAAAAAATATTTTGAATATTCCTTGAATCCCGGAATTATTTCTAAATCTTTTATGCCGGTTTCTTCCTCTACTTCTCGCCTTATAGTTTTTTCAAAATCTTCTCCTTCTTCAATATGGCCCTTGGCAAACTCCCAGTGACCTGAGGGATAATGTAAAAGCAAATAATGCGGTTCATTATTTACCATGCGAAATATTATTGCTCCCGCTGATTTTTCCTGTGGCATAATTTAAATCCTCATATCCATCCCCCGTTGACTTATCGTAGGATTATTTACAACTAAGAAATCAAGGTTCTTTTGGTTTAATATTATTATTTTTTATATCTTTTAGAGTACTTGTATAATTGACGACCGTTAATTATACAAGTCTAAATGTTTTTTTAATATCGGCGTCGTGGGTAATTTCTTTAATGTTTAAAAGTCTTATATCTCCTTTAAAATCTTTGTGCCAAAGTTTTAACAAACAAAGTAATTCATTTTCAACATCAAAAGGAGTAATCCAAATACTATGTTGTAATTCTTTAAAACCCATTGACCTTAACTCTCTTCTCAAGGAATTTCTTTGATATCTCTTTTTTTCTGGAACATCGAAAATAATTGCCCGCCAGACGCCATCCCATTTTCTTATTTTTTTCTTTTTTTTAATAATATTTTCTATAATCTTAATTCTCCCCGAATTGTTTAAATAAAAATTGTCATCACTAAAATCAAAATAGGGACTACTTTTTAAGTTATTAATTCTTTTGTAAATAGGATAATTGTGATCGCGATAAAGACCCATGCCCCTAGTTAACTTCCGAGGATTAAACATAATAGTAAAACTCAAATCTAACAACTCTCCTGTTTTTTCTTCCAGTTTATTTAAAATAGCATTTGTTAGTAAGCCCTCCCTCATTTTTTCATTTTTTATACTACTTTTATACTACATACATATACTTGTATAATTAACGGCCGTTAATTATACAAGTATAACATATTTTCACCTAATTTCGTCATTAATTCGTCATTAATTCGTCATTTTATTATAAAAATAGGGTGATCACCAAAATCTTCATAGAAATATATTACATATGTAAAATTAAAAATTATTTTTCTTTTTTAGCCTAACGTAAAGTACTCTTTCGGGGACTCCTTCTTTGCCACGATATTCATATCCAAGCTTCTCTAAATCGGTTCTTATACTTTCTGCATCTTTTAGCGACGGGGCAACAGCGAACACATCAATGATTGGCTTTGCCGGTATTGTGGGAATTGTTGTACTACCGCCGTTCGAAATTTCAAGAATCACATTTGGAAATTTTCCAAGCAAAAGTTTCTTTTCTTTTTTAAATAATTTTGCCCAATTTGGATCGTGTTTTTTTAATTTAACAGTACCCCTTTTTAATCCAATCATAAATCACTTAAAATACTTTAATAATTCTTCAACGGGCAATGTGTTTATAATGTCTTGTTTTTCGGCCCAGCCGCGGCGGGCTTGCCAGACGCCATAATCCATTAAACTCAGTTGCTCTTTTTGATGTGAATCAGTATTGATTATCATTTTGACTCCTTCAGCTTTTGCCCTTCTTATGTATAGGTCGCGTAAATCCAATCTAGAAGAAGAGTTAATTTCCAAAATGGTACCGGTTTCTTTAGCAATTTTTAATATTTTATCAAAATCAAGCTGGTATTCATCTCTTTGATTGACAATTCTTCCTGTAGGATGAGCAAGGATATCAACGTTGGGATTTTTCATTGCTTTTTCAATGCGCGCCATCATTTCTGATTTTGGCATTTTTAAGCTTGAATGGATTCCGGCAATCACATAATCTAATTTTACTAAAACATCTTCTTTGATATCAATTGAGCCGTCGTTTAATATATTGGCTTCGCAACCATGTAAAATTCGGAAATTCTTTCCGAATTTTGTATTTAATTTTTCGACTTCTTCTTTCTGTTGCAATAATTGCTTTTCATTCAATCCATTTTCAATGCGTAAAAATTTAGTATGGTCTGAAATACCAATATATTCATACCCTAAAGCCATGGCAGCTTTCGCCATAACCTCAATTGAATTCTCTCCTCCATTCCAGTTTGAATGGCAGTGCAAATCTCCTTTAATATCCTTTAGTTTCACCAACTTAGGCAATTTGTCATTTAAAGCGGCTTCAATTTCTCCTGTATTTTCCCTTATTTCAGGATCCATCCATTTCAATCCAATTGCTTTATAAACATCTTCTTCGGTCTTGCCAGCGATCTGTTTTGAGCCTTTAAAAACTCCGTACTCGCTCAATTTTAAACCTTTGTCTATTGCAATTTTCCTTGTGGCAATATTATGGTCTTGGGCCCCTGTAAAATATTGCAAAGCAGAACCATAACTTTTTTCTGGGACAACGCGTAAATCCATATCAAAACCATCTCTCATATGAACCGATGATTTTGTTTTGCCCTTGCCCCAAACTTTTTCAATGCCCGGCAAATTCACAAAAAAATCCATTACTTTTTCTGAATTTTCAGAAACTACTAAAAAATCTACATCTCCAATAGTTTCTTTTTTTCTTCTTAATGATCCCGCTAAACTCACTTTTTGGACTTCCCTTAAATTCTCCAGCTTTTTTAAAACTTCGAAAGATAGAGGCATAATATCTTGTAACAAAGATCTTCCTTTGTTTTGTTTTAAAAACTCCAAACCCTGTAAAATATTTTTTTCTGTTTTTTCGCCAAAGCCGAATAAAGGAGCTATTCTATGTTTTTTTACCGACTTTTCCAAATCTCTTAAATTTTTAACCCCTAATTTTTGATAAAGTACTTTTATTTTTTTAGGGCCTAATCCCTCTACCCTCATAAGCTCATCCATTTTTACGGGCAATCTTTTTTTATACTGCTCATAGATTTTAATTTTCCCCGTTTTTAAGTATTCTTCAATATGATCAGCAAGATTTTTTCCAATTCCTGAAATTTCCCGCAATGCCTTGTTACCGCCATTTCTATAAATTTCACCAACATTTTCTTTCAATGACTCTAAAGAAAAAGCGGCTTTTTCATAAGCATAAGGTTTAAAGTCCACTCCGTCAATTTCTAAAAATTTAGCTATTTCTTTAAAGATATTGGCAATTTCTTGATTTGTCACCTCATTAGAAGTTTTGGCAAAAAATATGCAAAGCATATTTTTTGCTTGCCCTTTTTATATCATTAACCATAGGACAATTCTATGGAATTGTTCTATGTTAAATTTTACCCCGTTAAAGTTTTTCTATGATATTCAGACTTCTAACGGGGTTCACCCCGTTAGAAGTCTGGGCAGTAAATAATTTTATTAAAAATTATTTACTGCTTGCTCTTTATTAATTATATTATTTATAAAAATTATAACCCGCCAAAGATTCAAATATCATATTCAAACTTCTAACGGGGTTCATAAAAATGTCTTGGAAACAGGGAATTCGTGAATCTTAGTAGGAACTTTTGGCAACATATCCTTGCGAACCCAAAATATAAAAAATACTGAAACAAAAGTAAAAATGCCGGTTAAAATAAAAATTAACTGAAAACCAATATATCCAACTATAATTCCTCCGATAGCTCCAGTAATACCTGCGCCCACGCCCAAAAGAGTATTATCTAAACCACTCTCATATGCTTCTCGCCCTTTATCTATATGCCTTATAAATATGGCATAGGAAGAAGGGATAACCATAGACATGCCAACGGCATGAAGTATTTGTAAAATATATATATGCCAAGGTAAATAAGAAAATAAAAATCCAAACGGCACTAATCCTGTAATGATGGTGCCCATCACAAAAAACCAAAAATCATCTATCTCGCCATGATTTTTATCCAAATAATTTCCTATTGGCAACTGCACAATTGATTTTGTTATCCAGTAAAAAAGTGTGGCGAACCCAGCTATTTTTGCGCCATCAGCCAAATTTCCCACAGCAATTTTTTCAAGCAAAAATATGGCAAAAACAGGTCCCAATAACCCCCATGCCGAATTTATAACAATATCCCAGTATATGTAAGCTCGCATCACTTTATTTACATTTTTAAACATACCTCAAAGAAATCCTAAATTACAAGTACCAAATTACAAACAATGCCCAAATTCTAATAATTAATATTCAAAACTTACCTAGTTATTTGGATTTTGATATTTGAATTTATTTGTGATTTGTAATTTGTGGTTTGGGATTTTTAAACTTCAACTGTTATTTTATTATACTACATTCAAATCAAAAAAGCGCCATTATGGTGCCTTTTTAACTATAAGTTAAATATCAAACTCTGGGTTTTAATTTTTTATGAAATTCTTTATCCATTTCTTCGATAAATTCGAGTAAGTAGGGATCGTCAAAAAATTCTCTGGCCCATTGCCACCACGGGCCCTGAGGAGGTTTTTTATACTTTTTCCAATATTCAAGCGCCTGCAAAAAGTTTTCCAGCCTGTCAGCCTGTTTAAAAAATCTTCCCTCCGGAGTAAGCCCTTTTTCATAATCTAACCAAAGATTCTCCATCTCTTTTTTTATACCCGATGGCAAGTCTTTAATAAGTCTTTTTAGCCCTTCTTCCTCTTTTTTGTGTTTATTTCTGCTGATTTTTAATTTTTGCGTCTCTGAAAATCTGGGCCAGGTTTTCATAAATTCTTTTCTTTTTTTGCCGTTTTTAGGCAAAACTGAATCGTAAGGAGTGATGTCGCCGGCGTATATTTCGCAAATATCGTGCATTAGAGCCATTTTTAAAATCCTTTCAACATTCAACCCCTTTTTTCCGCTTCCTAAAACCCAAGCCATCAAGGAAGCTCTAAAAATATGTTCGGCGATACTTTCGCCATTCTTTATGTCATTTATCACCCAACCGCGTCTTGGCATTTCCTTTAGTTTACCTATCTGATGAAAAAATTTAACTAAATTCTTCATACTATTTTAAAAATTAAAAAAGGGTAAAGTTGCGCTCTTTTTATAATCAATCAATTTTGTATTTTGTGTTTTTTTAATATACTAAACTTTTGGTTTGTGCTTTTTGTAAAATTTCTTATTTATATTTTCAATAAAATCCAGTAACACGGGGTCGTCAAAAAGTTCTATTGCTTGGTCCCACCATGGTTTTTGAGGAAGATTTTTATTTTTTTGCCAGTATTCCGTAGACTGTAAAAAACTCTCTATTCTGTCTGTTTGTTTAAAAAATCTTCCTTCTTTGCTTAAACCTTTTTCGTAGTCTATCCAAAGCATATTTATTTCATTTTTTAACTTAGGGGGTAAATTTTTGATTAATTTTTCTAGACCTCTTTTTTCTTTTTTAAATTTTTGTTCAAATAATATTTTTCTTTTTTCATTTGAGAATCTAGGCCATGTTTTTACTAATTCCCGTAACTTTTTTTTGTCTTTAGGAAGAATAGAATCATAGGGGGTTATATCTCCGGCATATACTTCGCATAGATCATGAATCAAAGCCATCTTAATAATTTTTTCTATATTAAAATTATCGTTTTTCTCGGCCCCTAAAAACCATGCCATAATGGCGGCGCGAAATGTATGCTCTGCGATGGTTTCTGGATTTTTTATGTTTCTAATGACCCACCCCTGCCTTGGCATATTTTTGAGTTTTCCTATTTCAGTGAAAAATTTAACTAAGTTATTCATACTACCTTAAAAACTAAAAAAGAGTAAAGTTGCGCTCTTTTTATAATCAATAATCAATTAATTTCATATTTTATATTTTTTATTTTATAGGTTGTTTTTATGGGAGACGAAATGCTAACTTCATCTCCAACCTTGTGCCCTAAAAGCGCCTTGCCAACCGGAGATTCATTGCTAATACTTCCTAAATTAGGGTTGGCTTCTAAAGTGCCGAGAATCACAAACTCATCATCTTTTCCAGCCACCTCTATCTTCACCTTGGCTCCTAAGTTCACAAAAATTTGTTTTTCTTTTGGCGGTTCTTTTATTAATTCATAATGTTCTAAAATATTTTTCAACTCCCCAATTCTTGATCTTAAAAAAACCATATCTTCCTGAAAACTAACAAACTCTGGATTTATATCTTCAGACTCTAAGGCCCTAGGAGCTTCTTGGCCCATAACCTTACGCCTTTCAAATTCAACTAAATACTCGTGCTCTTTTTTCAGCTCCCGCAACTTTTCTTTTGTTACATAGAAAGTTTTTCCATCCATAATTATTTTTTAACATAAATTATCCTATTTACCATTAACTTATCGCTTTATTTTAAAAATGTCAACCCCGTTAAGTTTGGAGGGATAAAAAGAACCTAAGACAGTTAAAAATGCGATGATAAAATAATTTGGAATAAAAAAGGCCTGGTTTAGCCGGCTATAAATTTTCTTTTAAATACTTTAACCATTCGGGATGCGTAAAGTCTCCCGTGCCTATAACTTTAATTCTTTTAATTTTTGCCCATTTGTCTAACCCTTCTAAAGTTATTGAGGGAGAGGTTGCTCTGGAGTATTTTGAGCCTATATGAAAATTCCCTACAAATCTCATATTTGTTCGCCCCGTCGGGCTCACTTAAATTTAAAGTTGAAAATGAAAAATTAAAAATTCAGGTATTCCGCCTTCGGCGTAATAGTGTATATCATCAAAATTTGCAATGCAAATTTTGATACCTTAACCTTGCATTTTGATTTTTTATTTTTAAACTTTATAGACGCTATATCCTTCTCTGACTTTTTCTGAAACCTTCAAACCAACAGAATCTCCTTTATCCGCTTTTTTAACTGCCTTATGATCAACCTGCATTGATTCAATTTTCTCATTAAAATCAGTAGTTTGGCCGCCGACAATTCTGATTTCATCTCCCTGGCTTAAAGGAGCTAAAAGATCAACCACCGCCACGCCGATGTTGGAAAAGTAGTGGGCAATCTTCCCAACTAATTTTCCTTCTTTTTTTTCTTCAACCATAATATTAAGAATCTAGAATCTAGAAAGTAGAATCTAGAATACGAAACGACGAAATTCTATTTTCTATTTTCTATTTTCCATTTTCTATTTTCTAATTTTTGACCTTTGATCTATTATATCAAAATAATAATTAAAAAACCACCACATAAAAATGGTGATTCTTTAATGAAGGGGATTATAATTTTCAACGTACTCGGTTTCTATTTAAACTAATTTCGGACAATTGAAATTAGGCGTACGCATTAAACCTCTTATGTTAAAAACTATTCTGTCCTTGAAAATAAATTTCTCATCCCCCTCGTTTTAAATTTTAAACCTTAAAAAACAGATGTCAAGCTTTTTAAAATAAACATTTAATCCACATTTTATTAACAACTGACAATAGAGCGCTTCTTGGTAATAAAAAAGGCCCGCACTCAATAGTGAAGGCCTGTAACTTTTCAACTGGAATTAATCAAACGACTGACTCCAGTCAATTTTTTCTCCTGCCCAAAATGGCTCAACTGTCCATGACCCAATTTGGTAGTGCGGAGGAATTAAGAAAGGCTGTTTAACAAGTTTGACTATTCGAGATGCAGGCGGAAGATTGTGAAGTTTCCGCGCATTCTGACTAGTAAAATTCACAAACGTTCTCATACCCAGAAGTGTAAGACTGAGCGCATGCGCATAGAGTTGAAGTCCAAATGGAGTATAAGCGCCACAGTCACATCTGCCTTTATGAACATGCTTACTTTTTACATCGTGGGGCGCGTCATCAAGTCCCGCCATAACCCAGGAATAATTTTTTTGCACTAGGTTAACGAGAGCCATTTGATCAGCTCTTGTTTTTATTGGTGGTTTACACACTGCGCGCACATCGCCAAACCCCGCGTCCTCATTGGTAGCTAAATGGTGAGCTGTGAGTGTCACAAAAAATCGGCCACTTTTTGCCATTTCCTGCCAGTGAGGAATACATCTTCTATCTGTGCCATGTTCTGAAATAATTATTGCTTGGGTTTCATTCAAAAACATATCCAAAATTGGCAAGAATAAAAATTCGGCATCACGATTATCAAAAATCATTGAAGGATGTTCTGGATGAAAATGACATTTCATTCCAACTTTCCCGCAATGCTTTATCAAAGGAAGTAATCGGCCGTAGTGTCTAACCCCATTGTGTGATTTTGTGGTTCTATCAAGCGGGTAAATCTTACAATCAACGACACTATTTTCGACACAATCATCAATGGTTTTAAAAGGGGCATCTTCGCTCACCATTACGATTGGCAAAAATGTAACTTTTTTTCCAGAAGGCACATAACTTTCAGCAGTTTTAATGTATTTAAGCACTTGATTGGCATCAGTGAGACCTTCTGTAGTATTTGGCATTGGAGCTAAAACATCAGCCCCGCCCTCAACTGCTTTTTCAACAAGCGATTTCACCACATCATAACCTTCTCTAAGATGGCTATGAACATTGGCAAGCGCATCAACGTAGATTTCAATGGGTTCTGTGCTCATAAATTCTGTGCTCCTTTCGAACAAATAAGGTTGGTTTGCAGGGATTGGTAAGCAATGTCCAGGGTTTTAACCAAAACGGATGGCTGGGAAGATGGATAGCGCCAAAGCTAACGGCTCTAGCGCCCAACGCCCTCACATGAGCAAGATCCTCAAACTCCATTACACTTGGACCAATAACAGGAACTAACCCTTGCTGGGCAAGCGCCTGTACTGCGGCCCAATTATGTTTCTTTGCTTGTTTACCGGAAACCCCACCTCCGCCTCCGCCAACTTTTTTCTCTAAGCGCCATAGCGGAGTTCGCTCTCCACTGGGGAAAACCGTTTTCCACGGAACACTGTTAAGGGAAATTGCTTCGGCAACTCCCGCAAGCCCACTCGCGATTCCAAGGTAATCCTGATCGACAGAAACTTTCACAATAATGGGATGACGCGAAACGGATTTTACTGCCTTTATGTCGTTAATCACCGCGTTCGTTGCCTGCATGGCGTGGCCGGTGTTTGGACACGAGGGATTGACCTCGATTCCACATAAGTCAAACGGGTTAAGCATTTTTGCCATTTCAATCAATTCTCTTTCATCTCCAAAGATTGAACCGACGAGTGAGAATTTTTGGAAATCAAGCTTTGGACCAATCTTTTGGCGCCACCAATCAATGCCTGGATTCCAAAGACCTACTTTATTGACCGATCCCCCTGGAATAAGACGGGTGCATGACCATGGACTCCATGGCAACCATGTCCACGGACGAATCCAAGAAAGATTACTTTTAGGATAGAGCCGGGGTTCTTTGGTAAGCGTCCGTATGACAATCGTAAAAAGTTCAGGCTTGATGAATCCGAGCCGTACGAGCGGTTTTTCCCAAAACCAGCCGTGGCCGTCAAATCCCAATGCCCCACTGGCGACCATATATTCAAAACTATGGCCATTTGAAAGAAAAATCATGAGGACCCCCCTCTTTCCAAATTGACAAGGTGCTGGTTGAATTCTTACACGTTGATTAACGGTATCACAGAATTTACCATTTTTCAATTTTTGCATAGCAAAAAATCTCGACCTAGGCAAAGTGAAAAATTGAGATTTAACGCACGGAGACGTCCAACGTCCCGTGGGACGTTGGACGTCTATTAAATCTTATTTTTCATAAAGAAAGAGTCAAAACTTGCATTTCGTAATTCAAGGTAAATAGTGAATTATTGTACAATGCGGTGACGGCCCCAAATACTGCAGAAGATGAGATACATAGGTAACACCCCTAAACCACCAAAATCTGGTAGGATTAGGACAAATGTTTAACCTACTCATCACTATGCAACAAATATTTGCCTACAAGGGCGTCGTGGGAATACGAAGCTTCCTTAACCCGCCCCGCTTAAGCCAAGAAGCCAAGTCCAGGCTTAAGTGGATGGATCATTATCGTGAAACAAAGAACATATCCTTAACTTGCCGTCATTTTAACATATCTCGCAAGACATTCCATAAGTGGAAAAAGATATATGATCCCTACAATCTTGCCACATGAGAATCGGGAGACAGGGCGCCGAAAAGGAAGCGAC
>Ga0213870_1000388_pt1 | contig 21509 bp, 20 predicted proteins | sample WICALVC2017_Meta_FD_160119 | JGI IMG/M metagenome (GOLD analysis project Ga0213870, IMG submission 160119) | Freshwater microbial communities from subterranean cave lake in Wind Cave National Park, South Dakota, United States - WICALVC2017 | ecosystem: Environmental > Aquatic > Deep subsurface >... | reverse complement strand
ACAGTTTACGATTGATGATGCACACCATTTTATCCGCCCAGACCAAATACAAGAAGAGATCCAAAAACTTCTGGAACTTGTTGTTGATTTTTATAACTCTTTTAATTTTAAACCAGAATTTTATTTTTCCACAAAGCCTGACAAAGCAATGGGTGATCCAAAATTATGGGAAAAAGCGGAAAACGATTTGGAGAAGGCGTTAAAAAACGCAAAAGTTAAGTATGGCATAAAAGAAAAAGACGGTGCGTTTTATGGACCAAAAATTGACATTCACATAAAAGATTCGCAAGATCGGGATTGGCAGCTGGCTACCATCCAACTAGACTTTCAAATTCCAGATAAAATGAAACTTGAATATACAGATGCAGACGGAGGAGCAAAAAGACCTGTTATTATCCATCGCGCAATCACAGGCTCCCTTGAGCGATTTATTGGAATCCTAATCGAACACTATCAAGGGGCCTTTCCATTGTGGCTCTCGCCAGTTCAAGTTGTGATAATACCTGTTGCCGATCGCCATGCTGAATATGCAAATTCAATAGTTCAAACTATTAAACTACAAGGAATAAGAGTAGAGCTTGATGATCGGAAAGAAACAGTGGGAAGCAAAATTCGGGATGCTACTTTACAAAAAGTACCCTACATAGGTATAATAGGAGACAAGGAAATAGAAAAATCCGAAATCCGAAACCCGAAATCCGAAACAGGAGTAATAGATAAAGCATTTATTTCTGTACGGACGAGGGAAGGAAAGGATTTGGGGCAGATTAAACTATCTAATTTTCTAAATAAATTAAAAGAAGAAATTGATAAGAAGATTTAAAAGAAGACAAGAAAACAGAAAGTTTTATAGAACTAACGAGCGGATATTTGCTTTAACTCTTCGTGTATTGGATAGTGAAGGAAAACAAATTGGAGTAATGTCCAAATTTGATGCCCTAAAACTGTCGCGAGAAAAAGGTGTTGACCTTGTCGAAATCGCACCGATGGCAAAACCACCGGTGGCGAAAGTAATTGACTTTAAAAAATTTTTATACCAAGAGGCAAAAAAGAAAAAGGAAGAAAAGAAAAAAGCTAAAATTTCGGAAACAAAAGAGTTAAGGCTTGGCCCTTTTATGAACGATCATGATCTTCAGGTCATGATAAGAAGAGGAAACGCATTTTTAGAAAATAACGACAAAGTAAGATTGGTATTAAAATTCATCGGACGCCAAATAGCGCACCCGGAATTTGGTCAAGAGACAATGCAAAAGGTAATTAAAGCGCTCTATCATATTTCTAAGATAGAAAGAGAGCCGCATTTTGAAGGAAAACAATACATTGCGATATTATCGCCTGAAAGGAAAGGGAAATCAGCTTCCAAAAAGTAGAATGCAAAAGAAAAAAATAAGGAAATCAGTAAGCAAAAGGTTTAAGGTAACAAAAACTGGAAAAGTTATTTTTTCCCATCAGTACAAATCTCATTTAAAACTGCACAAGTCGAAAAGGAGAATTAGAAGGCAAAAGGAACCAGGTGTTCTGAAGGGAAAATTTGCAAGGAAAGTAAAACAAATGCTGGGATATGCATAAACTCAACTCAAAAGTTAAAAGGCAAAACTCAAAAGTGCAATTCAAAAATAAAAAGTTTTGATTTTTTACTTGTGATTTTGACTTTTGAATTTTAAATTTTGAATTTTTATTATGTCTCGTATTAAACGGGGAGTGGTCTCCCGAAGAAGACACAAAAAAATACTTAAATCAACAAAGGGCTATTTAGCTCTTAAGAGTAGGGCTGTTAGAATTGCCAAGCAGGCTAGTCTTCACGCTGGCCAATACGCCTATCATGGAAGAAAACTTAAAAAAAGAGATTTTCGACAACTTTGGATAATCAGAATTTCTGAAGCAGTAAAACAAGAAGGATTATCTTACAGCGTTTTCATGAATAAGCTAAAAAAGGCTAGGATTGAGCTTGATCGAAAAATTCTGGCTGATCTTGTTCTAAACGACCCAAACACATTCAAAATGGTTGTTGACACAGCCAAAAAGATCTGATAGAATGGTTTCTAACAATGAAACAATATAGCAATTCAACAATTTTTTCGTTTTTCTTTACCTTCGCTTAAGCGGAGGTTGGTTTTTGCGTTAAAAACTAACTAAGAATTGACCTCCGTATCCTGTAAAAAACAGGCAACAAGCGGAGGTTTTTTTGTGGTTAAATGTTATGACAGAATTATATCCAAGAAAAGAGCCAAAAGAGTTGCCAGCAATAACATTGGCGTATTTAGGACCAAATGGAAATTTTACCCATATGGCAGCCTTGGAGTATAGACAGACTAAAGAAAATGTTCAGTTAGTTAAGGTCGAAAGCCTTCCTAAAATATTTGAGATGGTAAACCAAAATCTTATCAATCGCGCAATTGTCCCAATTGATAATTCGAGTGACGGCCATATCAAAGATACCCTTCAGGCTCTACAGGGGTTGGATATACAAATTATCCATGAGTTGGTAATACCAGTAAGCCTAAGTTTGGTAATGAGAAAAGAAGCACAACCAACCGAGGTATGGTCAAAAGATACTGCATTACGACAAGCAAGAAGATTTTTAGATAGAAATTATCCTCACTTAAAAAGAGTCGAGTGCATAAGTACAGGATACGCAATTGGGCAAGCATCCATAAATCCCAACATTGCAGCTATTGGAAGTAGAATTTCGGCAAGAGAGCAAGGCATACCCCAAGATACTCTTACTCAACAAGATGGGATAGAAGATAATCCGGCAAATGCGACAAGATTTGTAGTCATTACAAAAGATAAAGAATTAACGCCGCCTACAGAAAATGCTAAAACATCATTTATTATGAATGTTCCGCATCAACCAAGTAAGCTTTTTCTATGTCTTAGTATTTTGAAATCTAGAGGCATCAATCTTAGTCAAATAAAATCATTCAATGAAGAGTATGGAAAAGCATCTTTTATTGTTACTATCTCTGGACATCAATGGGAAGAAAATGTTTACCAAGCTCTTAATGATTTAAGACAACAAACTTCTCTAAAAATGTTAGGCTCCTATAAAAAAGCAGATTATAAACCTCCAGAAACAGACGAACAGCTTAGCATTACAGATGATGATATTGTAAATCTTAAAAGAGACTTATTTCATGAAAAGCCTCGAGAAACAAACGAAACTGTTATAGCTTTTTCTTTGCGGGATAGAATTGGGGCATTAAGCGATGTGCTTGAGATTTTTCAAAGAATTAATCTTACTAGAATAGGATCTTCTCCCAGCACTCGGGGAAAACTTGATGAGTATGTTTTTTATTTAGGCTTTAACAATAATTTACCTTCTGAAAAAAAATCGCAATTAATGGGACTGTTGACTTCTCAATGTCTACAGATTGCAATATTAAAGTAAGGTGAAGAATAATATTCTTTATGCTATTCTTAAGTTATGGCATAAGAGTCAACGCGCATTAAAAAATTTCCTGCTCGTGCTATAATATATAGTAGATTTATATGATACTTTTACCGAGCCTTTGGTCTTTTGGAGGAAAAGTGCATAAGTGCAATAATCACTCCCAAAAGACTAAGATTAAGAAGAAACAAGCCCCAAAATATAGTAACGTTATCAACAGTCATTTAACCTCCTTAAATAGATTCATTCCTATTTTAAGAAATAGCGCTGAAATTGTCAATCCCAAAAGAAAAAAAAGGACTTGGGGCAATTCGATTTTGGAAGTCAAAAGACCAAATATCCAGGAAGCAATAGCTATCTTAGAAACATCTAGGCAAAACTTGGCCATTTCTTCTTTTTGGCGTTTAGTCATCGATGAAATAAGTTTACTCAAAGTCTATATATAAATCAATACGCTATGGAAGAAGCTTTAATGCAAATTAAAAATTCTGCGCTGTCTCTTATTTTGGAAGCACAGGATCTAAAAAGCCTTGACGAAATTAAACTGCAATTCTTAGGAAGAAGCGGAAAGCTAACTTTAGCAATTAAAGATATTGGCAAACTCCCAAAGGAACAAAGACCAGAAGTAGGAGTTCTGGCAAACGAAGTCAAAAAGGTAATTGAAGAAGCCCTAGAACAAAAAGTATCAAGCATCAAGTATCAAGCATCAAGTATTCGGAAAAAACAAATTGATACGACAGCCCCCGGAATTAAACCCAATATTGGACACTTACACCCCTTAAGCCTTGTTTTATACGAAGTAATTGATGTTTTTAAAAGCCTTGGATTTGTGGCAGCAGATGGACCCGAAATAGAAACAGACTACTACAACTTTGAAGCTCTAAATATTCCAAAAGATCATCCTGCCAGAGATACTCAACAAACTCTTTACCTTGACACTCGAAACAGCAGGGTAGCACCAGGAGAAATAATATTAAGAACCCAAACATCTGCAATGCAGGGAAGAGTTATGGAGAAAATAGCTCCTCCTGTTCGAGTAATCGTTCCTGGAAAAAATTTTAGATATGAACAAGTAGATGCCTCTCATAGTTTTGAATTCTGGCAAATCGAGGGGTTTTTAGTAGATAAAGAGGTAAGATTAACTGATCTTTTTGGAACTATTGACTATGTTTTAAGAAAACTCATGGGACAGAACATAAAATTAAAATTTGCAACAACCAATTTTCCTTTTGTTGAACCAGGAGTAGATACATACATACAATGCACTGTTTGCGCTGGCAAGGGTTGCAGCTTTTGTAAACAAAACGGGTGGAGCGAGATAATGCCGGCCGGCATGATCCATCCAAATGTGTTGAACGCTGTTGGCTATGATCCACAAAAGCTCTCTGGATTTGCATTTGCAATCGGATTTTCGCGTTTAGTAACACTGCGCTACCAGATGGATGATCTGCGATTGCTGACTAATCCGGATTTAAGGATATTGGAACAATTCTGACGAAATTAACCTAATTGGTCTAATTAACCTAATTTCTAAAAAATTTCCAAGCACCAATTGAAATTTGGGATTTGATTAGGTTAATTAGAAATTAGAATAATTAGAAATTTATTTATATGTTAGCACCACTCTCTTGGCTAAAAGAATACGTTGATATCAAATTAACTCCCAAAGAGTTAGCAGAGAAACTTACTGAAGTAGGTCTTGGAGTTGAAAAAATAACTAAAACTTCAGACGATGTAATTCTTGAACTCGAAATAACCCCAAACCGTCCAGACTGTTTATCAATTGTCGGAATCGCCAGAGAAATCGCCGCAATTGAAAGAAAGAAAATAAAATTTAATATAAAACCGATCCCAAAACCATCTGGCAAATTGCCCTTCAAAATACATAATGACTTTGAACTCCTAGAGCATTACAGCTGTGTTATTATTAAAAATGTTGACATAAAAGATTCACCGGAATGGTTAAAAAAAAGATTAAATCAGTTGGGCTCAAGGTCTATTAACAATATTGTTGATATAACCAATTACGTAATGTTTGAATTGGGAGTTCCACTACATGCATTTGACTATGACTTAATAGATGGAAAAGAATTTTTCGTTAAAAAATCAAAAGGCGGAGAAAAATTTACGTCTGTTGATGGACTCTCATATTCCCTACCCAAAGATGCAATTATAATTGAGGATAGTAAAAAATTAATTGATCTTGTTGGCATAAAGGGTGGATTAAATAGCGGAATTAAGAAAAAAACCAAAAATGTGATACTACAAACTTCAGCAGACAATCCGGTTTTAATAAGACGCGCTTCCCAAAGTTTGGGGCTAAGATCAGACGCCTCAGCAATTCTTGAAAGGGGAGTGGATAAGGATGGTATGATGCTTGCTCTTTCACGTGCTGCAAATTTAATTTTGGAATTATCTCAAGGTCAAATTGCAAGCGAAGTTTTTGATATTAAAAAGCCTGACCTTGCTCCATGGAAATTAAATCTTAGAATTGATAGGTTAAATAAAATTCTCGGATTTGTGATTCCTGAAAATAAAATTTTAAGCATTCTTGAATCGCTTAACCTTTCTCCAAAAATTACGAAAAATAATATTATCCAAAGTATTATTCCAACTTACAGAAATGATTTAAAAATCGAAGAGGATTTGATTGAAGAAGTAGCAAGAATTTATGGCTATAACAATTTCCCCAAAACAATGCCTGTTGGAGAAATCCCAACAACGCAAATCCCATACTTCAAAGATTACAGACTCGATGAAAAAGTAAAGAATATTTTAAAAGCTTCTGGATTTTCCGAAATTTATACATATAGCTTAATAAGCGAAAAAGACTTAACAGAAACAGGAATTAATTCTCAGAATACTCTGCGTGTTGATAATCCAGTAAGCCGGGAATTTGAATATCTTCGACCAACATTAAAAATTAATTTACTCAAAGCATTGGTCCAAAACAAATCTAATTTTCATAAAATTGACCTCTTTGAATTAGGAAAAGTTTATCTAGGTCAAAACATAGATGAAAGTAATGAAACTTATTTTCTTTCCGCAATTTCAAATTCCAAATCTTTTTTTGAACTAAAGGGAGTTCTTGAAAGAATATTTGAAGATTTGGGAATTAAAGAAGACCCAACAAAATATATTGAGATATTGGATGATGGATTTTTCTTTGAACTAAATTATTCTGAAATTCTCAAGAAAATAAATCCTAATAAAATATTTAAGCCATTGCCAAAATACCCGCCGATCATGGAAGACGTATCCTTGACTGTAGAAAATAATATTAAAACTATAGATATTATTAAAAATATAAAAAACCAAAGTACCTTAATTGTTGATATCTCGCTTTTGGATAGATTTGAAGACTCGAGAACATTTCACATCGTATACCAGGATAGAAATAAGAATTTAACTGGAGAAGAAGTTGCTAAAATCCGCGAAAAAATTCTAAAATCTCTAAAAGCAAAGTTTGGGGCAAAATGAAAGAGGTGACACAAATTTCGGCGTAGGCAGAAATTGTGTCAAGCGAATTAATTACTAACCTTACTCCAATTTTCCTTCAAATTAGTTGTGTCATTGGAATCAACCAACTTGCTGAAAAACAATCTCTTCTCTGTAATAAGATTGCCACGTCGCCACACTTCGTGGACCTCCTCTTAATGACATACGCACAGTAGAGTAATCTTAGAATTGATTGATAATTATAGCAGTGGGGTAGGGGTTGGGGTTAAAGTAGGAGATTCTGTTGGCGTCACAACCGATGTTGGAGTGGGTGTTGGGGTTGGAGTATCTACTACGACTCTAGTTGATGTTTCAGTTGGCGGATGATATAAGGGATCGTCTTTGTAATTTTCGTTAATCCATTCATCTATACCTTCCTGCCAACGATTTCTTCCGTCTCCTGAAATCGGATCGTCTTCCACAAACACAATAAAATCTCTAATATCGTATTCTCCTTTTTCTAGCTCGCTGTCGCTTGCCAATTTATTGCCATCAACTTTAGAAACTTTTATTTGCTTATAAATTGGGCTTGGGGCTTGGGGCTCTGTGCCTTTTATAAAATATTCCGAGCGAGTTGGCTTTCCATCAACAGGCAGACCCCCTCCCAAAGCATCTATGGTAACAACAATAAGATTATCAGGCTTTTGAAAATCCTCGGCGCTCTTTCCTTTCAGAGCCTCAAGAATTATTCTTCGCCAAATTGGCGCTGATCCTGTTACACCAGATGCCACATTTCCCATGGGGCTGTTATCGTTGTTTCCAACCCAAGTGGCTACCAAAATATTTGGAGTCCATCCTATTGTCCAATTATCGCGCTTATCGTCTGTTGTTCCTGTTTTTACAGCAACAGGTCTTGCCGAAATATTCAAAAAACTATTTTCTCCAAATGTTAGAAGTCTGGCGTTGTTATCCAAAAGGATATGAGAAATTAAAAATGCGATTTCCTTAGCTATTGCGCGTTCTTTCTGCACATCTTTTTGCTCAAATAATACATTTCCCTTTGGATCTGTAACTTTAAGTATTGCTATTGGATCCACCTTGTGTCCTCCATTTGCAAAAGCAGAATAGGCGCTTGCCAATTCTATTAGTCTTACTTCTCCTCCTCCTAGTGTAAGGGACAAACCCAAGCGATTAACATTTTCATCCGTTGGAGATAGCGTGGACAACCCCATGCTATATGCAGTTGTTAAGGCATTTCTAACTCCTATCTTTGCCAAAAGCTTTACTGCTGGAATATTTATAGAAGAGCCTAAAGCAAATCTTACCTGTATAGGTCCTCGAAACTTGCGATCGTAATTTTCCGGAACATAGTCTTTCTCTATTCCTAGATTTGGAAAAACTGTTTTTGTATCCATTATCAAGGACGATGCAGTGTATCCTTGTTGCAGAGCAGTTGCATAAATTACTGGCTTTATTGACGATCCAGGTTGTCGAAGACCTTGCGTAACAACATTAAATTGCCCTTCTGAATCTTTTTCTTCATCCAAATCCTTATCTTCAAAAAAACTCTTGCTTCCGACCATAGCCAAGATTTCTCCGTTCCTAGGATCAATTACAATGCTTGCGCCATTCCCTACCTTTAAGCTTGATGCTTTATCAACCTCCTCTTTAACTATCTTTTCTGCTTCTTGCTGTAATTTATAATCTATGGTAGTCGTCACCTGAAGTCCACCCTGCTCCACCAGATCTTCCCCAAATTTATATTTATCAATCAAAAGATCTCTAACATAAAAAGAAAAATGCGGCGCCTTGATGGACGACTCTGTTTTTGGTAAAAACTCCACATTTTTAAGTTTTTTTACAGCGTCTTCTTCTTCCTTCTTGGATATATAATCATCTTCCCTCATTCTTTTTAAAACCACTTTTGTTCTTTCTATATAGGTATCTTTATTTTGACCGTGCGGAGAATAGTAGGATGGACGCTGGGGAAGGCCTGCCAAAATAGCCGACTCAACTAAATTAAGCTCCGACACTCTCTTGCCAAAGTATTTTTCTGCTGCTGCCTCTACTCCAACAGCAGTTCCTCCATAAGGAGCAACGTTTAGGTATAGTTCCAAAATTTCATCTTTTGAGTATCTTCTGTTTATCTCAACCGCCAAAATAAATTCTTTAATCTTGCGGGGTATTGTTCGTTCACTCGTCAAAAGAGTATTTTTAACCAATTGTTGGGTTACAGTGGAACCACCGCTAATTCTTTGAAAAAACACAAAATCGCGAACCGCTCTCGCATAACCCCAAAGAGAAAATCCTTGATTTTGATAAAAATCTTTATCTTCTATGGCAATTGTTGCCTGTTGCAATATCTTTGGAATTTTATCCAAAGTAACATAAGTACGGTTTTCATCCCTGTAAATGTCGTAAAGAACAATTCCGTTTCGGTCAAATATTCTTGTAGATTGAGACAGATTGCTTGCAGCTAACTTCCCAGGCGTTGGCAAATCACGGCTGTACCAAAAAAACAAACCAACTACAAATAAAATAAGTCCTATAATTCCAAACAGTAAAACTCTGCTAAACCGACTCAATGTAACTATATTTAACTTATGATGCCTATTAAACCTACTTGTCGCTCGCAACCTGCTCCTTCGCCTTCTCCCAAACATGAACCAATTATATCTCACCCAACAATGTCTATCAACAATTAAGTCTAATTTTGACAATGAAGTTAAAATACAGAATTCAATAAAATATGCTATACTTTTGGCTATGGATAATATTGAAGAATTGCTAACAAGAGGCGTTACGAATATTATTCCTGGGAAAAAAGAGCTAGAAAAGGTTCTTAGATCAAAGAAAAAGCTTAATATTTACCTAGGTATTGATCCGACTGCAACTAGAATTCATTTGGGCCATGCGGTTGTCCTTAGAAAACTAGAAGCATTTGCTAAACTTGGCCACAACGTAACGTTTCTAATAGGAGATTTCACTGCGCTTATTGGCGACGCATCAGACAAAGATAAAGAAAGACCTATATTGACTTCCGAAGAAATCAGAAATAATTTTCAAACTTATAAAGAGCAGGCTGAAAAAATTCTTGACTTCTCCAAAATAAAGATAAGATACAATAGCGAATGGCTGAAAAAATTAGATTTCACCGAAATTGTTAAACTCTGTCAGATTTTCTCGCTAAATGATTTTATAGGAAGAGAGCTTATTCGTGATAGATTAAATGCGACAAAAAGGGTCGGCCTTCATGAAATCTTGTATCCTGTGATGCAAGGATACGATAGTTATTTCATGGACACAGATATTCAGCTTGGGGGAGCAGATCAAACCTTCAACATGCAGGCAGGAAGAACTCTGCAAAAAATTCTTCGCCACAGAGAGTCGTTCGTTCTAACCACTTCCTATTTGGAGGGAACAGATGGTCGAAAAATGAGCAAATCATGGGGAAATGCCATTTGGCTAGATGATACTCCAAACGACATGTTTGCAAAAGTTATGGCAATAAAAGATGATTTAATTCTTGAGTATTATACCCTTGCTACAAACGTATCGCTTTCGGAAATTGTAAAAATAAAATCAAAGCCTAGATACAATGATGGTTATTTAAATATTAAAAAGAGTTTGGCAGAAATAATTGTTAGAGACTTGTGGGATTCAAAGAAAGCAAAGCAAGCAAGGATTAGATTTAAAGAAGTGGTACAAGAAAAAGAAACGCCAGAAGATATTCCTGTTTTTAAATATTCAGGTGAAAAGCAAATAAATATTATTAATTTATTAACCAAGTTAGACTTGGCGAAAAGTAAATCTCAAGCAAAACGATTGATCGAACAAGGAGGAATAGCAATAAACAAATCACTAATTACAAATCACGATTCACAAGTAGATGTAAAAAATGGTATGATAATAAGAGTGGGAAAAAGAAAATTCACAAGAATAGAACTAGAAAACGCCAGACGTTCTAAACGCTAGACGCTAATTAACTAAACGCTAAAGATATGGAGATTTTTCGAAAAAAAAATTGGATTATAAAGTTAATCATAATAATTTCTGTTATTGCTCTTGTTGTAACGTCTTTCCTTCCGTTTCTGTCACTTCTCTAAATTATGGACTTACAAACTCCAATTAAAGAGGCTGGAAGTCTTTACAAAAAGTATGCGGCTCGACTAGAAAAACTTGGCATTAAACGTCTTTACGACTTTCTGTATCACATTCCATTTCGCTACGAAGACTATTCGCTAATATCAAAAATTGCGGAGGTTCAGGCTGGAGAAACAGTTACAATTCAAGGAACAGTTATTGAAATAAAAAATGAATATACAAAAAATTGGAAAAGATTACAAAAAGCAAAGGTTCAAGACGAAACTGGCACAATAGATGTTATTTGGTTTAATCAGCCATTTCTTATAAACGTAATTCGAAAAGGAGATTCGATCTCTCTTTCTGGAAAAATAGATTGGTTTATTAACAAATTGACTATGCAATCTCCAGAATACGAGGTTACACGAAGTACCGAAACAATCCACACTGGAAGGTTAGTTCCTGTTTATCCGGAAACTTATGGTGTTTCCTCTAAATGGCTAAGACGTCAAATTTATAATTTAATTAGCAATAGTAAACAAAAATTACTCGATCATATTCCGTATCCAATTATTGAGAATAATGGCTTAATGGAGCTAAGCGAGTCTATTGAACAAGTTCATTTTCCAAAAACTTTAGAAAATGCTATAACAGCAAAACAAAGGCTTTCTTTTGATGAATTGTTTACAGTACAACTATCAGCTATGCAACGAAAAGCAGAATGGGAAAAAAATTTAATCGGCCGGCAGTTTTCTATTGCAAAATTTAAGAAGAATATAGAAACCTTTTGGAATAAATTACCTTTTACATTAACTAGAGCCCAACAAAGAGCAGTAAGGGAGATTTTTAAAGATTTAGCTGGAAAAAAACCAATGAACCGACTTTTGGAGGGAGATGTCGGAAGTGGCAAAACAGTTGTCTCGGCAATTGCCATGTATTTAGCGCGTCTCAACGGTTACCAATCCGTCTTTATGGCTCCAACGGAAATTCTCGCACAACAACATTTTAATACAATTTCAAATCTTCTGTCGCCTTTTGGGGTCAAAGTTGGATTAGCTACAGGAAGTAAGAAATTACAAATTTCAAATGTCAAATCTCAAATAAATACCAATAACCAAAAAAGCAAACAAACGAAAAATTGGAAATTGGAAATTCTTGTTGGTACTCATGCTGTACTATCAAAAACTATTCAATTTGATAACCTCGGTCTTGTAGTTATAGACGAACAACAACGATTTGGTGTTGAGCAAAGAGCACTTATAAAACAAAAGGGTAAAAATCCTCATCTTCTTACAATGACTGCAACACCAATTCCACGAACCGTTGCCCTTACTATTTATGGAGATTTAGACCTATCGTATCTTGATGAAATGCCAAAAGGAAGAAAGGTGATCAAAACTTGGCTTGTGCCACAACAAAAAAGAAACAATGCTTATGAATGGATAGAAAAACAGATTAAAGATACTGGTAATCAGGCTTTTATAATCTGCCCTTTTATCGAGGAATCGGAAAGTATGCAAACAGTAAAAGCTGCTATCAAAGAATACGAAAGACTAGTAGTAGAAGTTTTTCCCAATTTAAACTTAGGTCTTCTTCACGGAAAACAAAAAGCAAAAGAAAAAGATATGGTGCTTGATGCATTTCGAAAGAAAAAAATTGATATTCTCGTGGCAACTCCAGTAGTCGAGGTAGGAATAGATATTCCCAATGCGACAATTATTCTTATTGAGGCGGCAGAACGGTTTGGACTAGCCCAATTGCACCAGTTAAGAGGAAGGGTAGGCAGGGGAGATAAACAATCTTATTGTCTTTTATTCACGGAGTCAAAAGGAGAGCCGACAATCAAACGAATAAAGGCAATGGAAACCATGCATGTTGGCGCAGAACTCGCAGAGCTGGATCTAAGGCTGCGGGGACCAGGAGATGTGTATGGCACCATGCAACATGGGACACCTCTTCTTAAAATCGCAAGCTTTTCCGATTTTTCTCTAATTGAAAAGGCAAAAAAAGAAGCAGAAAAAATCTTTCCAAAATTGTCCGAGTATCCTTTCTTACAAGAAAAGCTCAAAACCATCACCATAAAACAAATCTCCCCAGATTAGTTACTTATGAACGGCAATACCCAGGTGTCAACGTAACCCACCCTCGGGGTGTAATCGGGAGTACTCCTCTTCCACTTCTTGGAATTTAAACATCTGTTGTTTTTTATAACCCATAATAATCTTGGCTATAATAATGTCGGGAAATGATTCAACTCTTGTATTAAAGACAGCAATACCATCGTTATAGAACTCGCGCCTGTCGGCAATTTCCATTTCTATCTCTGATATTCTTCTTTGCAAATTCAAGAACTGCTCGGAAGACTTGAGGTTTGGATAGCTTTCTACAATGCTATCAAGGCTGTTCATTTTGTCTGTCAATATCTGATTTAGTTTATTCTTATTGATGATTGTTCTTGTTGTTTCGAATTTCGATCTTAGTTCCGTAATGTCTTTTAATATCTTACTTTCGTATCCAATATAACCTTTACAGACTCTTACTAAATTGGGTATTTCATCAAACCTCTGTTTTAGGAGAACGTCAATATTAGATTGAGACATCTCTATATTACTGATTAATCTTTTAAATCCATTAAAGATAATTACAAAATAAATAATTACCGCTAATAATATAAATGTTAGTAGGGCTATAAGTACAGTGGGAATCATCCTTATTGTGACTATCTACCTTTATAATAAATAAACAAAGAAAGAAAAATCATAAATGTTCCAAAAAGTACAAAAAGAGCAAAAACAAAATCAGAATTTACGATAGAGTACGATCTTGCTAAAAGACCAAGTCCAACTGACATAAGCAATGCACCGCCTGTTATTGAAAGCATCATGCCTTTATCCAAAAAAATATTTTCGTGCGGGTTTCTAATTATGAAGTCGAGACCTTCCTTGCCTCTTACAACTAATCTTTCAGATTGTGGTAGGGCGTGTATTCTTTTGTCCTCGATCGATTGTGTAGATCCAATTATTTGAACAATGCTACCCTCCTCTACAATATATTCTTTTACCCTGAATACTTTTGGAAGTGATATTAGACGTAGATTTTCCTTTATTTTATTTTCTCTCAGTAGTTTTTTAACATGTTCCGGTATTTCTTTAAAGGGAAATGCAGTAAAACGATATATTTCTTTTAAGTAAATTTCTGCGCCCTCGGGATTTATAGCTACCTTTCCAGTATCATCTGCAACATAAAAATCAACCCAATCGTAGTTAGACTTGATAATTCTCCATCCCCAACCTAGTTTCCCCAGAAAAAAATCTTCTATAGAGCATATATAAAACAGGCAATGTTTACCTGATAAAGGAGCAACGATATTGTTACTGCTACCACTTCTGTCACTTTTAGGAAAGGTTGACTTCTCCCGATTACATCCCGATTACACCCCGAGGGTGTCTTACAATTACACCTAGGTACAAGCCTCAAATTACTCTTCGAAATCCAGAAGCTGGTGCTTTATTATCTCTAGTTGCTTGCCATAATCTTCTTGATCTAAAACGAATTGTTTATAGTCTTCTTTTGACTTAAATTGATCAAGAATTATTTTTTTATCGCAAATTTCATTAGTGTCGTTACCTACGTATTCGTGATAAGAAGACCATCTATAAAAGTCTAAATCTCTTGTCACAAAGCCAACTAGGGGATTAAGGTGAATATATCGAGACAAATGTAAAAGCTGCTCATTGGTATCAACATGAACAGCTTTAAAGTCTCCTTGCAATAAAGGTCCCACTCTATTCTTTTTAATATTTATATATTTCGTATAGCTGTTGCTTAATTTACTAACAAATTCGGTAATACCACCTTTTCTTATTTGACATAAAAGAAAATGGAAATGATTAGGCATAAGGCAGTAGCAAATAATCTCGACTATTTTCTTTTTAGTATCTAGTATCGTAGTGGTAGGTGAAAAAATCGAAAATTTTGGTTTAGGCCCCTCAATCGAGTAATAAGCCATTGTTTTTATAAAACGTTTATAATCATAAAAAACATTAAAAATTTGCATTTTCGCCACGCCTCTATTAAAAACATGATAATATTCTCCCTTAACAAAAGGGACAGCTCTTAATGGCATAATATTAGTAAATCATAGTTTTACCTAGGTGTCAACGGCAACCACCCTCGGGGTGTAAACGGACGGGGTGTAAACGGAGGGGTGTATATTTATGCCATAGCAAGATTAATTCGACGGTTTTTGTGATGTATTGCGCAAAGATGCAAAATTAGGTAGAATATTAGCGTCTAGTTAGTTGGCGTCCAGCATTTAGTTTCATAACTAAGGGCTAAACGCTAGTTGCTAGACGCTAGAGTATGCCGCAGGAGCCGAAGAAACGACATTCAAGACAAAGAAAAGGCAAAAGAAGAGCAAGTATACATTTGCAAATACCAAAGGGTGTATATTGTACAAATTGTAAAGCAATCACTTTGCCTCACCAAATTTGCCGGGCATGCGGATTCTATAAAGGAAGAAAAGTCCTAGTTCTAAAAGAGAAAAAATAAAACAAAAATAAAGTTTTACCGCTTTAATACTGTACCGTATTAAAGTATTTTGAATATGAAAACTTCGCATGATCCTCGGCATAAAAGACGGCAAAAAATAATAGAAGACTTATTTAGAGTGGATTTTCACAAACAGAAAATCAACAAAGAGGCAAAACTTATTCTAATACATAAAGATTTTATAGATCGAAAGATTCAGAAGGCAGCTCCTGAATTTTCTATTGACAAGATAAATAAAATAGATCTGGCCATCCTTCGACTGGCCGCCTTTGAACTCTTGCTAGAAAAAAAAGAACCAATAAAAGTAATTATAGACGAGGCGATTGAACTTGCAAAAGAATATGGAGGAGACACAAGCCCTGCATTTATAAACGGGGCTCTGGCTCACATAAAATCATGAGTGTGTAGTTCATAATGACATTGAAAAAGTATGAATTTTCCAAAACTCAAGAAACAAGAACTTTTTAGACAAGCTTTTACTCATCGTTCTTATCTTAATGAAGCCAAAAAAAAAGTTTCATCCAACGAGCGGCTGGAATTTCTAGGAGACAGCATTATATCTTTTGTGGTATCCAAATACCTCTATAATAAATACCCAAGCTTTAGCGAGGGAACTTTAACCAACCTTCGCTCTCTTCTGGTAAATACCAAAACTTTATCTTCACTTGCAAAACAATTAGACTTTGGCAATCTGCTTCTTCTTTCCAAAGGCGAAGAAGAGTCTAAGGGTCGCGAAAATCAATCGCTTTTGGAAAACTGCTTTGAAGCATATGTTGGCGCGCTTTATCTTGATCAAGAATTACAGAAAGTTACTGATTTTTTGGAAAAAGTCCTTCTTTGTAAATCCGACGTCCTTGTGCAAACAAAAGAACTGAAAGACCCCAAAAGCCTTTTGCAGGAAAAGATTCAAGGCCAAAAACTTCCTTCTCCAACCTATAAAGTGCTAGATGAGGTAGGTCCTGCGCATGACAAATTATTTACAATTGGAGTTTACGTAGAAAACAAAATGCTAGGGCAGGGAGAGGGCCGCTCCAAACAAGTAGCCGAAGAATCTGCCGCCAAAAAAGCCCTGTTACGTCTTGAGCTTGAACATAAATAGTGATACAATAACTAGCGTAGTTACACGTATGGCTGTAGTAATTAGGCTTACGAAAATGGGGAGAAAAGGGGAAGCAAAATATCGGGTGGTGGTTGCCGAAAAGCGATCGCGGCGCGATGGCAGACCAATAGAGTCTCTAGGCTTTCTTGAAAAAACAGTAAGTGGTGCAAAAAAAGATATAAACCGGGAAAGATATAAATATTGGCTCTCCAAAGGGGCTATGCCATCACAAACAGTAGCAAATTTACTAAAATGAAAAAAGCGCTGGAATATATTTTGTTATCAATAGTAGAAAACACTGATAAAGTAAGCATAGAAGAAAAAGAGGAGAATGGAATAATAAACTTTACAGTAAAGGTTGCAAAAGAAGATATGGGAAAAGTCATTGGCAAAAACGGAAAGGTAATAAGATCTATTAGGAACGTGCTAAAGATTCCTGCTATCAAGCAAAACAAGAAAATAAATATTACATTAACGGAAGTCCTCTAAACGTCATAATGAAGATTTCTATCCTAACTCTTTTTCCGCAAATGTTTGCGGGACCTTTTGATCATTCGATAGTCAAAAACGCTATCAACAAAAAACTGGTTACAATAAACTTTGTAAATTTACGCGACTTTGGTATAGGTCGCCACAAAGTTGTTGACGACAAGCCTTATGGGGGAGGGGTAGGAATGATACTGAAAGTTGATGTTGTCGAAAAAGCCATAGAAAGCGCAAAAGACCTGCCAGACGGCAAGACAGGCAAAAAACCAAGAACACATAATCAGAAGGTAGTACTTCTTGATCCCCGCGGAAAAACCTACAATCAAAAAAAAGCAAGAGAATTCTCGAAAATTCAACACCTAATTCTTGTATGCGGACATTACGAAGGGATAGACGAGCGCATAGACAACTTTGTGGATGAAAAAATATCTATTGGTGATTTTATATTAACAGGCGGGGAGATTCCAGCAATGGTTATAACAGATTCTGTGATAAGGTTACTTACAGGTACTCTTAAAAAGAAAGCAACAGAGATTGAATCCTTTTCTTGGTATCTTGAATATCCTCAATATACAAAACCAAGAGTTTATAAAAACTATTCTGTCCCGAAAGTTCTCCTTCTTGGCAATCACAAAAAAATAGAAGAATGGAGAAAAAAAGCTTCTTTAGCCTACACCAAAAAACTAAGACCCGACCTCCTATACACCCATGTGTCAACGTAACTCACCCTCGGGGTGTAATCGGGAGGAAGGTGTCCCTACCTCAAAAATAAAATCCAATTCTTGAGAAGTAACATAGTTAAAATTTGCCAGTTTGTTAATAAGGGCTACATCATCGCTTCCCATAGAAACAATAGAAGAAATCCCCTGGCTTTTTGTGGAAGGAAATGGTTTATGGTAAAAACTTACCGTAACAGTTGATGAAAAATCTCCTGTATCGACAGTCGTTACTTCAGATATTGGCAGGGTGGTCCCAAGTGTGCCTATAAATCTGTTCACTGCTTCAATATCTCCGTCGATAGTTAAGCTAACAGATGTAGGGGATGAGTCAGAGCCGGAAGCTTGATCTTTGGACAACTCTCCAACGCTTACCTGAAAATCCCCAACTCCAGCACCCGATACAGAAGATGCATAATTAATAGCGTTTATTATACCAATGAAGTCTTTGTCAGCAGGCAATGCACGAGTTACTATTTTCAGCTGGGAATCAAGAGCGTCTTCATTGAGACTAGACAAAAAATTAAAGTTATTCTTTAAGACTTTCAAATTCTTTTCGGACTCTTTTGATTTTATTGACAAATCAAGCAAATTCTTAAACTGGGGCAGCAAAAATCCTACCAAAAGTACTGTACAGGCAACAATCACAATAAATGGAATTCTAAAATCTTTATACTTTCCATATAGAAACTTGAATGTCACGGAATCCACACTAACTTTATTTTTATCCATATAACTTCTAAATAATTTTAATAATTTTAAAGATTTGCAGTAAGCAAAATCGAATACTTGCTTTTGTCCTGACTCAAGGAAAGCGAATCAAGAAGCAAGGAGCTTATTATTTCGTCTTCACCAAGAGAGGTTAATCCGTCAATTAAATCATCAATCAGATTTAGCGAATCTGACGAAAGATTAAGAACAACCTTTGACTCTTCTACTTCCAGAACATTTACCACTATTCCTTGAGGAATCTTCTCCTCAAAACTAGTAATAATTTTTTCGTAGTTTGCTTTCTCTGCCCTTTCTTTTCCTGCGACTTTTTCTCGCCTTTTAAGAATCTCTGAAATATCCGCTATTCTGTCTTTTATAAGTAAAAGTTTTGCTTCGCGGCTCTTAAAAGGAACAATGGTCTTTAAAAAAGAATCTTCATTTTTCTTTGCAGTATCCAAAGAAACTCTGTTTTCGAAATAAAAAGCCAACACCGAAAGAAATCCAATAATAACTAAATAGCAAACAGCAACTATTCTCACAGCCAGCAGGCTTTTCCTGCTTTTTGCCTTATCTCTTTTTTTAACAGTTAAAAAATTTACATCCTGTAGCATATTTTAATCTTTTCTCATAGCAAGACCGATCGCCACAATGTAGTCGGAAGCATTGTCTTTGGCATCTTGGTTGATCGTTCCCCCTTCGGCAAGAATGGTTTTCCAGGGGTTGGCTATAACTGTTTCTATACCTGTATTTTCGGCAAAAAACATATCAATTCCCGGAAGCTTCGCTGTTCCTCCGCTTAATAATATTTGTTGTATTGGAACGTCTTCTTTATATTGTTGGGAATAAAAAGCAAAAACTTTTTTAAGTTCTGTCAAAACAGAAGAAAGAATTAAGGCAACTGTTTTACCCACTTTTTCGTATTGTTCACCTTTGGCTACTCCATAAGCTTTTTTGTATTCTTCTGCCTGCATATAAGATAGCCCTAAATCTGCTTGCAGTGCGCGATCTATCGCCATTCCCCCTACAGGAATAGAGTAGATAAGAATAACTATTCCGTCTTTAATAAGAGCCAAAGCAGTACTTATTGATCCAATACTTAAAACAATAGTCGGTGGAAACAGAACTCCTGCATTTTTTTGGTAAGTCAAAACCCTTAATATAGATAAAAGTTCTGTCTCAACCGCAACAACATTTAACTTTGCCATAGTTAGTATCTTTTGGTATCTGTTAACCAAAGAGGTAGGCGCACCAACCACCATAATTTTAAGTTTTCTATTATTAGCATCTTGTTTTTGGGAAGCATTTAGTACCATCCAAGCAAGAGAAACGTCTGAAAGTGGAATTGGAATATATTGCTCTGCCTCCCAATGAATTGCTAGAGCTAGTTCCTTATCAGATAACATTGGCATTTCCACAACTTTGGTATATACCTGATTTTCAGGCAAGGCAACGTTTACGTTTTTGGTTGGGATTTTTGCTTTCTCAACAGTTTTTCTAATAGCATTTGCCATTTCTTCCTCATCAAATGGAGATTGAGACAGCATGCCCTTAGACGGAGTCGCAAGTATAGCATTTGATTTTAATAAGAATCCGTTTTTATCGTAAGAAAGCCACACTGCTTTTATTGATGTTATTCCTATATCAAGACCAAAACTTTTATTCACATTGTTAAGACACCTATTCAGGGCGAAAAAAGGCCGTAATTAAGGTATTCTATTGGTAATTGGCCGTATTGGCTAAATACACTTATGCTTCGCTTAACTTGACTGTCTCCAGTTCCGAATTTTCCAGTTGAATTTATAGAATATCCTTGTGTTGGTATTGAAGCGCTTGGCTCAACTCCCATTATGGCATTTGTGTAAATAGGAACCACGCTAACCAATAAAACATTATTTGGACCAGGAGCAACTGGGTGTAGACTAAATCTGTGCTGCAAGGTTTCTCCTCCTATAGAGTAAGGCCCTGTATTGAGTGGTTCATCATCAAAGTTATTCTCCTCTTGACGATCCTCGCAGGGATCTACAGCGTGGCGTTTGAGACTAGGCGATCCCTGTGGACCTACAATGACCGCTATTTCCAAAGCCGCGTTTTCGCAGGGATCACTGGACGTGCCCCAGTAAATTTCCAACCCATTGGTACCTTCCCAATCAGCTGACTCATATAATGGGTTACCATCAACATCGTGATCTACCAACCATATATCAACGCTTTCTCCTTTCTCCACCAAATTGCCATTGTTTAGAAGAATCCGGTCATCGCCTTGAACCGGTATAACATCGGCTTCGTAACTCGAACCTATCTCTGAAAATGTTGTTTCAGTAATTGTTATTAGTTGACTAAGCGCTTGTTCTATGCCGGCCTCCGCAGCAGCCAATGCTTTTTGCGAATCAGCATCTTCTGTTGAAGTTCTAACATCCACTATGCTTCTTGATGCCAAAGACAAACCCACTGTTAAGGCAATGATCATTACCAAAACAACAATTAATAAAACTTGGCCCGACTCGCTTTTTTTCTTTACCAACATAGCCTAAACCTAGAATAACAAGTAAATAAGTCTCTGTCAATCCTTACTTAACCAGATTCTTAAAAACAACCGATGTTTCAAAGGGAATAGAAAACTGGCTTTCGGCAAAAGTGCTTTCTCCTTTCTGTCTTAACTGAAAATATATACCTACAACCGGGCGGCTGGTAAGTCTATCTTGGCTGCAGGTAAACCAGCATTTATTATCCGAAACCTTAACGGTATCTATATCTATAAGCGAAGCTCCGTTTGATGCAATGGTAGCATCAACATCGTTACATCTAAAAATTATCTCACCATCGTCTTCGGCTATAAATTTTAAGTACTTATAGCGCACAGGGGTAGGTGTTGGGGTGGGGTCTGGAGGTATATCCTGTTGACAATCTAGGAGATATGTAGTGACTTCGCCACTTACGCTTACGCCCTCGAAGTTTTTTGCAAATTTCATAAGTCTTGCCATTTGAGTTATTGCCTGATTGCCGTTTGTTCTTATGGAGGAGACCAAATTGGTTT
>Ga0213870_1000387_pt1 | contig 21547 bp, 23 predicted proteins | sample WICALVC2017_Meta_FD_160119 | JGI IMG/M metagenome (GOLD analysis project Ga0213870, IMG submission 160119) | Freshwater microbial communities from subterranean cave lake in Wind Cave National Park, South Dakota, United States - WICALVC2017 | ecosystem: Environmental > Aquatic > Deep subsurface >... | reverse complement strand
CTATTGTCCTGCTGATAACGAAGTTATTTACAGTATAATCAAATCTGCCTCCAGTGCGGGAGCGGGAGTTTATGGTAATTATTCTCAAGTTGCATTTATAACTCACGGTGAAGGTAATTGGAGATCAGAAATAGGATCCAATCCTAAACAAGGTAAAATCGGAGAAGTTACGAGAGCTAAAGTTGCTAAAATCGAAATGCCCTGTCAATCAAAAGACGCCAAAAGAATTGCAAAAGCAATCAAAAAAGTGCACCCCTGGGAACAAGTGGATATTGAATTTATCCAATTACAAGAAAATGAGTAAATTTTGGCGTTTTGTTTTAATTGTTATTTTAATTTTCTCAATTTATCATTTAATCAGAGATATTGCTACAGATTTAATTGGTTTCCATAGTTCAATCTTTGATATCGGGCACAGAAAATATACAGAATTTCGTTGGTGTTCTTGGTACTGTATTTATACAACATTCCCTTTAGAAGGATTCAATATTTTTGCGGTCACGAAAATTCTTAGAAGAAATAAAATAGGTACTTTAGGGAATTTAGTTTTATTAAGTCTAATTTATTGGATATATGCATGGTTTTCTGGTTCAGGTCCGTTGCTAAAAACTTATTAATAAGTAACGATTTAATTATATGATAACAACAATTATTTTTGATTTTGATGGGACAATTGCGGATACAATGCCAAAAGTCAAAAGAATCCTATTTCGTTATGCTCCTAGCTTTGGTTATAAAAAAATTAACGATCGTGATATTGAACTTTTAAGAAATATGAAAGCACAAGATGCATTAAAAACTATAGGCATTCCAATTTATAAATTATTATTTTTCGTTAATAAAGTTAAAAAGGAATTAAACAAAGATATTGAATCCACAAAGCCTGCTCCGGGAATTAAATCATTACTTTCAAAATTAAAAAATAAAGGGATTAGATTGGGAATATTAAGCTCGAATTTACACGACAGTATAAATAAATTCTTGAAGAAAAATGACTTAGAATTATTTGATTTTATCTATACAGGAACTAGTATATTTGGTAAGCATCGATTATTAAAAGATCTTTTAATAAAAAGAAGACTAACTCATAAAGAAGTAATTTATGTAGGTGATGAGACACGAGATATTGAGGCAGCCCAAAAGGCAAAAATAAAAGTAATTGCTGTGACTTGGGGATTAAATAAAAAAGAAATACTCAGAGAACAAGAACCAGATTATCTGGTAGATAAACCAGAAGAAATATTAAATATTGTATAATTAACTCTTATGTTTAAGCCTGTTAATCCTGCTATAAATTTCCCTGAAATGGAGAGGAAAATTTTGGATTATTGGTATAAAAATGGAATCGTAGAGAAATATCTGGTAAAGAATCAAAAATCAACAAAACGTTTTTCTTTCCTCGATGGGCCGATTACTGCTAATAATCCTATGGGAGTACATCATGGTTGGGGCAGGACCTATAAAGATCTCTGGCAGAGATTTTTCAATATGAAAGGATATAAACAGAGATTTCAAAATGGCTTTGACTGCCAAGGGTTATGGATCGAGGTGGAAGTTGAGAAGGAGTTGGGAATAACCAATAAAAAGCAAATTGAAAATTTAACCCCCGGAAATCGAATTGCCAGTATCGCTAAATTTGTCGAACTTTGTAAAGAGCGTGTTTATAAATTTAGCAAAATCCAAACAGAACAAACTAAAAGGCTAGGAAATTTCATGGATTGGGATAATTCTTATTTTACATTGTCTGATGAAAATAATTATATGATCTGGCATTTTCTGAAAACTTGCCATGCAAACGGTTGGATATATAAAGGTAAAGATAGTGTGCCCTGGTGTCCTAGATGTCAAACCGCAATTTCTCAGCATGAAATGTTGACAGAGGATTATAAAGAACTAACTCACGAAACGGTATTTATTAAACTTAGAACTAAAAACATTGAACCAAGAACTAAGAACTTAGAACTTAGAAATAAAATAAAAGAAATTTATATGCTATTTTGGACAACGACTCCGTGGACGGTGCCAGCTAACGTAGCGGTTGGAGTTAATACAAAGTTTACCTATGGAATTTGGCAAAAAGAAGAAACCAATGAAGCAATTATTTTTATTGATAAAGATGAGCTGGGAAATATTCCAAAAAGAATTCACAAAGGAAAAGAGATAGCAATTTCGGAATATATATTATCTGCAACATCTGGAGAGTATAGAAAAATCGGTCAGTTGAAGGGATCAGATCTTTTAGGACTTCAATATGAAGCACCGTTTGATGATCTGCCAATAGTGAAAAAAGCCAGGAGTGAAAATCCCCAAAAATTCCACAGAATTGTTGACGGATCAGAAATAGTTGTAGCCACAGAAGGAACCGGACTTCTCCATATTGCACCGGGTGCTGGCAAAGAAGATTTCGATATAGGCAAAAAGGAACAACTGCCCATTATCTCTCCAATTGATGACGAAGCAATTTATGTAGACGGTTTGGCCGAATTTTCTGGTAAAAATGCAAAGAAACATCCAGAAATAATAATTGATTTTCTTAAAAGCTACGAAAATGGGACTTATCTATTTAAAACTATGCAATATACTCACAGGTATCCGGTTTGCTGGCGCTGTAAAACTGAACTCGTCTGGAAAGTGGCGGAAGAATGGTACATTGCGATGGATCGAGAACCGGCAACTAAGAACCAAGAACTAAGAACAGAGAAGAGAGAACTAACCAAGAACCAAGAACTAAGAACTAAGAATAAGACATTGAGGGAACGGATGATGGGAGTAGCGAAAAAGATAAACTGGATTCCAGATTTTGGACTAGAAAGAGAATTAGATTGGCTCAAAAACATGCATGACTGGTTAATTAGTAAAAAAAATCGGTATTGGGGTTTGGCTTTACCAATTTATGAATGTAAGCATTGCGGTTGGTTTGATATTATAGGCAGCTATGGTGAATTAAAAAATCGTTCAATATCCGGCTGGAGTTCTTTTGAAGGAAAAAGTCCTCATAAACCCTATATAGATGAAGTGAAAATAAAATGCCAAAAATGTGATATGGAAGTTTCACGAATTCCGGACGTGGGCAATGTCTGGTTGGACGCTGGTATTGTTCCTTATTCAACCTATATTCATCCTGTGACAAAAAAATTGAGCTATACAACCGATAAAACTTATTGGGAAGCGTGGTTTCCTCCCGACTTCATCACAGAATCTTTTCCAGGACAATTTAAAAATTGGTTTTATAGCATGATTGCAATGTCTACAGTTTTAGAAAATTCACCTCCTTTCAAAACCGTTCTTGGGTTTGCATCAGTGCTTGGAGAAGACGGCCGCCCAATGCATAAATCCTGGGGTAACGCAATTGAATTTAATGAAGGAGCGGATAAGATTGGAGTTGATGTAATGCGCTGGTTGTATACGCTTCAAACTCCAACAGAGAATTTACTTTTCGGCTTTAAAAAAGCAGACGAAACCCGGCGAAAATTTCATCTACTTCTCTGGAATATCTATAACTTTTTTATAACTTATAGCAACATCGATGGCTGGAAGCCAACACAGAACCAAGAACTTAGTACTAAGAACATAAATGTATTGGACCAATGGATCATATCTAGACTTAACAATGTAATTAATCAAGTTACAGATTCTCTAGAAAACTACAATGCATCAAATGCTGCAGGCCTTATTGAAAGTTTTGTTACAGATCTCTCTCAATGGTATATAAGAAGATCACGCGATAGAGTTGGTCCTACAGCTACCGATACACTCGATAAAAACAATTGTTACTATACACTTAGTAAAGTGCTGCTCACACTTTGCAAACTCCTGGCACCGTTTATTCCGTATTTATCAGAGGAAATATTTCGTAATTTAACTAGTAGAGTATCCGTACATTTAGAAAATTGGCCGGCGGTTGAGAAACAATTTGTTAATAATACTTTAGAAAAACAAATGCAACTTGGTAGAAAGCTTGTAGAGTTGGGACACTCATTACGAAAAGAACACAAAATAAAAACACGTCAACCACTTGCGGTTGCTTGGCTTCAAGAAAAGGCAGATGTAATATTAGAAAAAAAAGTACTGGATCTGGTGCTTGCAGAATTAAATATTAAATCCTGGGTTCTAAAAGATAAATCTAAAGCTTTTGTATCCCAGAACAGTGTTGTCGCAAAAGAGATTGAGGGAATTAAAATATTTATTGATTTAACTATCACTGAAAATCTTAAAGAGGAAGGTCAAGCAAGAGAAATAGTTAGGAATATTCAAATGCTCAGAAAAAAATTGGGCTTTAATTTAACAGATAAAGCGAGAGTTACGCTGCCCAGATGGCCACAATATTTTACTAAGTATATCAAAAAAGAAGCGCTAATAGATAAACTTATCAAAGGTAATACAGTCAAAGTTGAGAAGGCATGAGGGTTTTACCTGTTGCCGATCCATTTATAATTGTACCTATTGTTGGACTTTCGGGTATAAGTCTTTTTACAATTGCAAGTACTGCTCCCAATTTATTTATTTCGCAGTTATTATTTTTCTTAATTGGAGCAGTCGCGTTAGTTATCTTTTCTTCAACAGATTTTCGGGTTTGGGCTAGATCAATTGGGTTTATCTATATAGTTTGTTTCGCGGTTCTTGCGATAACTTTCTTAGGTCCAACCGTGCGTGGAGCTACAAGATGGATTGATGTAGCTTTTTTCCGTATTCAACCTTCGGAACTGGTAAAACCATTTATTAATATAGTGTTTGCAAAAATTTTATCTAACCCAAGAATATCTAAATTCTCTTCGTTCGTTGTACCTATTCTTTTATTTATTCCTATCATAGGTCTAATTTTTAAACAGCCAGATTTAGGAAATGTACTAGTTTTTCTTACAATTTTTATATCTTTTACCTTAATAAGTACGATTCCAATTTTGTATATTTTTATGGCTGGTTTGACAACAACAGTGCTTCTTCCCTTCATCTTCAAAATACTCAAACCTTATCAAAGAGATAGGATTATATCTTTTCTAAATCCACAGGCGGATCCGATCGGAGCTGGTTACAACGCTTTACAATCGATGATAGCAATAGGTAGCGGTCAGCTATTAGGTCTAGGACTTGGTAGGGGGACTCAAAGTAGACTACTATTTTTGCCTGAATATCATACTGATTTTATATTTGCCTCTTTGGTTGAAGAGTTGGGATTTTTAGGTGGGTCTGTTGTGATTTTATTCTATATTATTCTTTTGGCTAGAATTCTCTCCATTGCTTTTGGAAGTAGCGATCGTTATGGTAAGTTTTTAGCAATTGGAGTTTTTTCTCAATTTTTCATTCAAGTATTTATAAATATAGGCATGAACTTAGGAATTCTACCAATTACAGGTATAACATTACCTTTGGTATCTTATGGCGGCAGTTCAATCTTAAGTTCATTTATTGCATTAGGGATAATAATTTCGATAGCAAAGGTAAATAGAGCTTATCCGCTTGTTATAAGATAAATTTTCGACTATAATTATAGCCTTATGGATTACGCAATAATTGAAACTGGTGGCAAGCAGTATAAAGTGACTGCCGGTCAAGAAATATTAGTTGACAAAATAGATAGTGCCGACGGGAGTAAATTTGTAACTACAAAAATATTGCTGGTACGAACTAATGGCTCCATTTTAATAGGCCAGCCTTATATTACAAATAGACAAGTGATTGGTAAGGTTATTGGACCAGTTCTAGGGGATAAGATCAGGGTATCTAAATTTAAAGCAAAAGTGCGCTACAGAAAAAATATTGGATTTAGAGCTAGCTTAACCAAAATATTGATTGAAAAGATACAGCTGGATTCAATTAAACCCCGTGTGAAAAATCAAATAAAGAAGGATCCTAAAGCATTGACACGCGTGAAAAAATAAAGTAGACTCTGAAAGAACTTAGAACTAAGAACTTAGAACTAAGAAATGTAAGATTTAAAAATTATAAATTATAAATTAAAAATTAATTACTATGGCACATATAAAAACCGGTGGTACAACCAAAGGTAATAGAGATTCTAAAGGCAAAAGATTGGGAGTTAAGGTATATGGCGGAGAAAAGGTAATACCGGGGAATATTATAGTTCGACAAAAGGGGTCAAAAGTTCATCCCGGGGTGGGTACAAAAATGGGTAGGGATTTTACAGTTTTTGCCGTAGCAAGCGGTGTTGTTCACTTTAAAAGAAGAATTGATAATACTTTCGTCGAGGTTATTTAAATATGGCAACTGCATCTCCTTACCGCGAGTTAGTTGATCTTGATATTAATCTGCTGCAGCCAAATCCCCTTCAAGTAAGAAGTGTAATCAAATCAGAATCCCTAGTAGATCTAGTTGAATCAATCAAAGAACACGGCATACTAGAACCACTGGTTGTGGCAAAAACTCCCGCTGGTTACCAGATAATTGCTGGGGAAAGACGCTGGAGGGCAGCAAAAATTGTAGGTCTCAAAACAATTCCTGTGGTTGTAAGGGAAACCAGCACTCAGGGAATGCTTGAAATGGCATTGGTCGAAAATGTTCAAAGAGAAGAACTAAATCCAATAGAGAGAGCACAAGGGTTCCAAAGGCTCATTGATGAATTTACTCTCTCTGTAACTGAAATTTCCAAACGAATTGGGAAAAGCCCGTCCTATGTTTCCAATACATTAAGACTTTTAACCCTTCCTGATGCGATAAAAGATGGTTTAGTCTCGCAGGATATAACTGAGGGACATGCAAGGGCAATAGCCGGACTTACTGATGTTAAATTAATGGTGGATGCATACAAGACTATTTTGGCAGAGGGTGCATCAGTTAGAAGAGCGGAGGATCTAGCCAGAAGAATCAAAGAAGAAAAATCAATCCCAGATAGACTAGATAAATACCAGAGAATACAAAGTAGTGAACTAGATAAAATAGCCAAAGATCTTTCAGAGAAATTAAGTACTTCAGTAAAGGTGAACCAATCTACAGTTAGCTCAAAACTAGTTATAATGCTGAAAGGCGCGCCAGAAACTACTACTTCAAAACTTAAAGCTATCTATCAGAAATTAATGAGCCCCTAATAGTTTCCAACATTGGAAACTACCCCAAATTTATTTATAGGCCAGTAACGTATGAAAGCACGCCCAATAATAAGATTTCGTTTGACAGTACCAAACTCTCTGGAATCAGAGCTGTGGGCACGATTATCTCCCATGACGAAAAATTCACGGTCAGGCACAACTATTTCGGTACCTTCCTCAATAAAGCTGCCAGGATAAAGCGTAGTCAGGGATGTCAAGTAAGGTTCACTTAGTAGATTTTCATTTATCAGAACATGGCCATTTTCAATTTTTACTTTTTCCCCGGGTAAAGCTATTATTCTTTTTATGAAATCAACATCCGGATTTCTAGGGGCTTTAAATACGATAACATCTCCTCGGTTGGGGTCTATAAATCTATAGGAAATTTTATCAGTTAAAACGTATTCGTTATTTTGAAATGTGGGTTCCATAGAACTGCCTTTGATTTCATGGGGTTGGGCTAAAAATAAATAAAATACTACAAAAATTGACAGTGCCACCACAATCGTCTCCATGAAATCCAGGAAAAAATTAACAACCCTTTTAGTCATTATTTGAATAAAACCAGGTTTGACAATCTGTGGTTTACCTTTGTTTGGTGTTGGTGGTGGTGAGATTACTACCGTAGGAATTGTTTCGGCAATTTTCGTATCTACTACTACTTTGGATTTTATTTGGTCATCCATATATGTATTATAAGCTAGCCTCACTGGCACCGCAATAATTAATTGATTATAATAGGAAAGATTAGATAAGGGCGTATAGCTCAGCTGGTAGAGCGTTGCATTCACATTGCAAAGGTCTCTGGTTCAAATCCAGATGCGCCCACAAACTGAGGAATTTTATGGGTTGAATTTGATGGTTTTGAGTTTAGGAAATTTATTTTTAAGAGATTCCTCATCCCATAACACTGTCCCATCGTCTAAAAATTGTCCTACGATAAGAAGCGTATTAGACGTATGAGGCAAAAGAAGTAGTCTGTGATTTCCAGCTTTCGGATTAAGTATAGAAACCATATTCTCTTTGTCTTTAACGATTTTCCCAGATGGATCAGTAATCCAAAACGATGAAGGATAGCCGATGATAAGAAGTGCAGAAGTTGGTTCAGATGTAGGAGCAATGGAAAGTGCTTCAACAGTAGTGTCGAGAAAATCCAAAATTTCATTAATACCAGCCTCATTAGCAATCAAACCTGTATGATTTTCGGAAATTAGTCTATTATCTGCATCAGGGATCATGCTGCTTGAAGAAAGTATTGTTCCATCCCCTTCCTTGCTATGTTCTTTCCCGGCTGGTCTTCCGTCAAGAAAATTACCTAACATCTGGTCATGGTTATTGGGATCATTTACTGGGATATACTGTAAAGTATTAAATCCTGTTCCAGATAAAGCTCCAACTGTTGTACCAAAAAAGGGATGGCTGAAGTTTCCATTTGGCAACCAATTGTTTTGCGCGGTCATTCCCGATTCCGGTTTTAATAGTCCAGTTTTCTTTTCTCTTAGGTAATCGAATGTTGGAAGAAGATTACGGATTGATGGAATCTGATTTTGGATTGTTTGTCTATCATTACCGTAAAGCCCGCTGCAGCGTTTCAAAAGAATCGTTGCGGCAATTTTAATAAATAAATTATCATTCCAAATATCTCCTCCAGACCAAGCAGGGTAGGAAAGTGGCGTCCCCTGATGTGGTGATCCAACAGTCATGAATTTATGCAATTTGTTATTATTTTGTTCTTGCTCTATATATGCTCGTCCAACTAAACCTCCAAGACTATGTCCCACAGCATGCACTTTCTCAGAATCTAAAACTTTGGTATCAACTTCGTTTTTAAAATCATCTCCTGAACTTCTCACATCCTTGCGCCAATCGTAGGGGAAGGAGTAGGCAGTATATCCTGCTGAGGATAGTGTATCTAGAATAGGATTGTAAATGTCCTCAAAATAAGGAGCAATTACCCATGAACCATCATATCCAGATGATTTACAATTTAGAATTGCATCTGCATTCCAACTGGCTCCAAGTCCTGGTATGACAAAGACTTTAGTAACCTTCGGTGGCGTTGGAGTAGGGGTAAGAGTTGGAGTAGATGTCGGTGTAAGCGTAAAAGTTGGAGAGGGTGTTGGCGTTGGAGTAGGGGCGATATCTTCTATTGCCAGACCAATTCTATATTTACCATCGCTTCCAATCCCTGTGTAGTACATCCAGTATTGATTATCTTTTTTTAAGACATAAGGATTGAAGACGCGTGTACTGTCAAAAGTATTAGGACTTGGAACAAGTACTGGGTTTGCAGGATCTTTGACCCAATTAATCCCATCTGTTGAAGTCGCATGCCCAATCCCAAAATCCCCATGGTACCACATATGGTACACCCCGCTTTCTAATAATACAGTTGGATTGCCTGTGTCATTTCCTTCCCATGGAACAGAAGCTTCTAAAACTGGTGTAGGATGTTTATTCCAGTTAATTCCATCGTTCGAAATCGCATGTCCAATCCTCCAACGGGTAATGCTATTATAAGCGCCTTTGGCAACGTACCATAGATGATAATCATTGCTACCAGTATTGTATAAAACCGCAGGTGCCCCCATTCCTTGTGAGTCCCAAAATGTATTACTCAAATCGAATATTAGCTCATTTGGAGTATTCCAAGATATTCCGTCAGTAGAAGAAGAATAAAATAATTTAAAATTTGTAAAACTAGAGTATACATTATTAAACCACATTTTATGAATAGTAGAAGAATCTGTTGCTAGTTTTAGTATGGATGGATGTTCAACCCCTACGTCACTTCCATTAATGATATTCCAAGGTAAAATTGGATTATCAATATGTTTTACAAAACCAAGAGGATTTACGGGCGATTCTGCATAACCTATTTGTCTTTTATTTGAATCATTTCCATCAAACCAAAGTCGAAAATTTTCTCCATCTAATAATACTGACGAACCATTAACTTGCGAGCTATCCCACTGACCACTTCCGCCAACATTCAATACTGGATTAGTTTCAAGTTTAGTAAAGACAGCTTTTACAGGCGATGAATTAAAAAAGACGAGAGAAGTAATTAGGAATAGAGTTAATACTTTTTTAATTCGACTCATGGGGCAGATATTAAATTCTAAATTAACACTATAATCACTAAATTGTCAACAGATGTTTTCTAGTGTTAAAATTTGACAATGATAAACAAATGTATTATCTGCGGTTCAACGGAAGTAATTAAATTGAGAAAATTTCAACAATTTTTTCAAAAGCAATGTAAAAATTGTGATTTAGCATTTCTATCGCCTTTACCTTCCGACGCTGTAATAAGATCTTTTAATACAAAAAAATACAACTCAATAGAATCTCAATTTGCGTCAGTACAAGTAGGTGAGAAATTATACAAAAGAGCTATAAGTTGTCTAGATTTTTTAACAATTCAAGGATTAAAACAAAATTTAAAAGTTCTCGATATTGGCACAGGTTATGGATTTTATCTTAAGGCGTTTAAAGATCGTGGATATATACCTCTGGGAATTGAGGTTTTGAAGGCTCCTGCAAGATTTGCAAGAAAGAGTTTTAAGCTTAATATTTTAGAAGGAGACTATTCAAAACACAAATTTAAGGATACAACATTCGATCTTATTACCTTATTTGATGTATTTGAACATTTTCGAAACCCCATAAAAATTGTTAATAAAATCAAATTAGAGTTAAAAAAGAAAGGCTTAGTTATAATTCAAACCCCAAACATTAACAGCTTGATATATAAAATTACAGGAAAAAAATGGTTTTGGTTATTAATACCCCAACATCTTTTTCTTTACTCAATACAATCATTAAAATATTTACTGGAAAAAAATGGGTTTGAAATATTTAAAATTCAAAGCTGGGATGCTTTTGAGGAATTTGCTTATAATATTTTATGGGTCTTAGGAGTTAAAAATAAAGGAAAGACACAAATAATTCATCTATTTCTTTATATGATAATCTGGTTATTCTACCCTTTGTCATTATTATGGTGTAATTTCGGTTTTGGAGGTGAATTAACAATTTATGCCAGGAAAAAATAATCCCGTAGTATCAGTTGTAATACCAGCCTTTAATGAAGAAAAAGTATTGAGCAAGTGTTTAATTTCATTAATAAATCAAAATTATAAAAATCTGGATATTATTGTTGTTGATGATGGTTCAGATGATAAAACTAGTGAAGTAGCAAGTAATTTTGATGTATCATTACTTAAGATACATCATAGTGGTCCTGGAATGGCTAAAAACATTGGATTAAAAAACGCGATTGGTAAAATTCTGGTATTTGTTGATTCTGATATGATTTTAGATAAATCATACATTCGTAATCTTATTAAGCCTATTATAAAAGGAAAAAGTATTGGTACTTATTCTACAGCTGAGTATGTTATTAATTTGGATAATGTTTGGGCGAGGTGTTGGAATATAAACGTAGGTATGAAAACCAATGACAGATTGACTGAATCAGTTAAAAAAGACAAATCAGTATTTAGAGCAATACTAACTTCCAAGATAATAAAAAACGGATTTAATAGCAAGTGGGGTTATTCAGATGATAAGTCTTTAAGTACTCTTGGTGTTAAAGCAGATGCAGTTCATGATGCTATTTGTTTTCATCATAATCCTGATTCTCTTATCGATGTTTTTCTTTCTGCTCGTTGGATAGGTAGATCAATTGATTTTACACTGAATATTAAAAATCTAATTAGATACTCACTAATTAATTCAATTAAAGTAAGTCTCGTGAAAATTTTATCAGGAGCTCCAATTTTATTTATTGTCTTTAAGGTAGTTTTTGACTTTGGTATTTTCACAGGTCTAATATTTAAAAATCCTAAACATAATTATGCGAAATGAACTCTTTATTAGTACTGATATTCTATCTTAAGAGACTTTAGATTAATTTTTGTGGGGAATTGGGATAAAAGATTTTTAAGCCAAAATAGATTTATTTTTTTATCTGGTTTTCTCTTAAAAGCCGCAAATCCGAGTGATAATGGAATTTTTTCTCTGGCGAAACGGTAACGGAAAATACAGAAATTTTTAAATCCTGACCAAGTTAATAATTTTTTCAATTCATCCGTATCAAATAAAGATTTATGCAGTTGTGCTAGCCACCAGTCCGGATATTGTTCCGGATCACCATGGGTATATCTGTAGACATTAAATAAATCAAAAGTTTTAGAGACAATTCCCGGTTCTTTTCTTAAATAAGCTTGAGCAATTCTTTCAAAATCCGGAATACCTGCAAAAATCACAAATCCATCATTCTTAAGAACTCTATATGCACTTTTTAGGCATTTAACTCTATCATTTCTGTATAGATGTTCAAAAAAAGCATGAGCATAGATTAGTGAAAATGAATTTGGTGGAAAAACGCTTAAATTCGTGCAGTTGTGAACAATATCTGTGGTAGATGTTGCTCTAAAGTCCAGATTGATTGCGTCTTTTAATTTTATATCGCCACAACCCAAGTGCAATTTATTATATTTATAAGCAAGTTTTTTTAGCAAAAAAAATTTATTGAATGAGCAACGAATGAAATAATAAGAATTTAAAACAAATTTTTTAAACCGCGATAATTTCTTTCTTAGACCACGTGGTAGAATACGCTTAATTTTAGGATTCATTTATTTTATTTATTTATAAGACTCCGGAGAGGTAACCATATTATAGTTACTTGATCATTTCACGCAACATTATTTATTTAGAATTTAATTTAAAATGACAGCATCAGAGCGAGAACCTCTGGAAGACTCAAATATTTACGAGCCAAAGGATTATATTTTAAAAGGGAAAATAGCATTAATAACAGGTAGTTCTAGAGATATAGGAGCTAGCATTGCTTTTAAACTAGCAAGTAATGGGGTTATCGTGGTTGGTAACCATCGAGATATTCAAAAGACAAATAAAGCAGATAAAGTTAGACAAAGGATTAAGGAATCTGGAGGACAAATAGAATTTGTTAGAGCAGATATTACATCTGTCGAAGGAAGAAATACTCTATTTGATTTATTTCAAAGTATACATGGAGATAGCGCCTCACTTGATATTTTAGTATTGAATGCCTCCGGTCCTACAAGAGAGATAAATGTAGATGCAGCAAATGCACTTGAGGATCAATTTCTTCCAAAAATGCCCATAGGAGGAAAAATTATTTTAATGCAGAGTGTTCCGGGTCATTTTTACGGTGAGATTGGTGATCCAACAGCAATACCAGAGTACTATAGAGACGTTGCCCAGGCAAAATATCAAGGAGAAATTTCACTTCGTTGTAGGATGCTTGAATTTATTCAAAACGGAATTGATTTTTATGTAGTTTGTCCGCCTGCGGTGTATGACTCATCAAATTGGAGGATATTTTCCTGGCGAGATAAACTAGCCGGCCAAAAACATAAATTACTTACAGAACAATTCGGATTACCAGAGAAAGTATCAATGGACCAGGTAGCTACTCAAGTTGTTCATCTGATCAAATCTGACATGCCTACTGGACATACAGAATTATTTCAAAATTTGGTTTAAATCGATGAAAATTGCGGTTGTGCATAATTTACCACCCGGAGGACAAAAAAGAGCTCTTTATGAGCAAGTAAAGAGGCTTTCCTATAAACACCATCTTGATCTCTTTACCTTATCTTCAACAAATGAGCAGATTTTCTCACTATTATCATTTGTACAAAACCATATTACAACGCCATATAAGCAGCCTGAACTTTTTCCTGATAGTATTTTTTCAGGAATCCTTTTTAAAAATAAAAAGAATAGTTTTCCTAAATGAGCAAATATACTATTTTCAATCCTACCCCATATGAAACACATATGTTGGTGTATGGGATGATAGAAGAGGGTAGTAAGGTATTGGATGTTGGGTGTGCTACTGGGTATATAGCACAGAAGCTAAAGGAGAAAAATTGTAAGATTTGGGGGGCAGAGATAGATAAAGAGGCAGCCAGAACTGCCAAGAGATATTGTGAAGATATAGTTATAGCGGATTTAGGAAAAATTAAAAAATTACCTTTTAATAATAATTTTTTCGATTATATTCTACTTCTTGATGTGCTTGAACATCTTAAAAGCCCTGATTATCTATTAGAGTTGATAAAACCCCATCTTAAAAAAAACGGCAAAATAATAATTTCCGTACCCAATATTGCTTTTATATCTATAAGAATTGCTTTACTTCTCGGCCGATTTTATTATAAAGAGATGGGTATCATGGATGAGACGCATCTTCGCTTCTTTACCAAAAAAACGTTTTTGGAGCTGATGGCTAAATCAAACCTTAAACTACTGGAATTAGATTTTTCCTCTGGATTCTCGCAGATAACCAAAATAGGAAAATATCTAAATCACATTCCCAAATACTGGCAATATCAGATTACTAAGTTTTGGCCGACATTATTGGCTTATCAGTTTATTGCGGTAGTTACGATTTACTAGGTTCTCCACTTGGATGGTAGACTTTACTGTCTTCCTGGGGTGCCTTTATCGCTTTACCACTATCCGAGGTGTTATAAGTAATTTATGAAAATTGCTATTGTACACAATTTACCTCCGGGTGGACAGAAGAGGGCATTATACGAACAAGTGAAAAGACTTTCCAAAATGCATCATCTTGATCTCTTTACCTTATCTTCAACAAATGAGCAGATATTCTCACTATTATCATTTGTACAAAACCATATTACAACGCCATATAAGCAGCCTGAACTTTTTCCTGATAATATTTTATCAATTTATAACAAACTTCCATTGGTTTATAAACAAATGGCGACTAAAATAAACTCCGGTAATTACGATGTAGCATTTATTCATCCTTGTTACCTGACACAATCACCTTATATATTGAAGTATTTAACTATTCCATCGGTCTACTACTGTCCTGAACCTAAAAGGGAATTTTATGAATATATTCCTCGAGTATCAAATATCCTCAGTTATTACGGCACTTTGCCATTGAGGCTTCCGATCAAATGGATCGACAGACAAAACGTCCGATACGCAAGCAAAATTTTAACAAACTCCGAGTACTCGAGGAAAATGATAAAGAAGGTCTATGGTATAAATTCTACAGTAAATTACTTAGGTGTTGATTCCAACATGTTCACGTTAGGGTCGGACCCAGAGACCTATAATATCGTTTTGACGGTAGGAGAATTTTCACTACACAAAGGCCACGATTTTATCATCAGAAGTCTTGCAAAAGTTCATCCTAAATTAAGGCCGGATCTTGTGATTGCTGGTCACGGAGGAATTGAGAAGAATTATTTATTGAGTTTAGCAAAAAAGTTAAGAGTTAGTATTACATTTGGGGACAACGTTAGCGATTCCAGATTAGTTGAGTTATATCATAAAGCCAAAGTTTTTCTCTACGCTGCACGGAATGAGCCATTTGGACTAGTACTTCTAGAAGCTGCAGCCTGTGGTTTACCAATAGTTGCTGTGGACGAAGGAGGAGTAAGGGAAATAGTTTCAAAAGATGAGATTGGTGTGTTGACAAATAGAAATGAAGACGAATTTTCTAATCAAATCATTAAATTATTAAAAATAAGCCCATCAAAGAAGGATAAAATGGCAAGACATGAATTTATAAAAAAAAACTGGAGTTGGGAAAAATCTATTGATGAATTGGAAAAAATATTTGTGAAATTAAATCAATGAATAAAATATATATTCTGATCTTAAATTACAACGGATACGATGATACAGAGAAATGTTTAAAAACTTTATATAAACTAGAAGATAATAGCTACGAAATTGAAAAAGTAGTTGTAGATAATGGCTCGAGCCATGATCAACTTAAGTCGTTGAAGAATTTTTTAAGTGAATTTAAACTGATTAAATTAATTGAAAATAAAAAAAATCTGGGATTTGCTAAAGGAAATAATGTAGGGATTAAATATGCCTTAGATAATGGAGCTGACTATATTCTGCTTCTAAATAACGACACGAAAATAGAAATGAATTTTTTGGAAAATTTAATTAAATTGGATTATCCGATTTCAAGTCCAGTTGTTAAATTCAGAGAGTTCAAAGAAAACCCAAAATTAATATACGATCTGGGAGGATATGTTAATTGGTGGACCGGTAGGACAACTCATCTTAATCTTTATGGTAAAGAATACAAAAAGAAAAATAATGGGGTAGTCGAATGCGATTATGTTGCCGGCTGCTGTATGCTGGTAAAGAGAGAAGTATTTGAGCGTATAGGACTTTTGGATGAGCGATATTTTATCTATTTTGAGGATGTAGATTTTTGTGTTACTGCTAAGAAAAATGGGTTTAAAGTGGCTGTTGATAAAGAAAGTGTCATTTGGCATAAACTTGGTGGATCAATGGATCGTTGGTCAAATAGGGCAATATATCATCATCTTGTGGGTAATTTTATATTTATAACCAAACATTTAGGATGGCGTCGAATAACTGGATATTCTTATCTTTTTATATTAACTGCTAAAATTGTTTTTGATCGAGTAAGAGGTTATATATCCAAAGAAGTTCACTGAGTATAAGTCTTAGTCCGTCATTCTGGGGAGCGTAGCGACTCCAGAATCAGATTCTGGACGCGCTCTCCGCCAGCTGGCGGACTCGCTTGCCAGAATGACTAGGCAATATCTTAAAACTATGATAAGTGCAGTAGTTTTGACTAAAAATGAAGAGGAAAACATAGAAAGTTGTCTTAAGTCACTTGATTGGTGTGATGAAATTATTATTGTTGATGATTATTCGAAAGACAATACATTGGTTAGGATTAAGGGTTTAGGGTTTAGAGTAAAGGGTAAAGAAGGTAAGATTAAAATTTTTAAAAGACATCTAAACGGGGATTTTGGGGCACAGAGGAATTTTGGACTAGAGAAAGCAAAAGGGGAGTGGGTGTTATTTATAGATGCGGATGAAGGGGTATCAGAAGGACTTCAAGATGAGATCCTGAAACAAGTTCAGGATGACCTTAATACGTCAGTTAGGGACCAAATAAAAGGTTATTTAATTAAACGAAAAGACTTTTTCCTGGGTAAATGGCTCAATTATGGAGAGACAAGTACTGTTAGACTAATAAGGCTAGCAAAAAAAGGAGGAGGTAATTGGGTAGGGAAGGTGCATGAAGAATGGAAGATTGAAGGCAAAATCATTGAGTTGAATGAACCAATACTTCACTATCCTCATCCAACAAATTCTTCCTTTTTAGAAAAAATAAATAAATACACGGATATTGTCGCACAATATTGGTTGGAGCAGGGGAGACTTATTTCTAATTGGGAAATTATTTTTTATCCAGCGGGGAAGTTTTTGCAAAATTATATCCTCAGATTAGGATTTCTTGACGGTATACCGGGATTAATTATGGCTGCTATGATGAGTTTTCATTCTTTTTTGGCACGAGGAAAATTATGGTTTAAACTTCGTAAATGAAACATCTCAAATATCTTTATTATCTCTGTCTAGGCTCCCTGATCATCGGACCTGCCGGTTCTTTTGCAACGGCAACACCCGGATTAAATATTTATCTTACGGATTTTACAGTTGGGCTTATTTGTTTATATTGGATAACAAAAATTTCTCTAGCTTTTAAAATAATAAGAGATGACAATTTAAGTGGTTATTTTTTTTTATTTATAGCAATTGGTACTTTATCTCTGTTTCTAAGTCCAGTTGAGCATTCCTTGTCAGAGAGATTTATTTCTTCCCTTTATTTACTTCGGTACCTGGCTTATTTTTTTGTTTATATAACTACAGTCCATTTAATAAAATCTAAATCATTAACGGTTTCCGAATTAATAAAATGTTTGGTATTTGTTGGAATTAGTTTATCGTTAATCGGATGGCTACAGTATTTTTTGTATCCTGATTTGAGAAATTTATACTATTTGGGTTGGGATCCGCATTACAAAAGAATATTCGCTACATATTTCGACCCGAATTACCTGGGGCTGATGATGGTATTTACTATAATATTATTGTGGACTTCATCCTCACCCTCTCCTGATAGGAGAGGGAATTCTTGGGGTGAGGTAATTTATCAATGGTTTTCGAGAATTTTCGTTTTTATTACTCTCATGTTTACATACTCCAGGAGCAGTTACTTAGCTCTAATCGTCGCTTCGTTAGTATACTCAATAATTTCAAAAAGAATTATTTACATACTCGTGCTGTTAACATTATTTACCGCGTCAATTTTAGTTTTACCACGACCTGGCGGCGAGGGGGTAAAGCTGGAGAGAATATTTTCTATTGAGCAGAGAATTGATAACTGGAAATTAGGAGTACAAATTTGGAAGGATTACCCGATTTTAGGCGTGGGATTTAATACATTGAGATATGCTAAAAACTTATACGCGAATGATCAAAGTGATTTATTAAGCAGTCACTCTGGTGCAGGTCTGGATAATAGTTTCCTATTTGTAACAGCAACAACTGGAATAATTGGATTAACTGCATATTTATTATTGCTTTATGAAGTTTGGAATATTGGGGGTCTTAAATTAAAGCTTTCTCTTATTGCCGCAATTGCACATAGCCTTTTTCTCAACTCTCTTTTTTTTCCTCCAGTTATGATCTGGCTGTGGATACTACTGGGTATAAGTCAACATGGTCTCAAACCCGGTTTGTCTAGCTATTCCAAACCAGGTTTGTACAATTAGGGGCTATAGTTTACTTTTCGCTCAATCTCTGTTTGATTTCCAGCGTTATCAGTTGCGACAACCTTAAATTTATTTTCCCCATCAGACAGATGTGCAGTAAAATTAAATTTTCCTGATGTATCGACTATTGCCAATCTGTCATTAACTGTCACTTTATTACCAGGATCGGTTTCGCCTCTAATTGTAATTTCTTTCGAGTCTGCTGAAAATTTTTCATCTTCTACTGGTGAGGAAATATCCAATTTGGGCTCACCCTTTTTTAGTGTAATTATTAAAGCTTCTGATAAGTTACTTTCTTGTTTGTCTTTAATAGTTTTGGCAATAATTTTATTTACTCCTTCTGATAATAAAATATTTTTTGCTTCGAATTTTCCATCAGTTGCAGCAATTACTTCTTCTACTTCTTTTTCGTTAACTAAAATCTTTATCCTGGACTCACTTTCGCCGTAACCGGAAATTATTATTCGTGAGGAATTGGTTGCCTCGGGTAGCGGATCCATTGTAGGTGGTAAAACTATGGAGGTAGTTGAATTTGAAGTAGTCTCACTTTTTCTAAAGGACGATACTAGGACTATGAGTTTAGCAAAAAGAGGCAAGCCTACATAAAGTAGTAGTATTCCACTAAATATTAGTGTACCGATGGTTATACCTAGTTTGCGGACAAGTTTTTTTTCTTGAGTTTTGATTCTGTGTGAGGAAGGTAACATAATTTTTGAGCCCCTTGTCAGAATCGAACTGACATCTACGGTTTATCCCAGTAGCATTTAGCCGCCTTTTTGAGCCGCCTGTGAGAGTTGAACTCACGACCACTGCTTTACGAAAGCATTGCTCTACCACTGAGCTAAGGCGGCATAAATGTACGGGATCCCGCACACCTAAGACAATTTTAACAAATTTGACAAGATACTGCTGGGACGATACCGCTGCTCTACCATTGAGCTAAAGAGGCAGTTTCATTTTAATCAGGCCTTCTCTTACTATTTTATCTATATAATCTTTTCTTTTTAGAGCTTTTAACTTTTTTTCAATTCTTCTTGCTAATATGTTAGTCTTGTACTTTTGTACCAGCTTAACCTCTAATGGGCGTAAATTTTTAGTAGATTTAACTTTACCATTTATATGCTGTTTAATTCTCTTCTTATCATCCGTTGTCGACCCAATATAATATGAACCGTATTGAATACTTTGTAATATATATACCCAGGCCATGATTGAATGAACGTGCCGACGTTCAAATTCTTCATTTGAAGTCGGCATCCCGACTTCCAACTAACAGTCGGAACGTCGGGACTCTACCGTTGAAGCTACGTCGGCAAGTAAATAATACTATTTTAGCAGAGAAAGGTGAATTAATGAAGATCTCCAGAGAAGAATTCTCTCGCCCTCTGACAATCTAGCTGAAGTTGTGCTTGAAAAGACTTGGTATCAGTAAAATTCATCACTCCGCGAATATATTTTTGCGGTTGAAACGAAACGGTTTCTCCGTAAATCTCTTGGTTAAAATCAAAAACATAGATTTCCAAGACGTTTTTTGTCTCTCCTAAGATTAATCGAGGTCCATAATATAGTACACCGAAATATTCGTGGCCTTTTATCTTTATTCTGCTTGCATAAACTCCTTTTCTCTGTTCTCTCATCAGGCTCGGGAACAAATTAATAGTAGGAAAGCTGAGAAACCTTCCCATTTTTTTACCCGGCACTACGATTGCTTGATACCAACGATTTTCACTTCTTAAATTTGGAGACATTGCGTATGGCAACAACTAGTATTGCTACTCCTATAATCTGAGTAATTGATAAAGTCTGCCTGTAGAGAAAATAATCTATAAAAATAGCTGATGCCGGCCAGGTAAGCTCACAAATAGTCGCTACTCTAGCGGGTGTTTTGCGCAGGCCGTAATAATAAATTAAAAGTGCTACAAGTCCTGTGGAAAATGTTATTCCCAAAAGAGTAATTAATTGACTAGAAGATAAAGTAGTAAGCTGTGGGGTTTGTTTTTGGACAATTACAAAAAGCAAGGCAAAAACAGGCGCGAACCAGAAACGTAGTGATGTTGCAGTTAGAAACGAGACTTTATTAAGCACAATTTTTGAAAAAGAAGTCGAAACTGCCCAGACAAAACCTGCTGCTAGGGCAAGAAATGCCGCAATAACAGTACCACTACCAGAAGTGAGATTGACCCGTAAATCTCTAAAAGAAATTAAATAAGCTGCAACTATTCCAAGTACCGCCCATTTTAAAAAATTACTGCTTAATTTCTCCTTTAGAAGAATTGCTGCTGCTCCTATTGCCCAAATTGGTTGTAATTGCTGCAGAAGTACAACGACAGAGAATTGGATATATTGCACCATACCCAATGCCTGAGTATAAAATATGGTTCCGAGTGCTCCAGAAAAAAAAGAAACAATAAGTATAGAAATCCACTCTTTTCTAGTCATTAGTTTGAATTCTTTGATGAATTTAAAGGTGATGGGAATAAGTATAATTGCGCCTAAGAGATGTTCGTAGAAAACTATTACTGCAGGAGGTAGTGTAAATAAGCTTCGGCGCAATATGCCGTCAAAACTCCACAGAAGCGCGGCAATGATGATAAAAAGAGGACCTGAAGAACTCAGAAATTTTTTCATACCTTCTTTCATCCCGACTTTACGGTCGCTGCCGAAGTTCCTGCCTGACGGCAGGCAGGTCATCGGCTCATCCTCGCGGAGCGAGGTCGTAGAGTATCACTACCGATCTTGACTTACACAATATCCCCGAAGGAATAGGATCATAGTACAATATAGGTTGAAATTCGTCAAGCTTGAATTAAATTGTCAAACTGTTAATTTGTTAAATTGGGACTATTG
>Ga0213870_1000386_pt1 | contig 21547 bp, 19 predicted proteins | sample WICALVC2017_Meta_FD_160119 | JGI IMG/M metagenome (GOLD analysis project Ga0213870, IMG submission 160119) | Freshwater microbial communities from subterranean cave lake in Wind Cave National Park, South Dakota, United States - WICALVC2017 | ecosystem: Environmental > Aquatic > Deep subsurface >... | reverse complement strand
GGCTGCAACAACCGTACTTCAACCGACTGTTTATCAAAAACACAGCTCCCTGCTAACTCGTAAGAGGATGTATAGGGGGTGAGGCCTGACCAGTGCTGGAAGGTTAAACCTGCGGGTAACTGCCAACTTTGAACTTCTAACTTCTGACATCGTCAACTTCCAACTTTTAACTTCTAACATCCAACTTTCTTGTTGGTAGTTCGGGTTATATGTTGGTAGTTGCGTAGTGTTGGTAGTTGGAGTTTAGAGTTGGTAGTTGCTCAGCGGGCGAAGCCCCAGTGAACGTCGGCGATAACTATAGACTAGACCGACTTAACCAATTACTTTCTACTGTAAAACCATATTTTCGGCTATAAATTTGCAATAATTTTTAGTCTTACACATTGTGTAAAACTAAAAATTCTATCAAATTTCTATCTCGAAAATCTGGTTTCTCGCTACGAAAGTAATTGATTAAGTCGGTCTATGACGATTGTAGTTAAAAAATTTGGCTATTTGCTGGAAACTCCCAAGTATCTGGTACTACTAAATTATGGTACAATAAACTTATGTACCAAAATCAAAGTAAAAATGTATCCAGTGGGGACAATCAGCAGGAAACTGCTAAATGGCTTGAAAAAGTAGCGAGTGATATTGGATATTATATTTCAGGATTTGTTGACGGAGAAGGAAGTTTTAATATTTCCATCCGTAAACATCCCGGGTATAAATTAGGGTGGAAAACATCCCTGACATTCAATGTTTCTCAAAAGGGCGCTCAATCACTTGAGCTTCTGAAAGCTACGTTCCAATGTGGTTATGTTCGAAAACGCTGGGATAATATCCATTATTTTGAAATAGTGGAATTTGAAAAGATTATTTCCCGTGTAATTCCATTTTTTCAAAAGTACAAACTTCGTTCTGAAAAAGGAAAAGATTTCCAGATTTTCAGCAATGTGGCGGTACTGATGAAAAATGGGGAACATTTAACTGCAAATGGAATCATAAAAATTCTTGAACTGCGCAAACCCATGAATTATGGTGGTAAAAATAGAAGATTAAAAATCCAAGAAATCATTGCCAATTTAGAAGGATCCTCAGAGACTACACGCCAAACTTCATTAAAAACGGAGATGATATAGTCCGAACTGCATGGCGACATGCAGAATATCGTAGAAATGCGATGTCGTATGTTAAAATTGACTTAATTTAACATTAGCAACATTAAAAGAATCGTCCAAAGGTAGCGTAATCCCTTGCCGGGTATAAAAAACGGAATTGCCCGGCGAAACAGGGTGCAGTATTGTACCCTGCGAAAAAAAGTTGGCTCATAACGGTGGAGGGTAAAAATTTGGACAAATTTTTACTTAATACCGTGGGAAGTCAGGCTGTCGCAACAGCCAACAACTAACAGTTAATAACCAACCAAAGTTGGGAGTTATAGATTAGATGTTGGAGGTTGGCGTAGCCTTGACCCCGTAACGACTTGAGGAGAAATCCTCGGATGGAGGCATTTGAACCCTCCATAACACGCTGACCAATGAGTAGTACCATAATTTTTCAAGCTTGAAAAATTATGGTACTACTCATTGAAGGTATAGTCTGACTTCAAAAAACTAATATACTATAAATTTTGCAATTGCGAAAAGTATAGTATAAATGAAATCGAAGTTCCGGCCCGCATGAATGGCTTAACGAGTTGAAGACTGTCTCAACGAGGCGCCCGGTGAAAATGCAATACCAGTGAAGATGCTGGTTACCTGCGGCTAGACGGAAAGACCCCGGAAGCTTTACTGTTCGTAGATATTGGGTATTGATTTTTGATGCGTAGCGTAGTGGCGAGCCTTTGAAGCGGCAATTTCGGTTACCGTGGAGGCGCCAATGAAACAGCCATCTTTGAAAATTAATATTCTAATCCTGGCGTAGCCAACTGCCAACAAAAAAAACAGCCAACTCCCAACGCGTGGTGTTGGAAGTTGGAGTTAGTTGTTGTTAGTTGGCTGCGCCGGTGACAGTGTTTACTAGACAGTTTAAATGGGGCATTTGCCTTAACGATTGACCGAAGACTTTTGATGAGGTCTTCAATTCCATTATCTCCGCGCAAGCGGATGGTCAATCAGGGGGCCACTCCTACACACCTATGCATAGGTGTATTGGTGTAAGGGTGAAAAACTTGGCTATATGCTGGGACATCCGAGTATCTGGCGCTAGTTGCTCGTTGCAACTGAAAAAGCGTCCAGTGCGGCATCCTCCGTTAAAACTACGGAATGCCAACGGACAATCAGCAGGGAACTCCGAAAAATTGTTTATACAATCTCGGAGACACCTCAGAGACTAAACGCCAAGCCCCGCGATCGCATAAGCGATTTTGCGGGGATAATATAGTCCGAACTCCGTGGCGACACGGAGAGACGAGCAGAAATGACTCGTCCATACAATAATTTCAACCGATTCGTAAATTCGTAATGAATTCGTTATTCGTTGATAATTGTTGCAGAGCAACAATATGCCTAAAGAGTAATGGAGGCGTTTAAAGGTTGGCTAGCTCCGGATGGAAATCGGAGCGATAGGGCAAACCCACAAGCCAGCTTTACTGCAAGACGGCTATGTCGCGCAGTTGCGAAAGCAGAAGTTAGTGAACCGACGCGATTTCATAGAAAACGCGAAGATCATCAGCTAAAAGCTACTCCGGGGATAACAGGCTAGTAGAGCCCGAGAGTCCTTATCGACGGCTCTGTTCGGCACCTCGATGTCGGCTAAAAGTTTGGCCACTTTTCGAGTAATCGGAAAGTTAAATTCAGCTAATAACGGGGGAATCCATTATTTCTCTCTCCTTATACATGATATAATAAAGTAATGGGCAATCCCGTGGGAAGTTGAGCAATCTAATTTAATTTATGTATCTAACACAAAGACAAGATGCAATCATTATTGGAACTCTCCTTGGAGACGGATGTCTTGAGCGCAATGGACGAAATGTTCGTTTGCGTTTGGAGCACAGTAGAGATCAAAAATCTTACCTTGTGTGGAAATTCGAAGAACTAAAAAGTATTATTACCGGTTCTATCATGAAAGTACGTGCTTATCACAAGATAAATAAGCGCTTTTATGAAAGCTATCGGACATATACTTTTTGCGACGAAGCAATGCAATATTACCAGGATAAATTTTACTTGGGTAGCAAGAAAATTATTCCGAATAATATTGGAGAAATTCTTAATGATCCATTGTCATTATCGGTATGGTTTATGGATGATGGATATAAACGAAATGATTGCAATGCCTTAAGGTTGGGCACTGATTCATTTAGTTTGGAAGAGCAAAAACTGCTTTGCAATGTTCTCTTGAAAAGTTTTGGCGTGGAAACCAAAATACATAAAAAGGGTAATTATTGGAATCTATATATTCCAGAACGTGAATCAAGAAAATTTGTATCAATAGTAAAACCATATATTATTCCAAAATTTAATTACAAAATTGCTTTAACCCCGTAACGACTTATCCTGAGATAATTCAAAGGATGGATGGCAGGATTCGAATCTGCCATAAGACGCTGAACTCCTGCTTTTAAAAGTAGGAAGATGGTATAGTCTACTCCTATAGTAATATAGGTATTCGTAAAAATTTTACGATGTAACATGTGCAACTTATCCCGGGGGTGGAGAAGCTCCCAAGGGTCCGGCTGTTCGCCGGTTAAAAAGTTACGTGAGCTGGGTTCAAACCGTGCAACACATCATAAACTATGTCAAGTAGTAAGATGGTGTTGTGCACGGTTTGAATCCCGAGGTTCAAAAATGTCACGACAATATTTTTGACAGACATAAATCACGGCGGCCTATAGCAGTAATGTTATGGTGCATAAATCGACTATTTCGGTGGAATCCATATATCGCGACCAATGATATAACGGACAATACCGAGGGAAGTTAGGCTGTCGCAACAGCCAACAAATAACAACTAACAACCAACGCTTCGCAATTGCCAACAAATAACAACTAACCGCCAACACAAGTTGGAGGTTAAGGGTTAGAAGTTGGATGTTGACGAAGTCGGAAGTTATAGGTTAAATGTTGGAAGTTGGCGAAGCCTTAACCCCGTAGAGACTACACGTTGATTACCCAATATTTTTGGGTAAAGATATAGTCCAATGCACGCAGTAATGCGTGGAAACCCGTTCGGCAGAAATGCCATCAGGGCTAACATACGTGAGACAGGTTGGTCCCTATCTACCGCAGGCGTAGAGTTTTGAGGAGATTTGTTCCTAGTAAAATTTGCTACTTTACGGAGTAATCCGTAATGACAATTCGGCTAATAACGGTGAAATCTTAATAATATTGTATCTGTTGATAACCATTGTTGCGTTCGGTCTAACAATGATGGTACAATTTACTTGAGGACCAATAATTATTTAAGACAATACCGTGGGAAGTCGATCTAAAATAAATTTAGCATATATTGCAGGTTTTCTTGATGGTGATGGCAGTCTTATGCTTCAAATAAAAAAGCGTAAAGACGGTAAATTAAAGAGGCGTTTTATGTGCACTATCTGTTTTTATCAAGATAGTCGTCACGAAAAACCGCTTCATTGGATAAAGAAAATTCTCGGGATTGGCTATCTTTCCCGTAGAAATGATGGAATGACAGAATTAAGAATAAATGGTTATAAACAAGTAAAAGAAATTTTACAAAGTTTAATACCATTTATTAAATTCAAAAAAGAACAAGCGAAGGCATTATATAACGCGACTAACATTCTATCTAATAAGAAGAATAAATTGTTAGATAAAAATGATTTGTTAAAGTTAGTTGAATATATATTAGTTATCCAAAATAATAATTATGTTACCAAGAAAAAGAAAACTAAAGCAGATATATTAAAAATTTTAGATTTGACCCCGTAACGACTGAGTCGTAAGACAAGATAGAGAGTAACATCTCTATAATACGCCGATATCCTACTCCATTCATGGAAGGATAAAGATATAGTCTACACTTATAGTGATATAAGACAATGTGACGAGAGGACCGGAATGAACCAACCTCTGGTGTACCAGTTGTTCCGCCAGGAGCATTGCTGGGTAGCTAAGTTGGGAAGGGATAAGCGCTGAAAGCATATAAGCGCGAAACCCACTCCAAGATTAGAACTCAAGCTAGCGCAACTTCTAACTTCTGACATCGTCAACTTCCAACTTTTAACTTCTAACATCCAACTTCCTTGTTGGTAGTTGCGAAACGTTGGTGGTTGGCAGTTGCGTTAGCAATGATTCCCCGGAGATGACGGGGTTAATAGGCCATAGGTGTAAGTACTGTAAAGTATTCAGCCGAGTGGTACTAATAAATCATATATCCTTCGATAAACTCAGAATCTTGAGTTTATTAAAATATTTTTTTAGCGTAAGTTAATCGGATGTCAGATTTCAGATATCAGATTTCAGATTACGGAAAGTTTTTTCCGACATCTGATGTCTGACATCTGATATCCGAAATAGATACAGATTTTAGGTATTTTATTTGATTATCTTATTAATTTCGAGAACTTTGTAAGACGGCTATGTCGGAAGTGCTCCACCTGTTCCCATTCTTCATCCCCCACTAATTGTGCATTTTGATGGTGATTATACTGGAGTTGTCCCACCTGTTCCCATTTCGAACACAGAAGTGAAATACTCCAAGGCCGATGGTAGTGCGACGAGCGCGAGAGTAGGTAGTCACCATCAAAGTGTTTTCTATTCACAATTAGTGGGGGACGGGCACAGAAGTGAAATCCTTCAGAGCCGATGGTAGTGCGATGAGCGCGAGAGTAGGTTGCCGTTTTACAAAGTTCTCGAATTCTAACAAAAAAACGCCGAATGGCGTTTTTTTTAGTTTATTAACCTTGAATCGCGAAATGCAGTTTTGGCATAGACGCGGGGTGTCTCTACTAAAATTTTATCTTCGACATAACGATATAATTTTATTTTCTAGCAAGTGAAGGCAATAAAATGTGAACGAGTAAAAATAAAGTAGGAGTAAGTAAAATAAAACGAACTTTTATTTTACTAGCGAGTAATTTATTTTTATGAAGTTCATATTTTATTGCCAAGCGGCGACGAAAATATGCTTCGCATATCCTATATTTTTAACGGTCGTAAGAATATTAAATTAAGTCAAATTTGTCTTCTTTTTATTTCTTTGGTAAAGTGAATTATCGAAATTTAAAATATGAATATTTATACAAAAAAACTATTTGTCCTAATTAAAGGCAAACAAAAAATTTTATGGCAGAAGATTTTTATAAAAATTACAATTTTATTTTTTCTAATATTGTTTTTAAATATATTTCAGGCGCCCATTAGGAACTCTTTTTATGTAATCTCTTCTCCTATTACCAAAACTTTTTGGAAAACAGGAAAAAATATTTCATTTTTTATTGAATCTTTTGTAAATATTAAAGGGTTGCAAAACGAAAACGATGATTTAAAAGAAGAGAACCAAAATCTTTTATCACAAATTTCTTTATTAGAAGAGTCTTTAAGAGAAAATCAAACGTTAAAAGAAATTTTATTAGATAATGAGATAAATAATTTTAAGGTAGTTTTGGGAAAAGTTATCGGATTAGATATTTCTAATGATTTTATTTTAATCAATAGGGGGTTAGACGATGGAGTTTTAGAAAATATGTCGGTTGTTTCACAAAAAAAAGTTTTTTATGGCAAGATTTTTAAAGTGTATAAAAATTTTTCACAAGTAATGCTTATTTCAAATAAAAATAGTGTAGTAGACGTAAAAATCCAGAACGATAATCTAAATAAAAGTCTTATTTATGGAGCGTTAAAGGGGAATGGAAATCTTTCGGCATATTTAGATTTAGTATCTTTTGATGCAGATATTGAGGAGGGTGACATCTTAATTACCTCGGCCCTTGAAGGGATTTCCCCTAAAAATCTTTTAGTTGGTAAAATCATAAGGAAAAATAAAAATGATCTAAAACCATTTCAAACTGCGGTCATTCAACCATTTTTTGACATTAAAAACATAGAGAATCTTTTTGTGATAACAGACTACAAACAAGAAAAATAATTTTTATAAATCTAAAGCGTAAAATAGAAAATAAAGATTAAAATTCAGAAAGTAGCATAATCCTCCAACTTCTGTGTTCAATGCTATCGCAGAAATTACAGAAGTGTGGCGGTGCGTAAACGTAGATACAAGTTAGAATTATTAAAACTCTAAATCCAAAATATGTTTTGAGTTTAGGATTTTGAATTTTGAATTTAAATAATGTTTTTAAAACATACCATCATATTTTTATTGTTTTTTATTTTAGCTTTACTGCAAACCAGCTTTTTGCCTTATTTTAGTATTATGGGATCAATACTAAATATTGTTTTTATCTTATTTTTTATCTTAATTTTTTTTGGTGAAAATGAGGAAGAATTTTTTATTCCTATTACTGCCGGATTTTTTTTGGATACTTTTTTAACATCTTATTTTGGCATATCAATAATTTCTTTATTAGCTGTTTATATTTTTCAAAAATTCATCACTCATTTTTTCAAAATAAGTCGTAATGATTATTTCATTTTTTATTTCATAGTTCTATTTTTAATAAACTTTATTCTTTATAACGTAGTATTATATTTATTTTCAATCATCACTCATTTTAAATTTGATTTAGGATGGAATGTAATCATTGGTTTAATATATAATTTAACTTTTGCCTGCGTTGGATTTTATATTTATAAAAAATTTATAAAAAAAGATGATTTAAAAAATCAATTAAAACTTTTATAAAGATAATTAATCAATAGATAACATAGCGCTTATTCGTGAGAATAAGCAGTTAATATAAACGGTAAAACTTTGGCTCAAACTTTTAAGGCAATAATTTATTTTTTACTCTTCACATTTTTATGTCTCTCTCTCATTTGAAAATAAAGGAGTCTTCTGTAAATATTGAGACCCACGAAGTGTTCTTGGACAAATTAGCCCATCAAAGAGAGGAAGAATTTGGTTTTTCTGAAAAAAAGTTTGAAGTAAAAATTAAGGGGAAATTACTCTACTCAATTTTTGTATTATTTTTTATTTTTTCAATAATCCTTTTTTTTAAAACTTTTTATTTACAAATTTTTGAGGGCAATAAATTGTATGCTATTGCTGAAAATAATAAGGGTAAAGTTAATTTAGTTAGATCAGAAAGGGGTATAATATACGATAGAAATTTTAAAAAACTTGTTTTGAATGCTCCAGCATATGATTTTGTTTGCGATAAAAGAAATTTTTCTCGATACCAACCTCAATCTTTAAGAGAAATTGAAATCATGAGTGAAGTTTTGGGCAAGAATTATTCTGAAATTGAAGATCTGATTGGAAAATCAGAGGAATTAAAGGTTTTAGTTTCTGAAAATTTAAATCAAGAAATGTTGCTGGTGTTAGAAACAAAAATGAATGATCTTCCTGATTGTCAAATAGAAAAAAATACTATAAGAAACTATCTTATGGGTCCGGTTTTTTCGCATATATTTGGTTATATGGGAAGAATAGGTAAGGAAGATTTAGAAAATATTGATAACTACACTAGTAGTGATTATATTGGCAAAGATGGTTTAGAAAAATATTATGAAAAAACATTAAGGGGTACCCTGGGCAAAATTAAGGAAATTAAAGATGCTGTTGGAATAAAAAAGGAAGAGAGAGCGCTATCGTTGCCAAAAGAGGGTTATAATTTAGTTTTAAACATTGATGCTGATTTGCAAAAAAGGGTCTATGATTCTCTTGAAAAGAGCATCAAAAATGTTGGGGCAAAAAAGGGAGCAGTGGTAGTATTAAATCCAAAAACTGGCGCTGTTTTAGCCTTGGTTTCTTATCCGGCCTACGATAACAATATTTTTTCTAAAGGAATTTCAAAGAGCGATTTTGAAAAGTTAGAGAACGATATTAATCAACCATTTTTTAATAGGGGAATTTCGGCTCAATATCCAACTGGATCTACAATAAAGCCATTTATCGCGTTAGGCGCCTTACAGGAAAAAATAATTTCCCCACATAAATTAATAAACGATCCTGGATATATTTTAATCTATAATCAATATGATCCCGACACGGTGTATACTTTTTCGGGAATAAAACCCCATGGCTTTGTTGATATGAGAAAAGCTATTGCCGTGTCTTCAAATATTTATTTTTATACTGTTGGCGGCGGATACCAAAACCAAAGGGGATTGGGACCTTCAAGAATTAAAAAATATCTTGATCTGTTTGGCTGGGAAAATAAAACTGGCATTGATTTGCCCGGAGAATTTAAAGGATTTGTGCCAAGCCCCGGTTGGAAAAAACGAACTAAAAATGAAAGTTGGTGGGACGGCGACACTTATAACCTTTCAATAGGCCAGTCCGATTTACAGGTGACTCCATTGCAGGTTGCAGTGGCGTATTCGGCTATAGCCAACAACGGTATTTTGTATAAACCTCAAATTGTGCAAAAAATTCTTGACTCATCTGGTGAAAAACTAAATGTATTTAAAGAATTTAAACCAGAAATTATAAGTCAGAATTTTATTGATTCTGAAAACTTAAAAATTGTGCGCGAAGGAATGAGAGATGGGGTTGAGAAGCCATATGGCTCATCATTTATGTTAAGTGATTTACCGGTTCAGGTGGCAGGAAAAACAGGAACTGCAGAAACAAACAAATCAGGATATTTTAATACCTGGTCTTCAAGTTTTGCTCCTTATGACAATCCAGAAATCGTATTCGTGGCAACGATTGAGGGAGTGCAGGGCCTGCGGGCCGCAACTCTACCGGTGGCTCACGATATATTGCAATATTACTTTTCTAAGAAATAATATTGGATTTACGATTTATGAATTACGATTTATGAATTACGAATTATGAATTAAATTCATAAATTTAGGAGTTAATAATAAATTAATGAATACCATAATTTAAAACGTTTTAAATTATGGTATAGGACAATTCGTGCGAATTAGCCTATATAATTTTGCAAAGAAAAGAGAGCGGTTGGGATTCCGCTCTATATTTCCGATTTTGATTTCGGATTAGCTTTTATTACCCACCGGGGCCAATGGAACCAGTTCCCTGTTCAGATTCCCTTAGTTTTTTCATTTGTTGTTTGAAGCGATCCATCATTATTTGGTACTCTTCTGGATTTTCAAGCTCCAGATGTCGCAGCACCCTTTCCACATCGGTTTCCCCAAAGTTGAAAAGAAAATCGAGTAATGGATGTCTCAGGTGAAACAATTTCTTTTGTTTACACGTTGAATTGTTTTCGGTCATCGGATTTTTCTCCTTTGGGATTTCGCTCCCAGTTGCGCCTCGCTTAGCGAGGATGAAAGGTGCTGTTTGGTCAAATTGACCCTATACCTTAATTATACACCCATTATAATACCTTGTCAAGGTATTTACGCAGTTTGTCAAGTTTGGTATTATTATTGAATATTCTATTTTCTATTTTCTAACTTCTATTTTCTAACCATGAGTACTATTGACGAACTAAAAAAAATTAGGATTAAAAAATTAGAGTCTTTAGAAAAGGCGGGTCTTTTGGCGTATCCAGAAAAAACAAGTAGAACTCATTCTATTGCCGAGGTGTTAGAAAATTTTGCAAAATTATCTCGCGCAAAAAAATCGATAGTGTTAGTTGGCAGAATTATGGCTTTACGCGGTCACGGAGGCGCAACATTTTTAGATATAAACGACGGTTCTTATTCAAGTTCGTGGGATAGTCCGATGGGTATCGGACACCCCACGAACTACTACGGGAAAATACAGTGTTTAATAAAAGAGGATAAATTGGGCGAAAAGGGCTATAAGTTTTTTATAGATCATTTTGATATCGGAGATTTTATTGAAATTAGAGGCGTCTTACTGAAGACAAAAAAGGGAGAGCGGACTATTGAAGCAGAAGACTACAACATGCTGGCAAAATCTCTATTGCCCCTGCCTGAAAAGTGGCATGGCCTGCAGGACGAAGAAGAAAAACTAAGAAAAAGATATTTAGATATTTTGTTTAATCCAGAAATAAAAGAAATGATAAAAAAACGCGCGGTATTTTGGAATTCTATGAGAGAATTTTTGGTTGAAAAAGGATTTTTAGAAGTCGAGACACCCATTTTAGAAAATGTGACAGGAGGAGCTGATGCCAAACCTTTTACTACTCATCATAATGCATTAGATTTAAATTTATATTTGCGGATTTCAATGGGCGAACTTTGGCAAAAAAAGTTAATGGTTGCTGGTTTTGAAAAAACGTTTGAAATTGGCCGGCAATTCAGAAATGAAGGCATGGACGCCGAACATTTGCAAGATTACACGCAGATGGAATTTTATTGGGCGTACGCCAATTACAAAATGGGTATGAAATTAGTTGAAGAGTTATATAAATATATTATTAAAAAAACATTTGGCACTTTAAAGTTTAAAATAAAGGGATTTGACGTTGATTTTGATCCGCCAACTGGCGGATGGGAGATTTATGACTATAGGACAATGATAAACAAATACGCAAAAATTGATGTGTTTGAATCAAGTTTACCAGAAATGGAAAAGCAATTACAAAAATTAGGAATTACTTATGATAAAAATGGATTTAATAAAACCCGTGCTATTGATAACTTATTTAAATATTGCAGAAAAAATTTGGCAGGACCCGGATTTTTAATAAATTTACCAACGGATGTTTTACCTTTGGCAAAAAAGAGCGATAATCCAAAAATAGTTCAAGCTTTTCAAGTTATTTTAGCCGGTTCTGAAAATGGCAAAGGCTATAGCGAATTAAACGACCCAATTGATCAAGCAGAAAGATTTAAAGACCAGCAAAAATTACGGGAAGCAGGGGATCAGGAAGCTCAAATGTTTGATAAAGATTTTGTTGAGGCATTGGAGTATGGAATGCCTCCAACCTGCGGATTTGGAGTTTCAGAAAGATTATTTTCATTTTTAATGGACAAACCCGCTCGCGAAACCCAGATTTTTCCGCTTATGCGGCCGAAATTATGAATTACGAATTATGAATAAAAATCCACTTCAGCGGATTTTTTAGTGAAAAATAATATACTATATTTGCATAAGCTTACATAAATGTAGTATATTATAAATTTACCTTAGATGGTTTAAAGTTATTAATGGCGGATTTTTTGTAAGAAAAAAGACCCTATTGTTTACCCGGGTCTAAAGGGATTTGACTGTTTCACATCTCCAAACTACACTGGGAAAGTGGGTAGTTTTGCGGCGCAGAGATGGATCAGGTCATTCAATGAGCTGATTTCTGTTGTTTTTTCCATCCACCAAGCTTTGCGATCTTCGTTGATCTCGTAAAACCAGAAGACTCCGTTGATCGATGGATGCCGACTTTCATATTTTTTGCATTCATCGTTCCAACGAGAGGTAAGACATAGTTTCTTCTGGGCTTCTTTTTCGTTTTCCGCACATACAAGCCCAGCCAGTTTTCCATTTCTATGTCTATCGCTATACCAGTTAAGAACGTAAGCACTCATTTTCTTTCTCCTTTTTTCTCGGAATTACGGCTTCCAATGTTGCCGCTCGAGCAAAACTCAAGTATTGTTTCGCTCTGTACCTTAATCATAGCACCTTAAAGAACGTTTATCAATAATATTACTGGGGGTTGTCAAATTTAATAAAATAAAACATAAAACAAAAAACCCGTCGAAATTTTCTCGGCGGATTTTTTTATACCATTTTTTTATAACACTAAATAAAATTCTAGGGAATTTTTCCAGATAGGGAATTTTTCCAGATTCAGTAATGCCACATTTTTACAAGCTTGTAAAAATGCGGTATTACTAATTTTGACGGATTTTTTGTAAAATAAAAGCCCTTGATATTATCTCAGGCTTTGCCGACGGTTACTAAGAACGAAAATTATCTATGATAATTAGGTCGGCCTTTTGAGAGAATCTCCTGGTCTCTTGATACAGATGTAGCCCGTTAACCATCCAATGACAATTTCCTCTTTGGCGGGATCATTGCATTCACAAATAATTGTAATTGGATAATTATCCAAGCGCGTTTGATTAGGGACAAACGTCCATGGGCCACTAGGATCTTCTGCTTTAGCGAACCATTCGCAGTCGAATGATATATTTTCATTTTTGCGTATAATGATCCGCTTAATTGGACCCCGCAGATACACGTTGGCCACGTCGAGAAACACCTGCACATCTCTTCCGATTAAATTACTAACTCGCGTCAAATCAAGTGAAGGACTCATTTACACCCTCCTTTTGAGAAGTTCCATAGAGGTCAATATTTCGCACAAATCGCTAATACTGCCCTATGCCTTAATCATAGCGCCCTAAAGAGTATTTATCAATAGTTGCTGGCGCTCTTTAATTTTGGTAAGATTACTAAATAGAATTTAGATTCCTCGTATTTTACTTTCTACTTTCTATTTTCTAGATTCTAATTTTATGATAAAGGTTCTTGTATTTGGCGCATTTGACGGGCTTCATAAGGGACACTTGGATTTTTTTAGGCAAGCTCTTGGCTCCGCTCGGGGTAAACTTGATGAGAAGCCTTATTTAGTAGTGGTGGTTGGTAGGGATTCGTCTGTAAAAAGGGTTAAGGGTAAGACGCCAAAGTATAATGAAAATGAAAGATTAAAGATGGCGCAAGGAAATAAATTAGTGAATGAGGTATTATTAGGCAAGGAAGAACATGATCCGCGTTATGATTCATACGACATAATAAAAGAAATTAATCCAGATGTAATTTGTTTAGGATATGACCAAGCGCAATTTTTAGAAAAGCTAAAATCAGAGCTCAAAAAAATGGACTTAAACCCGAAAATTAAGATATTAAAACCATATAAACCAGAAGAATTTCATTCGTCTATAATTAATAAATAATATTATGTTGGACATAAATAAAATAAGAAGCAGTAAGGAGGAAATTAAAAAATCTCTTTTAAAGAGATTAAAAGAGAGCGACTTTAATTTAGATGAGATTCTTATCTTAGACGACAAAAGAAAAAAGATTTTAACAGAGGTTGAGATGCTTAAATCAGAAAGAAACAGAAATTCAAAAGCAAAACCTATGCCTGAAATAATTTTAGAAATGAAGAAAATTGGAGAAGAAATAAAGAGGCTGGATTATATTGTGCGACAAACAGAAGAAACTTTAAAAGAAAAATTATCAGAACTGCCTAACATTGTTGCAGATGATGTGGTGGCTGGTGGAAAAGAAAACAACAAAGTATTACGACAATTTGGCAAAAAACCTGTTTTTAAATTCCAATTAAAAGATCATATGCAACTAGCTACCGATTTGGATTTAATTGATTATGAAAGAGGCGCAAAAATTGCTGGATCTGGTTTTTGGTTTTATAGGGGCGACGGCGCTATTTTAGAGTGGGCTTTGCTTAACTATTTTATTGATTTTCATAGAAAAAATAAATACACTTTTTTACTTCCGCCATTTTTGGTCACAGGAGAATCGGCATATACTTCGGGGCATTTGCCAAAGTTTAGGGATGATTTATATTGGACAAAAGATGAAAATTTATGTTTAAATGCCACCTCTGAAATGATGCTTTTAAATTATCACAGGGACGAGATTTTAAATCAAAAAGATCTGCCCAAAAGATATTTCGCTTATTCTCCTTGTTTCCGCAAAGAAGCAGGGGGATATAGGACAGAAGAAAGGGGAATGATTCGCGGCCACCAATTTAATAAAATAGAAATGTTCCAGTTTGTTTTACCGGAAAAATCCTGGCAAGCTTTTGAAGAATTAAGAAGAAATTCTGAATTATTAGTTAAAAATTTAGGTCTTCATTTTCAGTCTGTTCAATTGGCAGCGGCAGATACTTCTGACGCAATGGCAAAAACTATAGATATTGAAGTTTTCATACCCAGTATGAATACTTACAAAGAAGTAAGTAGTGTTTCAAACGCTTTAGATTATCAGACCAGACGGGGAAATATAAAATACAGGAATAATAAAACTCAAAAAAATGAGTTTGTGTGCGCCTTGAATGGATCTGGATTAGCTACTAGTCGTTTAATCCCCGCAATTTTGGAGCAATTTCAACAAAAAGACGGCAGTGTCAAAATTCCAAAAGTTCTTCAAAAATATGCCGGTTTTAAAGTGATTAAGTCCAAAAAATGACAGAAAGAAAGACTTTGGTAAAAAATCTTGAAATAAGTTACGCGGTTTTTGGGAAAGGTAAGCCGTTTTTAATTTTGCATGGTTGGGGGTCAAAATACGATAGATGGAGAAAAGTTGGAGAATTGTTGGCAGAAAAAAACTTTAAAGTTATTATTCCAGATTTACCGGGATTTGGTAAAAGTCAAGAATTGTTATATTCCTGGAATCTTGACGATTATGTTGAATGGGTTTTTGAGTTTTCTAATTTACTGCCAGAGCTCAAAAACGGATTTTATTTATTAGGAAATTCTTTTGGCGGATCTGTGGCTGCAAAGTTTTCAATAAAGTATGCCCAAAAAGTTAAAAAATTGTTTTTGGTGTCAGCGGCTTGTATTAGAAAAACAACATTCAAAAAGATATTTTTAGAAAAAATCTCAAAAATTATTAAAATTTTTTATTTTTTACCTTTTTATAATTTAGCCAAAAAAGCTTTTTATAAATTTGTGATTGGTTCTAATGATTATTTAAAAGTTAACGGAGTAATGAAAGAAACTTATTTAAAGGTAATTTCAGAGGATTTATCGGAAAAATTACCTTTTTTAAGAGTTCCTACCGTAATTATATGGGGAGATAAAGATGAATCAACCCCTTTATATCAGGCGAAAATCATAAACAGAAAAATACAAGATTCAAAACTTGTAATAATTGCTGGGGGAGATCATTATTTACAACAAAAGATGCCGGAATTATTAACTCAAAAAATACTTGCCCAGTTAAATAATTTTAATTAAGAATTAAAATTAAAATCCAAAGGATTTTATTTAACTGGGTTGCTCGATTAAATAATTTAATCTCATAAAAAACCAAAATAAAAAATGCCTTTTATTTTAAATGTTTTAATCTTTTTTTGGTTAATAAGAACAGTTAAATTTGTTCTTTTTTGGATTTATCTTTGGCAATTAAAAGAATATCACACCGGCCGTTTCTTGGATCATTTCAGGACCCACAAAGGTAAAAAAATATTTTTTAATTTTTTATTTATATCTAAGTTAATTTTACTTATCGTTCTTTTGTTTTTTGACGGTTTATTTTTGTTAACCTTCTATCTATTGTTGTTGGTTTATTTTGCAGAATCAGCATTTTTTGTTTATGGTTTTATAAAAAATAAATTTAAGAGGCCGGTATTTACCGCAAAAACTATTTTTTTAACCGTGTGCTCGCTTATTTTTACAACTTCATTTTTATTTAAAACCTATGGTTTAAATAATAATTTTTCTTTTACTTCAAGCATTTTGATTTTTGATATATTTACCCCCCTAATTGTTTCTTTTCTAATTTTATTTCTCCAGCCATTTTTTGTTTTAGCGAGAAATATAATTTTAAAAAAAGCTAAAGGAAAAATTTTAGAATATAAAAAACTAACGGTAATAGGCATCACGGGATCTTATGGAAAAACGTCAACAAAAGAATTTCTGACGACGGTTTTATCTTCCAAATTCAGCGTTTTATCCACAAAAGACCATCAGAATTCGGAAATAGGAATCGCCCAATGTATTTTAAATAATTTAAACGAGAATCACCAGATTTTTTTGGTGGAAATGGGGGCTTATAATAAAGGGGGAATAAAATTATTGTGCGACATTGTAAAACCGAAAATTGGAGTAGTAACTGGAGTCAATCAACAGCATTTAGCCATTTTTGGTTCAATGGAAAATTTGCTTTTAGCTGAAGGCGGCAGAGAACTACTAAAAAGTTTACCAGATAATGGGATGATAGTTATTAACGGCGATAATAAATATTGTATAAATTTATATAAATCAGCTGAAATTAAAAAGAAGATCTATAGTTTACATAATGACAAAATAGACTCTGATATCTGGACAGAAGACATTATTGTTGAAAAAAAATCATTATCTTTTATTGTAATGACTCGCGAGAAAGAGATAGCGTATTTTGATATAAATATTTTGGGAAAACAAAACGTGCAAAATATTTTGGGAGTCATTCTTGTGGCAAAAGAGTTGGGAATGAGTTTAGAAGAAATTTCAAGGGCTTGTCAAAATATAAAACCGGCACAAGCTGGAATTACTTTAAAAAAGGGGGTTCATGGAATTGATATCATTGATTCTTCTTATTCTTCAAACCCAAATGGAGTTATGGCAGATTTAGATCATTTAAATACTTTCCCTCAAAAAAAAGTTATTATAATGCCGTGTTTGATTGAATTGGGAAATAAGTCGGCAGAAATTCACAGAGAAATAGGAAAAAAAATAGCAGAAGTGTGTGATATGGCAATTATTACCACTAAAGAAAGATTTGAAGAAATAAAAAATGGAGCTATGGAAAACGGTATGCCAAAAGACAGAATCTTATTGTGCGACAAACCAAAGGATATTTTCAATATGGTTACCACTTTTTGTAAATCAAGAGACACGGTTTTATTGGAAGGCCGAGTTCCAAATGAGTTGGTTGAATTATTAGTTAGTAAATAAAATTTTGCGGTTATGTTTAATAGATTTAAACCAATCTCTATTTCCTTGTCGCCGAATGTCCAAAAAGATGATGTAATATTAGCTTTAAAGTTAATTTTTCAGCCGTGGAAGTGGAAAAACGGTGGCGAGACAGAAAAGTTAGAGAAAAAATTTAAAAAATATTTAGGCGTGAAATACGCTTTTTCTTTTAACGGCGGGAGGTCTAGTCTTTTTGCAATTTTAAAATCTCTCAACTTACCAAAACAAAGCGATGTGTTATTGCAGGCATTTACATGCAACGCTGTGCCAAATCCTATTTTATGGGCGGGTTTAAATCCTGTATACATAGACTGCTCAAATGATTTTAATATTGATACCGAAAAATTAAAAGCGCTTATTCTTACGAATAAACGTAAGGTTTTGATTGTTCAGCATACATTCGGGTTGCCGGCAAATATGGACGAAATTATTTATATTATACGACAGAATAATTTAATTTTAATTGAAGATTGTGCCCATGCGTTAGGGTCGGAATACAAAGGACAAAAAGTTGGGACATTTGGCGATATGGCATTTTTCAGTTTTTCAAGGGATAAGGTTATTTCTTGCGTCTACGGCGGAATGGCTGTAACCAATGATGATGAAATAGGGCAAAAATTAGGGCAATTGCAAAAAGAATTTGGCCAACCATCGTATTTTTGGATATTACAGCAGATTTTACATCCGATTTTATTGCATTTTATAATTTTACCGATGTATAATTTTTTAAATTTAGGAAAAATATTTTTAATTTTATCGCAATGGTTTCATATTTTATCAAAAGCAGTAAGCTGGCGGGAAAAGAGGGGATTAAAACCAGAATATTTTCCCAGGGCATTGCCCAATGCATTGGCAATAATAGCTCAAAATCAATTTAATAAATTAGATAGATTTAATAAACATAGACAAGAAATTTCAGAACTTTATTTTAAAGAATTAGAATATTCGAACTTTATTTTACCATCGAAAAATGGTATTTTTTTAAGATTTGCGGTAAAACATCCAAAAGCCAATGAAATAATTTATCAAGCATGGCATAAAGAAAATATACTATTGGGGGATTGGTATACTACCCCCATCGCTCCGGATGATACAAAATTAAATGAAATAAAGTACAAAATAGGCGATTGCCCTAATGCCGAAAGATTATCCAAAGAAACCCTAAATCTGCCAACACATATCAATATTTCGATGCAAGACGCCCAAAGAATAGTCAATTTTCTAAAAAAGTTTTAAAAAACAACAAATAGCGATTATACCACATTTATGTAAGCTTATATAAATATGGTATAATGAATATTATGAAATTACCAATTACCGACAAATTTCTTTGGGAAATTTATAATTTTATTGAAAAAACAGAACCTATTGCAGATTTTCTACTAAGTAATACATATAAAAAATCAAAAATATTATTAGGAGATCAAAACCCTGTTTTTGAAAAATATAAAAAAGAAAGGGGCAGAAAAGAATTTAGTCGGTTTATTTATTATCTCAAACGTAAGAATTGTATAAAAATTGAAAATTTAAAAGGTAAAAAAGCTATAATACTTACCAATGAGGGTATATCTAAAGCTTTAAAGGCAAGTTTTTATTTAGAAAATAATAAAAAAAGAAAAGATGGTAAATGGATAATGTTGATGTTTGATATACCTGAAAAAAATAGAAAGGCAAGAAATATGCTTAAATCTATCTTGTATAACTTAGGATATAAATTACTTCAGCAAAGTGTTTGGATTACTCCGTACGATGTTTCAGAAAAGACAGAACAATTACTGCAACTATATTCATTAGATATTTACGTTAAAATATTTTTAATAGAGAAAATCTAATATACTACATTTACATAAGCTTACATAAATACAGTATATTAAAAAAGTAATTGACTTTTAATTTTAAACAAATTTTAAATTATGAAAAAGTTAATTAAGTTAATGATATAGGTGATTATTTTAATGTACTTAAAAAATATTTTTATGGAAATAATGGAAATAAGAGATAAAAAAAATTGGGAGAATTTTCTTTTTAACTGCAAAGAAAAGACTTTTTTGCAGTCTTGGAATTGGGGGGAATTCCAAAAATCTTTAGGGTATAAAATTTGGAGACTTGGCATATTTGAAAAAAATACATTAATATCAGTGGCGCTAACTATAAAACACAAAGCAAGAAGGGGATCGTTTTTACTGGTTCCACACGGACCGGTAGAAAAATCAAAGATCAAAGATCAAAGATCAAAAATATTGGAAATTTTATTAGAAAAATTAAAAGAAATAGCAAAGTATGAAAAAGTTGATTTTATAAGGGTAAGTCCTATTTGGCAGAGATCAGATGAAAACGAAAAGTTTTTTAAAGGTTTAGGATTTAGATTAAGGCCATTGCATACCCACCCTGAATCAAGCTGGAAATTAGATATTCGACCATCAGAACAAGAACTTTTAGGTGGCATGAGAAAAACAACCAGGTATTTAATAAGACGAGCAGAAAGCAATAAAGATATAGAAGTTTTTCAAAGCAAAAACATTAAAGATATTGATATTTTCAATAAAATACATTTAGAGGTAGTTAAAAAGCAGAAGTTTGTGCCATTTTCGTTAGAGTATTTCAGAAAAGAATTTTTAGCTTTTTTGCCGGACGATCAAATAGCGATATTTTTTGCAAAGTATAGAGGTAAAATAATTGCGGTATCTTACGAAATTTTTTGGTCTGGAATTGGTTTTTATCATCATGCGGCCTTATTGCCAGAATACAAAAAAATTCCCGCTTCTTATCTTTTGCAATGGAAATCAATCAAAAAAGCTAAAAAAAGAGGGTGTAAGATTTATGATTTTTGGGGATATATTGATCCGGTAAAATATCCAAAACATCCTTATTCTGGACCAACTCTTTTTAAAATGGGTTTTGGGGGAGATAAAGAAGAATATCTTAAAACCCAAGATTTAATTATATCTAAAAAATATTGGATAAATTATATCATTGAAACAATTAGAAAAATAAAACGCGGACTTTAATGAGCTATAGGAGAAAACATATAAAACCTAAGATACGAAGTTTAAAGAAAAAAGAATTTATTAAAAAATCTCTAATTTCGATTTTTTTATTTTTATTTATAGCAGTTATGATCTTATATTTTATTTTATTTTTTTCAAAATTTCAGGTCCAAAAAGTTGATATTTTAGGTGATGAAAAAAATAAAAGTCAGGATATTAAAAATTTAGTTTGGCTTGATATAAATAAGAAAATATTCAGCCTCGGGGTTTTTGATATTTCAACCAAGAGTATTTTTATGGTTGATTCAAAAAAAATAGTTAAAGATATTTTAGATAAATTCCCCAGTATTGAAGATGTGAAAGTGCAGAAAAAAATGCCAGATAAAATCGTATTGAATGTAAAAGAAAGAAAACCATTTGCAATTTTTTGCCAAAGCGATAATTGTTTTTTTATTGATGAAAGTGGTGTTATTTTTGAACCACTACATAATAATATTATAAAAGATATGACTATTATTCAAAAAGATTTAGATGGTAAAGAACTTTTTGTGGGAAAAAATGTGATTGAGAAAAATATTATAGACACAATTTATAAGGTCCAAAAAGATTTAAAAGATAATTTTCAAATAGACATAAAAGAAGTGTTTGTCTCTAATTATTTAATATTTAAAACCTCTGAAAACTGGCAAATTTATTTTAATTCAAATTCAGATGTTGATTTACAAATTACAAAAATGAATATTCTTTTAAGAGATGAAATTCCAGTAAGCGTAAGAAAAAATATTCAATATATCTATTTACAATACAAAGACAGAGCCTACTACAAATAATTTCCAAACTCTAATTTTCAATTAAAATCGGGGTGAAGGGGCGCAATCTAACCAATAGCTTGGACGCACTCTAAAGGAGTTTTAAAATGTAACCCCAGGTGCAGCCGTTCGTTGTTGTAGTAGGGCAGATATTCATTGA
>Ga0213870_1000385_pt1 | contig 21606 bp, 12 predicted proteins | sample WICALVC2017_Meta_FD_160119 | JGI IMG/M metagenome (GOLD analysis project Ga0213870, IMG submission 160119) | Freshwater microbial communities from subterranean cave lake in Wind Cave National Park, South Dakota, United States - WICALVC2017 | ecosystem: Environmental > Aquatic > Deep subsurface >... | reverse complement strand
CTCTCTCTCTCTCTTCCTCTCTTTCTTTCCCTCTCCATTTTCCATTCTTTGAACTGCAGTTAAAATCTCGCATATTTTTTTCGCAGCCGCTGCCGAATCAATTCCGCACCGGTGTTGAGCGTAAATGTAAGCAGAAATAAAAGCACGGCAGATAAAAATAATACACGGTAAAGAGTTCCATCAACAGGTGCCTCAGGTATTTCTACAGCAATATTGGCTGAGAGGGTACGCATTCCGTTGAAGGGACTCAAATCCATGATCGGAGTGTTTCCGGTCACCATGAACACAATCATGGTTTCACCCACAGCACGCCCCAAACCAATCATGAGACCGGCAAATATTCCGGGACTAGAAGAGGGAAGAATCACACGCCATACGGTCTGCCAGCGGCTGGCTCCCAACGCATAGGAAGCAGCTTTAAGACTCGAAGGAACATTCGAGAGAGCATCCTCAGCCATGGTGAAAATAATAGGGATCACCGCAAATCCCAGGGCAAAAGCAATCAAAATAGAATTTCGCTGATCATAACGTATTCCCCAATGATCAAAAATCCATTGTTGTGCGTTGCTTTGGAAACAATGTTCCTCGATCCAGGGTCCCCAGTGATAGGCAAGCATAAAGGAAAACAGAAGAAGTGGGATGACCCAGATCCATTCGACACCTTTGCGTTGTTTCTTCATCCATGCCAGCTCAGAAATATTCGGCCACACCAGCAAAAACGCCAGAAGGAAAAAAGGAAGCAATGCAAAACACAAAAAAAATGAAACCAGTGATCGCTCGAGAAAGGGTGCAAACCAAAGCGCTGCTAAAAACCCGATCACTACCGAAGGAACTGCGGCCATGATTTCTAATGTTGGTTTGATGATTTTTTTCACGCGGAGTGAGGCAAATTGACTGATGTACACTGCCCCCATAAGGGCCAGGGGAGCCGCAAAAAACATGGCATAAACGGTTGCTTTTATGCTGCCAAAAATTAAAGGAGTCAGACTGAGTTTCGGCTCAAATTCATCCGTGGATGCAGACGATTGCCAGCAGTATTCCGGTTTGGAATACCCTTCGTACCATACCTTGCCGAAAAGAGTTCGCAGTGTAATTTCTGAGTGAGGCATGGAGAGCCTCCAAACAAAGCATTCGCCCGCACTGTCTACAGCAAGAAGTCCATTGTCCTGCGCCGAGAGTGCAACATGGATCAATGGTTTTTCTGTCTGAAAAGAAAATAATTCGCGTTCCGTAGTCAGATGAGACAGATGGATTTTTCCTTTTTCATCAACACTCAGCATGGAGCGCGTACGTTCAGAAGGCCACAAGGAGATAAGAGGACTTTCATGCCCTTTAAGTGTGTGCAACAAAGTCAACGAGGAAGTTTTCCCATCCCGCAGCGCCTGCGGCTTTGTTGCAGTGACCGAAGACCATACGCTCATTTTTCCTGAAGAATCGCCTACGGTAATGGAATTTTCTCCAAGCACAAAATTCAAACAAGACACCGCTTTTCCCGCATCAGAAACCAGCGTGCGCTCTACAAAAACAGGATTTTCAGGATCTTTCAAATTCCAATGCCATAAAGTGCCCTGTCGTGTTCCAACAAATAATTGTCCCTCGCTGCTTTGCACTAAACACGATATTTCTTCATAAGTATTTTCTTTGATTTCAGAATGAATTTCTTCAGTTTTTTGATTTCCCAGAAAATCACTTGTGACACTTTGCGAATAGATAGTCAAACGCCCGCCTTTCCATAAAAAAACGCTCGTAACATCGCCTTCTTCAGAAATGGAAACTGCGTAATCTAAAGGCAGATATTTCGATGCACTTGGCAAAGCAGCTCGCCTTTCCACACTAAAATTGAAATGTCTCTTCCCTTGAGAATCATACTCCGGAATAAAACAGACTTCTTCAATCGTAACACTTCCGTCATTCCACAAAAGAGCATAGGAATTAGATCTGAGAGTTTTGATCCGCTGAATCGTTCCATGAACATTAGAAGGAAGCGGAGAAATTTTAATTTCTTTCTTCATTTTTTTTTGGGCTAGGTCCCAAAAACTAACCTTACCAGACTCTTCAAACATAAAAGAATTTTCTAACCATTCATCCATGCCCACCGCTAAAACAGAGTTATTTAAAGAGAATTTTGAAAATAGGTCAGCAGTAGGAGCATAAAACAAAGGAAGCGCCACCTTCGCAATCAACAAAAGCATAGCAATCACACACAAAATAATGGTGCAGCCACCAGCACGGATCACCCACGTGGCAAAATAATCCCAGCGTCTGGATCTTTCAAATACTGTTTTCATAATAATGGCAGGAGGGAGAGAGCGTGGGGGAGGGAACTGGGAAAACTTTTGTGGACAAAAGTTTTCCCAGACCCTTTCAAAAAACTTTGACTGGGTTGCTCGCCGTGAACGGCGAGCAAACAAAATTTTGACTGAGGAACACTCATTGATTAGAAATTTTTCCCTGTTCCCAAACATTGCCTGTCACAGCGAGTGACGACTTTTGTGTCATGTCGGATGTCAGCGGTAAATACCCGTCTTTTTCGACAATGACTTGTCCTTCTTTGGAGAGCACAAAAAGTAGAAATTGCTGAATCATGGGAGAGAGTGGTTCATTTGGTTTTTTCACCACGTAGATATAGAGCATACGTCCCAGAGGATATTTTCCTTGAATCACGTTTTCATATTCAGGGGACACTGTTTGTCCGCTTTCTTTATTAGAAAGTAAGAGCGGTTTCACTCCGGAAGTGATATAGCCGATACCTGAATACCCAATCCCTGCTTTGTCTTCCGTAACACTCATCACCACGGCTGCAGAACCGGGTTGTTCTTTCACAGTGTCCTTGCAGTCCCCTTTTTTCAGCGCATGTTCTTTGAAATAGCCGTAGGTACCCGATGCAGAATTGCGGCCATACAAACTCATTGGTAAATTGCTCCACTCATTTTTGAGACCCAGCTGTCCCCACAGGGTTATGTTTTCTGCAAATCCCGTTTTTCTTGTCTTTGAAAAAATTCCATCTATCTGAGGCAATGTCAGAGAATTCAAGGGATTGTCTTTATTCACAAATACTGCCAAAGCGTCCATGGCTACTCCGATTGCCGTCGGCTTAAATCCGTACTTGGAATCGAAGCGATCCAGTTCCTCTTTCTTCATCGGACGTGACATGGGGCCTAGCTGCGCAGTCCCTTCCATCAATGCGGGAGGAGCCGTACTGGATCCTTTGCCTTCAATTTGGATATTTATATTAGGATAGATTTTCTTAAATCCCTCTGCCCAAAATGTCATCAGATTGTTCAAAGTATCTGACCCGATGCTGTTGAGATTCCCTGAAACACCATCTACTTTTTGATACTCTGACAGCTTAGAATCTAAGCGTGATTGCTCAGGGAAAACACTTTTTTCAGCGTTTGCAGAAAACAGCAGCGCTAAAGTCAGCAAATATGCTTTTTTAAAGACTCTTCTCATCTTTCAGATTTTCCTTCTCTTAATGTTTTCAAAGCATGAATAACGATTGTTAAGCTATGATTAGAGAAAAATGAGAAATGTGTTCGGCTTAGAAGAAGGAGAAAGAAAGAAGGAAGAGAGAGGGGGGAGGAGAAGAAGAAGTGGAGAGAGCTTGGAAAACTTTTGTAGACAAAAGTTTTCCCAGACCCTTTCAAAAAACTTTAATAATGTCTCGATGCGCTTCCGCAAAGGATTCCGGGCTGCCGATATCTCTCCAATAATCCTTGGTTTCAAATCCAAGGATTTTTTCACCGTTTTTCACAGCTTTGGGATAAAGGTCGTTCACGATGCAAGAGTATTTTTCGCAGTATGAAAATATTTTCCGATGGAGCACGTGAATGCCTGTGAATCCATAAGAAATTTCTCCGGGTTGTTTTGTGAACACATTTTTTCCTAAAACAGTCACGTATCCGTCCTGTCCTAGGGCAACTCGTTTCCAGGACGGATCGTCTGTGCGTTTAAGAACAAGGGTTGAGATAGGTGCTTGAGATTCATGAAAGGAAGCGACTTCTTTTAAATCAATGCGATGAATGATGTCGGAGTTCAGTAAAAAAAAACTTTTTTCTGTAAGGTGTTCCTCCATCTGAAAAAGAGCTCCGCCGGTACCTAAAATTTCTTTTTCCTCCAAAATTGTCATACGGGCTCCGCGCTCTGAGAAAGATTCAAAATGAAATTGGAGGAAGCTTTGAAATTTATAAGAAAGGTGATGCGTATTGATCAAAAAATGGCGGACTCCCAAATGAAACAGTTGTTCCAAATGCCAAAGTATCAACGGTGTCTTTACAAGGGTCAACATGGATTTAGGATAAAGATCCGTCCATGGACGCATGCGTGTTCCAAAACCTGCAGCAAGAATAAATGCCGTAGAAATCATGACAGAATGGGAGGTGAAGAAGGGAGATAGGAAAAGGAGAGCTGGGAAAACTTTTGTTCACAAAGTCACTCGCCGTGACAGGCTATGTTTGGAACGGAGAGGTTTTCCAGTCAATTATTGTTTTTCAGTTAAAGTTTTTTGAAAGGGTCTGGGAAAACTTTTGTTCACAAAGTCACTCGCCGTGACAGGCTATGTTTGGAACGGAGAGGTTTTCCAGTCAATTATTGTTTTTCAGTTAAAGTTTTTTGAAAGGGTCTGGGAAAACTTTTGTTCACAAAAGTTTTCCCAGTTCCCTCTTCCTCTTCTTCTAAGGAATTTCTTGCATGAGGTGTGTCAATTCTGTCTCAAATAAGTTGAAAAGAGAGTTCGGAATTTTTTGTTTGGAGAGTGCTAGAAGCGCGTCTTTTAAGACGATGGGGATGTAGGAACGGTATTTTAGATTTTTCTTTTCACGGCACTGATAAAAAAATGTGCCTGCGGCTTTCAAGGCGCGTTGCAGTAAAGTCAAATAATAGGACTCAAAGAATTTTTTTTCATCCATAGTTTGACCCCAAGAAGATTCAGACTCGCTCAGATAATGAGTGATCAGATCCATTTCCATCTTATGAGAGAGCGCCACATAAGAATCTTTCACGAGCGAAACAAAATCATAGAGCCAGGGACCTTGACGGGCGTCCTGATGATCAAGCCATAGACTTGTAACGCCTGTGGCTTTGTAATAGTCCTCTTTTATAAAGATGTTCCGGCTGTGCAAGTCACGGTGAGTGAAGACAAATTTTTCTTGGCACAGTGATTTTGAAACGTCGTCAAAAAATTGAAGAAAGACTGTTTGGGAAGACTCGGAGAGGCGGGCTTTCAATCCGGAATGAAGAAAAAAGAACAGAAGTTCCTCTTTAAATTTTGTTTCGGTGAAGCGGGCATTCCAAAGTTTTTTTGTTTTGGCAATTTCAGGAATCGGAGAATGATGAATTCTGAGAATTAAATTCAAAATATTTTTATACACTTCCACACAACGTTTCGTTCCGAATTTCGTGCAATACGCTTCCAGGGATAGAGAACCTGCGTCTTTGATCAAGAGCACCTTTTCTTTCGGAAAAGAGCGGTAGAGCGCAGGGGTCTCGATTTTGTAGGAGCTGAAAATATCGCTTGAGTCCTGGATACGCGATAGAATTCCTGGATCCTTTTCCAAATGATTCAAAATCATCGCCACACAGGTCAGATCTCCGCTCAAAAAAATACGGTAGTAATCCCGATCAGAGGCTTCTTTGCGAAGTTTGACCATGCGGATAACGCGCTTTTTCGGGAATACCTTTCTGGTCAAAGTGCGAAGATAACTTTTAAAGTCTATATCCATAAGGTGGGGGGGGGGGGTGTAAAGTGTTAGGTTAAGAGCATTTTGGAAAGAGGGAGCTGGGAAAATTCCACCACGATTGCGTACGGTGAAAAAATGACATCACTATAGTACAACATGAATCCAGACAACACACAACTCTAGAGCTAGGGTGACAAACAGCACAGACCACTGTCAATCATTTCCTGTCTTTTACGCCCTCAAAATAAAAAATAATCCATACCGTTTCTTTAAAAAAATGCTTATAATTTCTGCGATCCAGAGAATAGAAAAAGTTTTTGGGCGCTCGCTGTTCACGGCGAGCGCCTCAGGTAAAGTTTTTTGAAAGGGTGTGGGAAAACTTTTGTTCACAAAAGTTTTCCCTACTTTCTTCTCAAAAGTCTTTTACCTATTATCTAAATTGCAAAAAAACTGAGGAGAATTTTTCTTGTCTTTGTACTCTTTTGCAGTTCATCGCCCTGTGGCTACCACGATGGCTTATGTGTTGATCACGATGCTGGGGGTCTGGGCTTACCATAAGCTTCCTCAGGAATTATTTCCTTCCGTCACTTTTCCTCAACTCACCATAGTGACTCCATACTCGAACGCCGCTCCAGAGGAAATAGAAACCCTTGTCACTAAGTTGGTAGAGGAGTCCGTTGCGACGGTCAAAGGATTGAAAAGCATTCACTCCTTCTCAAAAGAAGGCGTGTCTATGGTGATCGTGGAATTTAATTGGGGCACGGATATGGATTTTGCCTCGCTGAATTTGCGTGAAAAAATTGATCTGATCAAGGAACGTCTACCTCGAGAAGCGGAAGAGCCGCTGGTTTTAAAATTCAATCCCTTCTCCAAGCCGATCATGATTTATTCCATGGTGGCCAAAGGAGATCCCGAGGATCCAACGACTTTCAAGATGCACGAGATTTTGAAAATTGCAAAAACACGTCTGAAGGACAAATTGGAAAAAGTTTCTGGGGTTGCTTCTGTAGCGGTCAGCGGCGGTCAGGAGCGTGAGATTCAGGTGGATTTGGATTTGAAAAGTCTCGTCGCCCATAAAATAAACATTCTGGATATTCCCCCTTCTCTGAAAGATTCCAACCTGAACTATCCCGCAGGTTCCGTGAAAGAAGATTTTTTTGAATATCTCGTGCGGACTATGGGTGAATACAAAACCGTGGACGAAATCAAAAAAACACTGGTCTCCATTGAAAACATCAAAAAGGGAAAATACGATCGTGCTACGAAAAAAGAAGCCCAAAAAGAAGGAGTTTTTTCTGAAGAAGAGGGTATTGTGAAGGATGATTCTTCGCAGTATGTTCTTCTGGAAGATGTCGCAACCATCACAGATGGATTTTGTGAACGGTCGAGTTATTCTCGGTATCAAGGCAAAGAAAATATTTCTCTCACACTTCAAAAACAAGCTTCCGCAAATGTGATCCAAACGGTTAGCATGGTGAAGGAAGAATTGTTCCGTTTGCAAAACGAAACCAACATTCTTCCGCAAGGCATCGAGCTCTCTTTGATTTATGACGCTTCTGAATTCATCAAGACTTCCATCAGCGGTGTGCTCTGGGCTTCCCTGGAAGGCGGTGGGTTGGCGTTTCTGGTGTTATTGTTGGCACTGCGCTCCCTGCGTGCTGCGCTTATCGTGACAATCACGATTCCTGCCACAGTGCTCACAATACTCATTGTGATGCAGGTTTTTGATTACACGATCAATATCATGTCTCTGGGCGGACTGGCGCTGGGCATCGGGATGCTCACCGACAATTCCATTGTCGTGGTTGAAAATATCGCTCGTTACCGCTCTCTTGGGCACAACATTGTCTACTCCACTATCCACGGCTGCGGCGAGGTATTTGCTTCTAATGCATCTTCCGTCCTCACCACCGTTGCCGTATTTTTACCCCTAGGATTCGTCGTGGGAATTGCAGGGCAACTTTTCAAGCCCATTTCTTTCACCATTGTCTATTCTAATATTTTTGCGCTCCTGATTGCTCTCTCATTGATTCCTATGCTCACGGCCATGCGCTTCAAAAAACCGGGCAAAAAAGAGGAAAATCAAAATCTAGAAAGTTCGACAGAAAATATGGCTGAAGAACTGGAAGAACCGATTTTTCTTTTCATGAAAAAGACGCACATTTCTCTTTTGGGTCAATTTTTGCAGGCGCCAAAAACGGGTTTGTTTTTTATTTTAATCCTATTTATTTTTTCTCTCTTTCTTTTCACGATTCCTGAAAAAGAAGTGATGCCCAAGGTGGATCAAGGACAATTCACCATCAAAGTCACTTTGCCCACAGGAACTATTTTGGACAAAACGAATATGGTCGCACAAGTGATCGAGACTTTAGTGAAAGAACTTCCCGATGTGGATAACTATTCGCTTACTGTTGGAGCAGATCGTTCTGGGGACGCAGAGTCTCTGGAATCTCTTGGATCCCACCAGTCTCTGATCATTGTGAAACTCAAAAAAAAGCATGCAATTCCAACGCGGGCTGTCCTTCAAAGCCTTCAGGATCAAATAGACGATATTCGTACTTTTGGAACTCTACCTCCGGAAATCATGAAGAAAAATTCTAAACTTGATCCTGCAATTTTAAAACAAGCAGAAATCATCTATACAGTAGATGACAATCCATTTGCTGGAGCTTTCACCACGTCTGCAGCCATCGCCATCAATATCACTGGGCGCGACTTTAAAACACTGCAAGACTACTCAAAACGTGTGGAAGATCTTTTAAAAACTGTTCCCGGTGTGGTGCGTATCCGTAACGACATTCCTTCCAAATCTCCAGAGATGCGTATTCTACCCGATCGAAGCCGTGCTGCCTTGGAAGGCATTTCTTCTTCCGATATCGCTCAAACAGCACTGATTGCCGTGCGTGGAACGATTGCCACCAAATTAAAGCAGGACGGTAGCGAAGTGAACGTATTAGTGCGTATCAATAAAAAAGAAATGGAAGGTCCGCGTGCTGTGGAAACCTTGAAAAGTATTCCTCTTTTTGTGGAAGATAAAATCATTCCCCTTCAAGCGGTGGCGACTATCCAGGACCACGGGCAGGGACCTTCTGAAATTCACCGCCTCGATCAAACACGCATTTACCATGTGTATGCGGACATTCGCGGACGTAGCGAAACCGAAGTTTTTACTCAGATTGAGAATCTTTTAAAAAAAGAAAAGCTGGAAGAAAATTATTTCATCGGTTTCGGAAAAGAGTATGAGGAAAAAAAAGCCTCCCAATTATCCATACTGATGGCGTTTTTGATGTCCATTCTTTTAGTGTACATGGTGATGGCCGCACAGTTTGAATCCCTTTGGCAACCCTTCATTATCATGATGACTGTGCCCTTGTCCATCATGGGAGCCGCATTCGCGCTTGTTCTGACAGGTACCAGTGTCAACGCAATGTCTATGTTGGGCATGATTCTTCTCGGAGGGATCGTGGTGAATAACGGAATCATTCTCATTCAATTCATCAACGATCTGCGTGAGTCTGGACATCCACTCAAAGAAGCTGTCTTGATCGGAGCCTCTACCCGTATGCGCCCCATTATAATGACCATGCTCGTATCCCTTCTCGGCTCCCTTCCCATCGCTTTCAAACTGGAAGAAGGATCCGAAATGCAGGCTCCCATGGCCATCGTGATCATCGGCGGATTGTTCGTCTCCACCTGCCTCACTCTATTCGTGATCCCAACCCTCTACTGGGTCTCCGAATCATTCATGCTCTCACGAAAACGAAAAAATTTAGATACTTGAAGAAGAGGGCAGAGAAAACAGAAACTGGGAAAACTTTTGTGAACAAAAGTTTTCCCAGACCCTTTCAAAAAACTTTAATGGGGTCACTCGCCGCGAACGGCGAGTGACTCAAACTTTGATTGGAAAACAGCTAATGATGCCAATATTATTATGAGACAGTTAATATCTTTGATTGTTTCTCTATCAAATTTTTGTGGTGCTCGCCGTTTACGGCGAGCACCACAATCAAAGTTTTTTGAAAGGGTCTGGGAAAACTTTTGTTCACAAAAATTTTCCCAGTTCTCTCTATTTTCCTCCTTCCCATCCCTCTCTAAGCTTACCTGATTATGTCTATCGCGGAATTTTCAATCCATCGTCCGATCATGATCCTGATGATTGTATGTTGCACGGCTGTTTTGGGTGTCCTCTCCCTCATGAAACTTCCTGTCGAACTGATGCCTGACATTAGTTACAAGCAGATCACTATCAAAGTGGAGTTGCGTGGAGGGGGGCTTCCTCCTGAAGAAGCTGAAGCGCTCATTGTGCGTCCTATTGAAGATGCAATTGGTGCTGTTTCTAATCTAGATTCTGTGGTTTCCACGGCTGAAAAAGAACGCGCGATTGTCCGTCTTTTCTTCAACCCGGGCACTGCTATGGATTTCGCGAGTCTTGAAGTACGCGAAGCATTTTCAAAAGTGAAAAACAAACTCCCTGCGATCTGTGAAAAACCTGTGATTGCAAAATACGAAGAGAACGACAAACCTATTATTATTCTGGCTGTCACCTCGATTGGAGAAAAACACTCTTCTGAAGAAATCCGCACCATCGTTGATCAGAAGATCAAGGAAAAACTGATGCGTGTGCCAGGAGTCGCAAACGTGGACGTTGTTGGCGGGCGTCTCGAAAAAATCATCTGCAATATTGACCAGAAGTTCATCCAGGCCAATAAAGTTCCTATCCGAAAAATAGTCAACAAAATCGGGGTTAATACTCTGAATGTGCAGGTGGGCGCTAAGGAAGATAGAAATGTAAGAAAAGGCATTGTATTCCAATCCGAATTTCAAAGCATAGACGAGATTAAAAGCACGGCTATTACTACAACGAGTCAGACCGGATCTCAGGTACTGCTCAAAGCAATGGCAGATGTGAAACGTGATTATATGGAAGCCAAGGAAATCGCCCGTCTCACGGATTTCAAGGATGAAAAGAAAAGCGGCGGAGAAACATCTAAAATCGTGTCCATCCGCATTCAAAAAGAAAACACTGCAAACACCGTTCACGTCTCTGACGAAGTGAAAGAGAAGCTGGCCATTCTCGAAGAAGAACTCATGCACCTCTATCCGGACCTTCGAATCCTGAAAGTTGCCGATCAGGCAAAAATGATCACTGAAGCGATTCAGAACGTAAAAAGCAATCTTGTGAGCGGTGCGCTTCTGGCATTTTTAATTTTACTTTTATTTTTAATGCATCTAGGAACAACGCTCATCATTGTCATCGCGATTCCTGTTTCTATGCTCATCACCTTTATTTTCATGAATGCGTTTCATATCCCGCTAAACGTATTCACTCTCTCCGGGTTGGCGCTTGCCAGCGGTATGTTGGTAGACAATTCCATCACTGTTTTGGAAAACATTTTCGTCAAAAAAACACGCGGCATGAGTCCTATGGAGGCATCTATCAAAGGCAGCAATGAAATGGTGATGGAAATCATTACGGGGACTTTCACTACCATTGTTGTTTTTGCGCCTATTTTTTTCACCGATGAACAAATCAGCATGAAGTACGAAGGTCTTGCAAAAACAGTTATCTGCGCTCTCATCACTTCTCTCTTTGCGGCGATCATGATTGTCCCGACGCTTTCGGCGCGTGTAAAAATACATACTACAAAAAAGAAATCGATGTTCAAGCCCATGTTGATTCTTAAAAAGAGTTACCTAAAAATTTTGATTTTTGGAATCCGCTATCGATGGATTCTGGTATTATTTTCCGTCATTTTTTTCGTATTTTGTCTCGTGAAAGGGGGAGACCTCAAACAGGAACTGGCCGGGAGTACTGAAAACAATACTTTCACGATTTTTGTGGAGCTTCCGGATGGTGCAAAACTGGAGGTGTCTGACACGGTGATTTCGGAAATCGAAGTCCTTTTGAAAAACAAAGAACTATTTTCAGAAATTGAATCTGTGACTTCCAATGTCGAAGGCTGGTCTTCTAAAATTTATGTGAGTGTGGTCCCCAAGATCAAACGCACGCGCACCATCAAAGATCTAATCGAAGAGCTTCGAAAAAAAGTCCCCACTTTGAAAACCGTGAAAAAAACAGACGCCTTTGTGTATTACAGTGAAGACGGAGGGGAAGAAACAGAAGAAGTCCATATTGACGTTTACGGTCCTGAATATGCAGTTCTGAAAAAACTCGCCAATGAAACTGCGGCAAAAATGGAACAAGCGCCGGGCATGGTAGACGCAAAACTCGCCATGACAGAAGGGCGTCCCGAATTGTGGATCAAACCTAAAAAATATCGAGCGGGCGAATTCGGTCTCAGCACCCAGGAAATTGCAGAAATCATTCATGCCCAACTCCAAGGTCTGCGCGCCACCGCCTTTCACCCCAAAGATGGCAGTGGCTCTGAGATAGAAACCATGGTGCGCCTCGATCCGAAGTATTTGCAATCTCTCAACGACGTAAAAAATATCACCATTGATTCTCCCAAAGGTCAGCTCTTGTTTTTAAAAGACATCGCTTCCTTTGAAGAAGGACTTAGTCCCTCTGAAATTTGGCGCACTAACAAAAGTCGTATGATCGGAGTGTCTGCGACCTCCACCCAATTACCGATGGAAGAAGTGATTCCGAAAATCAAAGAAAACCTGAAAGGTGTCGAATTTCCCAAAGATTATTACTATGTGTTCTCCGGCACTTATTACAAAATGCTCGAAAAAAAACGCCAGTTGATCTGGGCGCTTTTTGCAACGATTCTTCTGGTGTACATGGTTCTTGCAGCGCTCTTTGAATCTTATACTCAACCCTTCATCATCATGACCTCTGTCCCCATGGCCTTGATTGGAGCTGTTCTTGGGCTATGGTACGCAAACGAAAGCGTCACCATGGGGGTGTTCATCGGAGGGATTCTGCTTGCGGGTATTGCTGTCAACGCCACCATTATGCTTATTTCTTCAGCCAATCAAATACGGGAAGAAAAAAATGTTTCCGTCAATCGCGCCGTTCTGAATAGCGCTATGGGCAGAACGCGTCCTATTCTCATGACCAGCTTCGCCACCATCATCGGCTTCTATCCCATGGCATCAGACTCCAGTCAATTCTCAGTCCTCTGGGCTCCACTCGCCATCACCGTGATCGGTGGAAATATCAGCGCTACTCTCATGACTCTCTTTATTGTTCCAGGACTGTATGTGATTTTCGAGGACATGGGGAAGCTGGGAAAACTTTTGTGGACAAAAGTTTTCCCAGACCCTTTCAAAAAACTTTGACTGGGTCACTCGTTCTTCGACAAGCTCAGGATGAGCGGTAAAAACGGATTTACGCTCATCCTGAGCTTGTCGAAGGACGAGTGACCCAAACTTTGATTGGAAAAAAGCTCATGACGTTTATATTATTATGAGACACCTCATGTCTCTCATTCTTCCTCAATCAATTTTTTTTGGCACTCGCCGTAAACGGCGAGTGCCAAAATCAAAGTTTTTTGAAAGGGTCTGGAGAAACTTTTGTCCACAAAAGTTTCCCCAGCTCCCTTCTCCTCCTCCCTTCTCCTCCCTCCCATCCTCTTTTTCCTCTCCCCTCTCTTTTTTCTCCCTATGAAAATTGCCCATATTCTCACCACTTTAGAAATGGGTGGAGCGCAGCTTTCGACTCTCCGACTGATCAAGGCGCTTCAAGAAAACCCTACATGGGAAGTGACTCTTATTGTAGGTGTTGATGGTCCATTGCGTTCTGAATTAGGGAACATTCGGAATCTGATTTGGCTCCCGACGCTCAAACGTTCTTTCCATGGGATTCGGGACTTATTTTGTCTATTTCAATTGATTTCTTTAATGAAAAAAAATTCTTTCGATGTGGTACACAGCCATTCCTCCAAACCTTCCATTGTAGGGCGCCTGGCAGCTCTATTTGCGCGTGTTCCTGTCATATTCCATACGTATCATGGATTCGGACATGATTTTTTTAGAAAACGATTTCAGCAAATTTTATTTCGTTGGATGGAACGCTGGTTGAATAAAAAAAGTTCCGGATTGATATTTGTGTGCGACGAAAATTTAGATCGCGCGAAAAAATTATCCTTGTTACATCCGCGAGAAAATTTTCTAATTCCGGATTTTCTCTCTTTCGAAAATTTTTCACAGCGACCTCAAAATAAATTATGCCATTCTCTCTCCAATCCAGTGATTGTCTCCGTACTGAGTTTCAAAGAACAAAAAAATCCACTGGCTCTCATAACCCTTTGCCGAAAAATAGTGCAACAGTATCCGAACGCTGAATTCCGCTTAATCGGTGAGGGTCCTTTACTTGCCGAATGCAAACGTCAGGCTCTTTCCCAAAAGTTAAACATTCATTTCATGGGAGTTGTTCTGGATATCGAGAAACAGTACCGTGCTGCAGATCTTTTCATCGGAGCATCACGTTTTGAAGGACTTTCCATGGCGCAATTGGAATGTTTGTATTTTCAAGTTCCTATGGTGATCACTAAAGCAGGAGGTATTTCAGAAATTATGGAACATGGAAAACAAGGGTTTTTCTACAATAGAAATAACCTCCAAGAAGCATTCCTATTTTGTGATCTTATTCTGTCAGGACAGTTTCAATATACACCCAAACAAAATTCATTTTTCAAAACATTCGAATCTTCGCATCTCATAAAAAAACACCAAAATCTTTATAGGGTAGAACCTTTCAAAAAACTTTGACTAGGGGCAGTCATGTCAAAATTTCGATTTTTATTTATTTCTTTTTTTATTGTTTTTGCTCTGTGGATGCTTTTTTCATGGCCGCTTCCGAAATATATATCGGAAGGGATTCCTTCTTCATCCAGCAATTGCTTGAAAGAAGGAAAGGGCTTCATGATCCAAGGGGATCACCTCCAACTCCGTTATCACTTCTGGATGTTGGGAGAAATGATTTTTGAAGGTCTTCCCTGGTTTCTTCATGTGTACGAATTCAATTACGGAAACGACGCTGACTCCTATCACTCGGGCTCCTCTTATTTACCTTTTTCGCTTTTTTATGCCATTTTTTCCAAAATAGGGGGAGTGGCCATTGGATGGAACATGGCCCAAGCGCTTTGTTTGTGGATCACTTTTATATTTTCATGGCTCTTGATCCGTCGCTATTGCCCCGAACATTTTTGGGAATCTCTTCTTTTAGCAAGTATTGTCTTAGCCTTTCCCAATCGTTGGGAAAATCTCTTGGGAGGAAGTCCAGCCGGTTTTGCAATGGCCTGGGTTCCTGCTGTTTTTCTAGGCCTCGATATGGCAGTGCGCGATCAATCAAGAAAGGGCGGCTGGCTTGCAGGCATTGCAATCCTTTTTTCTTGTTTTGGAGATTTGCATGTTTATTTCTTTGTCACATTGGCGGCCCCTTTGTGGTGTCTTTTTGCTGCGCTTCAGGAGAAATCACTCTGGGATAGCACCCTAAAAAAAAGGATACCCTGGGGTTCTGTGACTTTGGCTTTGATCCCCGCTGTTTTGCTGACTGGATTAAGCGTAGCTTATAGCTTTTACAGAAAAGCTAGCATCATTTCGAACTCTTCTCAAATGTCTGCAGGGAGATCACTCAAGGAAGTGGATGTATATTCCCCTTCGTGGAGGGGTTTATTTTCCTGGGATTACGATACAGGAACAGTCCATCACATTTGTTTTGGTTATTTTCTCACGCTTCTTTTATCGTTAGCCCTGATCTTTTTTGTGTCAAAGATTTTCAGTAAAAACAAGAAGCCTTATCTCCCCATCCTTCTTTTCAGCCTATCCCTACTGGTGATCTTGACCATTGTGGTGCTGTCTTTGGGAACCAAAGGTCCTTTTGCAGCGACTTTCTATCTGGGCGCCAGAAAACTCATTCCAGAATACGACATGATCCGACAGACTTCAAAAATATTCTGTCTCCTGCCTAGTGTCATTGGAGTTGCCCTTGCCATTTTTATTTCAGCCTCCTTTTCCTTTTGGAAATCCCGGATTCGGGCAGCCTTTATTTTTTTATTATTGGCCGTTGTGGCGGAGTATAAAGTCCATGTCAATGCGACGATTTGTATTCTGGACAAGGAACAGCTCGCTTATGAAGCGGTCGCCAAAGATGCAAAAGTGTCTGGGTTCCGTCCCCATGTCCTCATCCTTCCGCTTTGGCCAGGAGACACCGCATGGTCATCTCTCTACGAATACTACACGTCTCTTTATAGGATCACCATGGTGAACGGCTACAGTCCTATTGTCTCCAAAAAATATTTTGATGAGGTTTTCATTCCGCTGAATTCAGCGAATCAGGGTTTTCTAAGCGATGCCCAAGCAGATTTTCTGCTTTCGCGAGGCATCCAATACCTCCTACTGCATGAAGATGCATTTCCTTATAAAGTAAGTCCTTTTCCAGTGGGATTTACTTTAAAACGGTTGATGGAGCATCCGAGATTAAAACTTCTTAAACAGGATGAAGTGGTGTGGGCTTTCAAAATATTAAAAATTCCTACTGAAAAAAATCCCGGCACCTTTTCATCCTGGAATTCTTTTTTCCCTTCACGTTTCTTTGAGGCAGAGCACTTGGAAAAAAACGCAGGTTTTTTGGTTCAAGATAAGAACTGCTCCGAAGGACATTTTCTTTCTATGAAAGAGTCAGGAAACACATTTCAGACTCGTCCCCTTTACATGGGAGAAGCCCAAAATATTCGCTGGCTTGTCCGTCTCAAAGGACAGGGGAAATTCAAGCTCTCCCTTCTCTCCAATAAAAAAATATGCCAGGAAATGAGCGGTGAAATTTATTCCAGTTTTTGGGAATGGAAAACGCTTTTTGTGGAAGGCTGGAATACACATGCCCCTTTGATCTTGAAAATTGAGAACCTATCTGGGAACACGGACGTGGATCTTTGCTTGCTCACTGCTGGTTTGTGGGATAAGGAGCTTACTTTGAATGAATCCAAAACAATTCCCGCTCCGCTGTTCTTCCATGGGGGCTTTACCGATTTGCAGTCCAACAGTGTCCACTTCTTAAAGGACAAAGTTCAGGCTGACTGGAAAGAACTCAACTCCATCCTCTACGGCCCTAATCTCCCTTTAGCCAAAGGCGTTTACAGGATGCTCTGGGATTTTAAGACACCCGCTATCTCCGGACAGCCCGTAGCGAAAATCCAGCTAAAATCGGGCAAAGCAGTCCTCTTATCGAAACGCATCCTCTCCGGACAGCCCTTTGAGTGTGAATTTCAAATCGAAAATAATCTTCCCTTTGTTTGCGAATTTATTTTCACCAACGAAGCCGATGTGGAACTTAAAAGCTGCACATTGACTCGAATCTCTCATTAAAGTTTTCCCAATTCTCCATTCTGTCATCCTTGTCACTCATTATGGATAACAGTGTTCTGGTTTTAGTAAATCGAACACGGTCTTGACTGGGCAAAAAGTATTGAGCGGGACTTCTACAAACACGGTGTTCCAAAAAGCCATGCTTCCATTCCACAGTCCAGGTAGTTCTAAGGCTTTCAATGGCTTTCCCAGATATGTTTTCTTGACTATAAATGCGGTATCTGGATCTACAAATTTTCGCAAATCAAAAGGATTTCCATCGAAATCTCTCACCCAACACACCAGATCTACTGGATTAAAATGTGTAGATTTCTGAAAAATCTCTTTTTGCTCTACAGTGACTGCTTGAGAAGCCTCCACGATCTGAAGAGAGAGAGTCCCATCTTTTTCATCTACCCAGAAGGGCCCGCCTCCAGGTTCTCCTGCGTTTTTGACCATTCCACAGACCCGTAAAGGGCGGTTCAAACGTTCCAATAAGTATTTCTTCTGCTCCCGTGGAGAAGCTGCCTGGATGGATTTCGGAGAGAGTACGCACAAGGTTTTCTTTAAAAAATTGAAGCTCTCTCGCAGTTCTTTTTCTGAATTCTTTTTTTTCTTCAAAACTTTCATTTGCCCAAAGATTTTGTTCCGCAAGTCCAGTAAAAATCCCGCAAGAGCTTTTTTGTATAAATACACAATTTTTTTTTGTGAATCCGTTGTGACATTGTCTATATTTTTTAAAAAGATCATTTCGAAATGAGAGGCGAGCCGATTCAGATTAGACAAGAGAGCGCCATGCCCTCCAGCGCGAAACAAGAAATTTCCAGAACTGTCACGGAATGGAATATTTTTAAGATCTACAGCCAGAGTATTGCCGGATTGCGTAGAAAAAGCTACCTGCAGTCGTGACCCTGGGTGTTCATAACGTCGTAGATTTTTTTTGAACCAGGCACGCATCTCTAATACATGATCCGGAGACACCGTAAAATGCACACAAGCCGTCCCGTCCTCGTTTCTTATGGTTTCACGAGCTTCCAGCAAATGCTCTTCAAACGCCGTGCGTGTGCCGATCTTATTACGATGAAATACAATACTGCCTTTAGAGATTTTAGAATAATTCAATCCATTGCGAGACAGGAGACAATCTAAAATGGGCGTGTATTTACCTGATTTTAGTAGGGTATCCACCTGAAATCCTTGGGTGAGAAGGGCTTTTTTTAAAAGGTCAAAAAAAGCGAGGCGTTCGAGATTTTGAAAAAAAAGGAGGCTCTTCCGGCATTCGTCATCACCTTTTTTGGCTGCATTTTCCAGAAGTGTTTTATTCAGATTCGGAAATTTCTCCCTTACGTACAAGAGGGAGGCAAACATTCTACTCCCTTCACCCGAAGCAGGAACAAACTTGACTACTTTCAAACGGGCAGAGGCATGCTGATACAAAGAGGCGAATTTTTTAACCTCAGACAAAGACAGAGAAATCACCCCATCGCCTATCACACAAGGCTTTCGGATCGGAAGGGGAGGCAGTATTTTTGTAAAAAAACGCCATTCAGACAAAGCTTTCGCTTTTGAAATACCCTGCGATTTTAGAATGGCTAGACTAGAAAAAGGAAACGTCTGTTGCTTTATATTAAAAATCTGTTCTTTCATAGATGCGTGGCATAGCAGGACGCTTGTTTCGTCGCTTTCGATTTTTCACGCTGGGTTTCTCATAGTAGCGGTGATCTTTGATCGCTTGAATGATTCCTTCTTTCGTGACAAGTTTTTTTAAACGCCTAAGCGCTTTCTCAAAGGGCTCGTCTTTATGAATAATCACAACCGGCATGTTTTTTCTCCTCTTCCTGATTTTATACTCAATTCTAATTTAGCAGAGCTTTGTAACACAAAGTTTATATTTCAACAAACTTCTTTTTGATATCTTTTTGATCTATTTCTCATTGCCGTGACAGCAATCCACAAAGCGCTTTACTGTGGTGTTCCAGTGGCCGATGAAGCACTACATTTTTTCCGTCTTCTGTGCCCTGTTTGTAAGTTCCCATGTTTATGAAATGTGCACCGCGCGTGAGGTGCCGGGTTTTGGGATGACGGTACGAAAAATATTCCAACAATGATTTTTCTCCGAGCCAAATCAAGGCATTCTTTTTTGAAATTTCGCGTTGTGTTTCCAAGGTTTTCCTGAAACCGTCGAGAAGACCTAAAACATAACTTTTTTTATTGCGCATTCCTTTCAAAGCCCAGCGTTTTTTTGCCTGCTCCCACAAAAGTACACATTGCGCTTTCAAGAAATGAAACACGTATTCTGCCATTTCCAAATTTTCTGGACGCCCCATGATCTCAATGCCGCTTTGGTTACGATTGTTCAAAACGTCGTAGCTGGAGGTCAGTAAATATTCGACAAAAAAGAAATCTTTGAGAAGATTGCAGATTTTCACATCCTCCAAAGAACGGCGAGAAACAATACCTCCGATCTGACGATAGTCGTTTTCTTCCCGAAATGCGTCATCGTTAGTCGGCATCGCAATGTTGTATTTGAGGAGCAATTCGTTTGCCTTCCGCATGGCTTCCCGAGCTTCGTTTTCGTTCATGGAACCTGAAAGCGCCAGAAGTTTTCTTACCTTGTCCAAAACTGGATTTTCAGAAAGCGCCGCTACGGCAGTAGTTTTTCCATTACGTTCATCGAGTGAGGGTCCCATCTCTATATCCGACGCCGAAGCTTTTGCCGAAACACCTAGAAGCCAGCATGCCTTCTTAAATTCTTCCCCATGCGGAACTGCATCAGGAACGCAAAAATATTCGTCCACCAGCATGTGCGCCAGTTCATGTTTCAATGTCTCGACAACGGCATCCCAGGAACACTTGAGCAAAAGCTTCTGCGATAAGAATACCGTACGGGTCAGCGGTTCCCAAGCCCCCCACGGCTTCATTTTTGCATCCACCTGAACTTCGGGAGGACAGAGTTTGATTTTATGCTCTATCAAGAGCGTTTTCGCCGTATCCCGGAGCACTTGATGCCAGGCGCGGCGTAACACTGGCGGCACTTCAAAAAACATTTTTTTGTCCTCAAGAGAGAAGAAGGGAAAGGAACTGGGAAAACTTTTGTGAACAAAAGTTTTCCCAGACCCTTTCAAAAAACTTTAATTGGGTCACTTGCCGTGTGGGCACGGCAAGTGACAAAAACTTTGATTGGAGAAGAATCAGTAACAAACAGCATTTTCAAAAAACTATGAACTAGAGTAGTTAACATTTTGTTGAGAACAGGAAATTTTTCTCATCTCTCTTCTTTGCACTGGCAGATAAAATGGTTTAGATACAATGACCCCGTCCACTTTTTGCGAACGGATTTCGATTTGTAATGGTGTGCCCGGAAGGGTCTTGGAGGATTCGATCAAAGCCAGACCTGCATTTTTTTGCACGGTGGGAAGCAGAGAGCCGCTGGTCACAAAACCCACCCTAACACCCTCTTGCCAAACAGGATACTCTGCGCGAGGGATACCCTGACCCACCAGCTCAAAAGCGACTAGTTTTCGTCTCGTTGAGTTTTTTAACGCACTCTTTCCTATGAAATCCTTTTTCTGCATGTCCAAAGTCCAGGCAATGCCCGCTTCGATTGGAGAAATTGTATCCAACAGCTCATGCCCATACAAACTAAAACAACACTCTAAACGTAAAGTGTCTCTCGCCCCGAGCCCGATCGGCTTTACCACAAACTTTTCAGTCTTGAAAAGCGCTGTCCACAATTCTTGCAGGAGTCCCGGATTTTTTTCGTGTTCTACAAAAATTTCAAAACCATCTTCACCTGTGTATCCCGTTCTGGATATAAGCAAGGGAAGTCCGTGAAAAGTGACATTTTTAAAATAATAGTATTTCAAATCGGAAAGCAGTATGCCCAGATCCTCTAAAAGTATTTCTGCTTTCGGACCTTGAATGGCAAGGAGAGCTATTTTATCGGAATCGTTTTGCAGCGTAACGTTTTTCCACCCAGTGATTTGCTTCTGTACCCAGGCAAACACTTTGTCCGTATTGCTCGCGTTCACCACCAGTAAATAATCCGAACGATTTCTCTGGTACACCAAAATATCGTCCACTACTCCGCCCGCTTCGTTGCATAGCGGTGTATACAAAATTTGACCATCGATCAATTTTTCCAGATTATTCGGAATCAGGTACTGTAAAAAAGAAAAAGCTTCTACACCACGAATCTGAAGCTCGCCCATATGCGAAATGTCAAAAACTCCAACAGAGTTCCGTACCGCGTGATGCTCTTCTAAAATACCCGAATAAGATACCGGCATCAAGAAGCCCCCAAATGGCACCATCTTTGCCCCCAGTTTAACATGCGTATCATTCAAAGGTGTTTGCTTCATAAAGTTCCTGTCATTGATAAGGGGTGAGAGAAAAGAGAGAGAAGGGAAATAGGAATGGAAGAAGCTGGGAAAACATCCCCCCTTATTCCCCCTTTGTTAAGGGGGAATAAGGGGGGATGTTTTCCCAGACCCTTTCAAAAAACTTTAACTTGGAGATATTTCTGTTCCCTACATAGAGCCTGTCCCAAATAAGGGGGAAGCTGGGAAAACTTTTGTGAACAAAAGTTTTCCCAGACCCTTTCAAAAAACTTTAATTGGTCACTCGCCGTGTGGGCACGGCGAATGACAAAAAATTTAATTAAAAAAAGAGTCAATGG
>Ga0213870_1000384_pt1 | contig 21612 bp, 18 predicted proteins | sample WICALVC2017_Meta_FD_160119 | JGI IMG/M metagenome (GOLD analysis project Ga0213870, IMG submission 160119) | Freshwater microbial communities from subterranean cave lake in Wind Cave National Park, South Dakota, United States - WICALVC2017 | ecosystem: Environmental > Aquatic > Deep subsurface >... | reverse complement strand
CAATTTGCCTCTCAGGGGAGCTACACCTCAGATGAGGCAACACTTGCTCTCAAGCTCAGCTGGTACGAACCGAGGACCCGTGCCGACCTTCCACTACACGGAAACGAGGACGCTGTCTGGAGCGGGAAGATCGCCTGCACGGAAACATCGCCAACATACACCGAACAGTTCCAGAACCTCCCGGCCGTGATCCTTCTCGACCACCGGCAGCTCCTGACATTCCTCGCTGACCCCGAACACGCTGCGCACGGAGTTCTTACGGAGAATGCTTCTATCGTGATTGATGATGCATCAATGCTCGAGGACACAGCAACAAAAGCCTACGGATGGGTGTGCATGGTGGATGACTTGCGTGCCGCCGCGGAGGGAGATGCGGTGCTCACGCGCTTCACGGATGTGCTGCAACTCTGGATCGAGCGCGTACGGCAGTTCAAAGATCTCCACTACCTCGGAGTGGCGGAACTCCGTACACCCGACGCTCACGGCCTCCGGAAGCACCTTGCAGAGCTCCTCACAAGACCACTCCCAAACCAAGCCCTGCGTACGCTCCGACACCTCGCACAGATTCTCGATCCCGAAAAGCTCCCCGGCCGGATCGTCTGGCTTGAACAAGGGAAAGATGGAAGTCATGAGCTCCATTCTGTTCCCGAGCGCATTAACACCTTCCTTAAGGAACATCTCTACGACCGCTTCGCGACAACGCTTCTCATTCCTCCTGGATCTGCGAGTACCCTTACCGAGGTCCTTCCACCTGGAACAAAAACGTTGGTGGAACCACGACTCACGACGCCCGCCTTCGCCAAGGCTACGGCGGGCAGGCACGACTCTCGACTCTCGATTGTCTACCCGGAGGATCGCGCACTCGAGAGCATCCTCAAAGAGCCGCCGGCTGGCCGTATGGTCATCCTCATTCCAAGCCGTGCCACCATTGAGGATCTCTTCGTGAAGTACGTCGAAGCGCTTGAGGAGAAGCGAGTGACGCTGATCTGCCAGGGAATCAGCGGCGGGCAGGGCCGCGCGCGAGCGGAATTCCTCGCAACATCATCGGCGGTGTGGGCCATGACCCCCTGGATGTTCGAAGGAGTGGCACTCCCCGCGGAGAGCATCGACCACCTCGTGCTCGCAGCACTCCCCTTCGACCACCCATCGCACCCGGTTACAAGCAAACGCGCCATGCACTACCGCGATGCCTTTGCGGAGTACTCACTGCCTCGGCTCGAACACCGCCTCTTCCGATTACTCAGAACCTTCGCACGTTCTCGCCCAAAGCACGGTGACGTTCACATTCTCGATGAACGTCTCCGTACGAAGGACTACGGCGCTCGGCTCCGTCGCTACCTCGAGCAATTCATGGAACACGAAGACGCACCAAGAGAAAAGAAACCAGCGCGGCCGCCGGTACCCGAAAAGCAACCCTCCCTCTTCTAACGAGCCGGGAGGGAGGAGGGTGATCGACACGTGATGCCGCGGTCTTCTCCGTAGTCGTTGCACCCCGGAGGATCTTCACACTGGGTCGCTTTTCCATTTGTGTAGAGGATGTAGCGCTGCTTCCCATCGCTGCATTGGGGCAAACACGCGTGCGGGTCCTCCACTGTCCCACGGTAGGGATAGTTCACAAGAACGGCTTCCCCGATGCAGTCTTGCTCCGGTGGCTGCGGTGGAGGCTCTGGTAGCCTCTCCGGCTTCACCGCATCGTAGATAAGAACGAGAAGAACAGCGACACACAGCGTTGTCGCCAGTTTCCCTATGCACGTTTCCGGAAATTGCATGGCGGTACGATACCCTAATCCGCGCCTCTCTTCGAAAGGATGGTGAAGATCGTCCGCCAGAGGATCCAGAGATCGAAGGGGAGCGACCACTCCTCGATGTACTGAAGATCGAGCCGCACTTCGTCGTCGAAACTGACATCCGAACGACCTGAGACCTGAGCGAGTCCCGTCACTCCCGGCCTCACCGCGAATACGCGCCGCTCACGAAGGGAATAGCGCGCGACTTCTTCGGGGAGGTGCGGGCGGGGGCCCACCAGCGAGAGTTGCCCAAGGAACACATTGAAGAGCTGTGGGAGTTCATCGAGGGAGAACCGCCGCAGCACTCTTCCCACACGGGTCACCCGCGGATCATTCCGCATCTTGAAAAGAGGGCCATCTCGACGGTGGCTCAAGTGTTCGAGCGTAGGTTTAAGCCGATCCGCACCAGGCATCATCGTCCGGAACTTCAGAATGGGGATGCGCTGAAATCCGCGCTCTCCCACTCTCCGCGAAATGTACAAAATCGGCCATCCCGTCTCAAGGAATATACTGAGAGCAGCAATGAGCATAAGCGGTGCAAACACGATGAGGAGGATTGCAGTCCCCATGAGATCGAAGAGACGCTTCGCAATCCGCCCCCACCCATCGAGGGGGGTCGGCTGAAAACAAATGAGGGGGACGAGCCCCAGACGCTCAACGCGCAGCTGGTGAGGAACATCGGCAAGAATAGGCGGCAGAAACCCGTAGCCGATGTGGTGACTCCGGCAGTAGTCGATGAGGGCGAGAGTCACATCACTCTCGGGGTGAGGATCGGTTTGCAGCACAAGGTCGATGGGACGCTTTTCCTGGAGTCGCTTGAGCTGCTCGAAGTCCTGGAGATGCCCGAGGTACTGGTACCTCACATCACGTTCCAGGACCTCTCGCGCAGGATGGGCCGGAGGTTTCATTCCAACGGATACAACAAGCCGTCTCCCAATACCCCTCTGCAAGAGAGACCTCTGGAGGAGAACGAGTGCTGCCCGCCCACCTGTCACGAAGACAACTTCAAAGAGCAGCGCATGAACGAGGAGAAACCGGGAGTAGAAGAGCTGCTTGCGAATGAGGAAGTACCAGCCCATGACCCAAACAAGCCACAGTGCGGAAGCTGTGCACACGCGACCCACCTCCGCCCAGGCTCCATGCGTTGCGCGGAGCACATAGAGACGCAGAAATGCTGCGAAGATGAGGAACACGAGTACACTCGGCAGAACGAACGTCCGAACGTACTCGAGGGGCTCGGGGAGTGTGGTCACAGGCTCCAGGAGCTGCACGCGAGGGATGAGATCGATGTTCGCCCGCCGAAGCGTGTAGCTCAAAAGCAGCGCCGCAGCGACGGCAAGCGCATCGAAAACCACCCGTGCCACGCCGAAGAGCAGCTCCGACTTCTTCATAGAGCAAGTGTACTACGAGCAGCGGCAGTGGGGCTCCTTGTGGAGGAAGTTAGAACTATTCTCCTATCTTCCACACGCCTTTCTCTCGGAAAGCAGGGATGGTCTGACGTTTTGCGGCATTGAAGACTGCCGGTGCGGTTTGTTTGTGAGTCCGGGCATAGTCGGAGAGTGTGGCAATCGTTTTCCCCTGTAAATATGTAATTCTTTTGTGAAGTGATTCCAAGAGCGCAGATGTCAGGATGTGTTCCATGGTTTTCGTTTTCTTGTCATGGCTGTACTCTCTGAATGCGCGGTAGTAACTCTGCTTCTCTTTGTTCCGGATGATGATCATCGGAAATTCCAGTCGTTGCAACTGCCAATTGATAAGCACGCGTCCGATGCGTCCGTTGCCATCGCAGAATGGATGGATGGTTTCAAATACAAGATGGAACGAGGCGATCTTATCGAGAAAATATGATGAGAGATCGCTGGATTCTCTCAGAAGAAGTTCACGCATCATGTCTTCCACTTTCTCAGGTGCTGGAGCGATGTGAGTACCGACACGCACGTACTCACCTGTCTTCCGAAAACGCCCCGCGACGCCATCATCAATGCTACCGATGAGCATACGATGTAGGAGGAGAATGGTCTCTTCTGTAAGAGACATTTCAAGAGACTTTGATCGTATATAGGTCATCACTCGTGCGAGATTTTTCGCTTCAAATACTTCTCGCACCGACACGTCACGTGAAACCTCCATTTCAAGAAGGATTTTTTCCGTCTCCTTCAGTGTTAGTGTCGAGTTCTCGATTGCATTGGAGTTGTAGACGCTCTCGGGTATCTCTGCCTCATCGATCATGTGCAGTAGTGATTCTTTTCCGCGCCGAAGGCTGTCGTATTCGGCCTTGAGTGACTCGATTCGCTTCTTTAGTAGCCCGGTGGTTGCCATGCCTCCTATGTTATTGATTCACTTTAAAATGTCAATATATAGTGAATATACTTTAATTTTCAGGTAAATTCACGGAAAATAGAGCCGCCTCGGGGATTTGAACCCCGGACCCACGCATTAGCCACATTCGCCTTCGGGCTTCGGACGGGCAGGCAAGTGCGTTGCCGCTGCGCGGCAGATCTTGTTTCCCACGCGCCGATGCGGGCGCAGGCACTGAGCTAAGGCGGCAGTGGAGCCGCTGACCGGATTCGAACCGGTGACCCACGCATTACAAGTGCGTTGCTCTACCAACTGAGCTACAGCGGCAAATTCTCGAGCCTAGGCTAGCGCAAAAGCACAGATTCTGCTTGATCTGCCTGCCTTGGAGTTGGAAAATAGAATGACCTGCTCTTTCGATGGTCGCCCTGGGTCTTTAGTGATCCTGGGAGGAACGTCCGAGCACCCTTCGACTCGCTCACTGCGTGAGCTCGCTCAGGGCAAGCCAGTTGAGCAGTTGATTCTGGAACACCTAGTGGGTAACGCCCACCCGCACGTCGCATATTCGGTAAGGACGTGCGCGGACCAGTGCCACAGAGACGAAGTCCGAGCGAAGCGAGGACTTCGCCCTGAGGAGCCCCGAGCGAAGTCGAGGGGCATCTCGAAGGGCGAGTTCTCCTCGCTCGGTAGGTGAAACGTCACCCTCGCGGGTGTTGGCCCCGGGGAAGCCGGGGCATCACGGCAAACTCTAGGTGGTGCAAGGAGGAATTGGGTATCCGGAATATCGTGCATATCATGCATGACCATCTGATGGTTCCGTCAGACCGGGTACCCCTCCGCATGAGGTCGGCAGCAATGCCGATCCTAGAGAGATGACCATCGGGCCCCGCAGTAGATGCTTCGCATCACTACAGGGTACCACAGAACTCGGCGTAGGAAAGGGCAGGTAGTTATTTCTCTACTCCGTCGATCGGGATTTTCACGGTGAAGGTGCTTCCTCTTCCCTCTGCACTTTTAAACGAAATCTTCGCTCCGAGGCTCTCGGCAATTCTCTGCGAGATGTAGAGACCAAGACCGCTCCCAGTCGTATCCAGTCGTCGGACGTTATGAGCACGGAAGAACTTCTCGAAAACACGCTTCTGCTCGCTCTTCGGGATCCCAATACCATGATCTTGCACAGCGATCTCCACGTGGCGTTTCTTCTTTGTGAGATGGACCTCGACCGCCCTTCCGGAATTCGCGTACTTCAACGCATTCGTGAAGAGGTTCTGGATGATAATCCGCAGGAGCGTGAAATCCGTGCAGACCGTGACCTTCCGCCTCGGGAGGATGAATTGACAGTGCACCTTTGCTTCCTTTGCGAGAATTTTGAGCTCCTCGAGCATCTCACCGAGCGACTTCACCATGTCAATACACTGCTTCTGAGGGTTAAGTCCGCCACCCTCGAGCCTTGCAACCCTGAGGAGTGCATCGAGGAGATGCACCATCCGGTACGTTGCATGAAGGATCTCCTTCACGTACGACCGTTCCTCGGTCGTAAGGTTCTTCACTTCATCACCTGCGAGGAGCTCGAGGTACCACCGGGCCGTCGAGAGGGGGGTACGAAGCTGGTGCGATGCAAGCGAGATAAACTCCGATTTCATGTAGTCAATCTGACGTTCCTCTTTCATGTCCTGGAAGACAAGGATCGCACCATTGAGCTTCTTCCCCTCAAGGAGCGGAGCCGCAATGAGAAGAACCGGAAGCAGTGTGTGATCCTTGCAGAGGATGCTCAGGTGCAGTGCGGGAGCCGGCCGGTAAGCCGCGCGCCTCTTGAGACACACTACCAGTGGATGTTCCGGAAGTGTGAGAGGGCCCTCATGCCGCCGGATCTCCAGTACCTCCACACCGCTTTTCCCAATCAGCTCACGCCGCTCGTAGCCGAGCATCTGGCAGGCTGCAGGGTTCACATCCGTGATGTGGCCTGTTGCATCGACTGTCAGCACACCGTGCTGGATACTCTGGAGGATCGCACGATCCAGTGCGTACTGCTTCTGCAGCTCCCCTGTACGCGCCGCAATCTCATCCTCAAGGGACTTGTAGGTATCCCGCAAGCGGGCCGTGAGATCGGCGATGACACGATCGAGGACCTCGACCTCATCCGCCGTGCGGATGGAGCTCTGGAAACCCCAGTGACCAGGCTTCAGCGCTCCCACCCGTTCGGATAATCGCAGGAGTGGTGCTGTCAATCGGCGCGCGAAGAGCGCCCCGATGTACCCTGCAAGCACGGTGAAGAGGATGCCAATGGCAAGAAGGAAGAGTGCGAGACGCCAGACACCCGCAAGCGCCTCCGCACGATCAACCTTCACCACAATCCCCCACCCGAGAGACGGGATGGAGCGATAGGCTGCAAAAACGTCATGACCACGGAAGTCATACGTGCGGTGCACACCTTCTTCCCCCTGCACGGCCTGCAGTAGCGAGAAGTCAACAGCGTGACGCTCATCTGTGCTGCTCCCGAGGGAGAGGGTATGAACCCGCTCCTCGGGGTGGGAGTGGTGAATGAGAAAGAGATTCCCTTGCGCCCGCCGACCCACAAAGATCTCTTCAGTCTCGCCAAGTGAAAGCTCAGAGAAGAGGGCAAGGAGAATTGGAACAGAGTTGTACCGAAGCACCAGAACCCCTCGCACGTTCCCGGCCGGATCACGAACAGGAGCATACACACTATGCTGTCTCCAACCTTGACGATCATCGATGTGAGGAATCAAAACCGTTGTCAGGGGTGGCGCGGAAAGTGGTTGGCTGCGCACTCCGATGCTGCGGATCACATTTGCCTTTGTATCGAAGACGGTCATTCCGAGGACAGGAACCTGCTCCTCGAGGAGGGTGTTGAAAAGGCTGTTCACAATAGCTCCATCCCTCCGACCGATGACCACCTCCCGCACCTCGGGCCGGGATGCGAGGAGCGCCGCCCTCTCACGATCCACCCGAATCATCGCTGTCAAACGATCTTCTCGAGAGGCCACCAAAGAGGAGAGTTGCGAGAACACCCGCTGTGTCATGAGGGACCGTGCGACGAGGAATGAGAGAGCCGTCAGGGTGAGAACCGTCACGGCCGTCAGAGCGAGCGACTGCCGCACCAGACGCGTTAGGATCGATACCCGTAGATAGAGCGGGCACGTAGGGACCGACGTGGGGCAGCGAGGCATGATGTGTACTTTTGAGCCTATTGTAGCACAAAATTATCTTTACGTCTAGAAAAGCCCCCTAGGGGGCTTCTCCAATCGCAGGTGTACAAAAGTTCTCAGCGCGTGACGCTGATGCTTGCCGTCTGCTCCGCACGCCAGGCTCGAACGGTAATGCGGCCGTTCGCGTCACGAACGATCGTGTAGCTCGTCCCCGTTCCCGCTGCGGGGGCCTGCGGATCGGCCGGGAGGCTGACGAGGTACGTTCCCGTGAGCATCCGGAGGTTCACACCGTTATCCGCGATGCAGTCTGGAGGAAGGACTGTCGCACGGCAGATCTCCATCGCAGTTGTCAGTGGAATGTTCCCCGGGAGGCGACCGTTATTGTCGATCGCATACTGGTAGACCGCGTTGAGGACGGTATTGACGTCGCTCCGTCGCTGCGCATCGCGCGCATCACCCAGCTGCTTCGTGGGGTTGATCGCAACAATGACAATCGAGGCAAGGATGGCAATGATACCGATGACGAGCAGGAGCTCGATGAGGGTGAACCCTCGTAAGAAACGCTTTGGCATAGAGTGGGAGGAAAGGGCTTGTTTCGCCATTGTAACCTTTTCCATTGACCCGAGCGTTTTTTCAGTTGACAGAACAACACTTCATTGCAGTCGTCTCGTGATCAGCCGCTCACGAACACGAAATACCAATGGCTGGTGGAAGATTGGCACTGGTCGTGAGTGTGCACACACCCACCGTACAGATGTACCACTCCCACCGACCACTGCTGCAACGCGGAGGCAGGCAGGTACACCCGCCCGCGGTCGGTGTGTCGTCTGGAAAGAGGGAAATCAAAGACTCGAACATTCGCTCATACGTCTGTGGGGCCACAAGGCGGATGATCCGTGAGGCACGGAAGGAAATATGCGCACTCGGGCGTGTGTCTGACGCAGAGGTGTTGCGGACAACGAAGCTGGAAACCGTGAGCTGGAGGGAACTTATTCTCTGTGCCCGATCACGCTCAATGAGGATGATGGACCCTGTATCAACGAGAACAATCGTCGGGTGTGTCGCACCACTCCCCGTTTGAAGGACAAGGAGAGACCCTGTTTGCCCCCGCGCCGGAACGAGGATCCGCTCGGCATGCTGGATACGACGCTTCAATGTCTGGAGCACCTGCACTCCATTCTGCTCAACGTGTGCGATGGCCTGCTGGCGAATACGACTCTCAGCCGATGTGAAAAACATCGGCAATGTCACAGCAGCAATGGCCCCGAAGAGGGCAATGAAGATCAGCGTCTCGAGATAGGTGACACCCGAGCGAAGCGAGACGTACTTCATGGACACAGGGAGAACGCTTGGACTGCACGCCAGGATGTAATCCGTGTCGGTGCCTGGATCTGCTCCACGGCAATTTCCAGACGCCGAACAGCACCACCACTCCGCCCCTCCGCGCAGACCGTGCGGTTATTGTTCCCACTTCCTCCAATGGATTGCAGTGTGCACGTCCCATCACCGACCGTCACCGTCACCCCTCCAGCGTAGCGATTGTCCACTCGAAGTTCTCGGAGCGCTCGCTCAGCACAGAGACGAGCGAGCTCCAAAGCCTGCGCTGAACGCACAACGGAGTACCCCGTGCGCTCCCCCGCAAGACCGAGAAGAATGAGGGAAACAGTTGTTGCAGTCACGAGTGCCCCCACGGCGAGCACCATAAGAAGAAAAATAAAACCTGGCCGCTTTTGTAAGTTTCTTAGGTTTCTTAGGTTCATTCGGTTGATTAGGTTGGATCTAATAAACGTAAGGAACGTAATAAACCTAATAAACCTTTGCATCAGGGCCTGCCGTGAAGTCGGCGAGCGAAGCGAGACGTACTTCATGGGCATGGTCCAGGAGGAGAATTCGGTCTCAGAATGATGAACTCGGTGGGTGTGAGGAGGTAGACCCGATCTCGCGCAGGATCATAGACAGCATTCCTCGCAGGGCCAGCCGTGAGGTTGTAGGTACTGACTTGTGTGACGAGAAAATCACGGATACTCACCACCTGGAACTCCGCGCTTGCAAGGTCGGATGCGACGAACGCATAGCAACTTGCAGAGTCCGTACTCATGCCATTCACACCGTCAGATCCCGTGAACACGATATCCCGGTACCACGGCCCCGGCGGAGGACTGGGGAGAGGATTTCGCGCAACGTCGAAGAGCACGAGTTCCTCAATGGCACTCCCAAACCGCCGACCAAGGAGCGTGGCGGTGCCGGTTCTCGAAACGGCACTTCCATCCTGCACATCGGTGACGTTGAACCCACCCCCTGCTGCGAAACGCAGATTGGCAGGATCCTCAACATCGATGAGACGAAGTTCTGATGTATCCTGAGAGCTCGCAACATACGCAGCGGTACTGGAGAGAGCAATATCCATGTGCGAACCAGTGTCATTGAGGGAATCGATGAGCCTGATGTCAGCGGGATTCGAGATGTTGAAAGAGTAGAACTCATCCTGCCCTGAGGAACCACTCGTGATTGCCCCAACGTAGAGAGTTGTCCCAGCAATGATGAGGGAGCGCGCACGTGAACTCCCTGGCAAGCCGTAGTAGTCAATGCGGTCAGAGGATGTGAGGCTCGTGGGCGAGGAAATGTCATACGCTTGAATCTCCCGGCTGCTATCCCCGACGGCCATGAAGAGTGCTGTTCCCCGAATGGCGAGCTGGTACACAGGGGCACTGATAGTGAACGTACTCGAGACGCGTGTCGGTGCTGCGAGAGTGCTGATGTCAAAGACGTAGAGACCCGGTCCGGAGGCATTGTTGGTGGAGACGTAGGCGTAATTCCCGGATACCGCCGCATCGGTGAAGAGCGGCGCCGGCCCCGTGGCCGTGTAGGTCCCCTCAACCGTCACCGTTCTCCAGTCACCGACACTCGGGGGGCTACGCCACTCCGTGACATCGGTTGTCAGAACAACGCTCCCGGTGCGGTTTCGCCCATGCTTCCAGACTGTGCGGCCAGTGACACGGTAGAGTCCCGTCCCGGATGCCGCCAGCGTGACCGACGTCCGGTACCCGTCACTCGTGGTCGTCCCCGATCCGCTGAACACCCAAGTCCCTCCGCTCCCAACGCGCACACCAAATACGCCACTGCGCAGACTGCTGAACGACGCATCGCGAATGGCACGCGTTCCTTCCAGTGCTTCCTCGGTGAGGGTCAGCGCCCTCGTGCGGTCTCCTCCCCCAATCGTCGTCTCCTGCCCGAGGAGGATCGTCAGCCCGACCGATGCAATGAAGATGGCAAAGACCGCAATCCCAAGGAGCACCTCAAGGAAGAGAAAGCCTGGCCTCTGGCTGAAGCTTTTAATCATCAAGATCACAGTCATCACCATCCCCATCATCATCGTCACACTCTCCGAGGATATCCCCATGCCCCCGGTGCGCCGACCAGGCTGCCTCCGGGATGCTGATCGTGTGGCAATTCGGATTCCCGTACCGGTGGCAGATCGTCAAACGATCATCATCTTCACCTACAGTGAACCCCCCAGCCGACCCGCCGCGGATCACGATTGTCCGACGGTCACCGAGAATGTTTTCGAGGACGATCGTTCCCGAGGCGCTCGGCATCCCATCGAGCAAGGAGAACGAAACCTCCGGAAGACCCGACGCGGTGATCGTTGAGGGGGGCGCGTAGACCTCATCGTAGTTCGCATTGCGTGTCGCGTACGTCCTCCCCCTGAAGAGCGTTCCCGTTGGAACCTGAAATCCCCACTCGGAGCCTTCCTGTGCGATTTGCGAGAGGAGCTGCGCACGGCCGAGAGCCTGAATCGCCTGCTCGACCGCGAGCTCGAGGTCATTGCGAATCTGGTAGTGGCGGTAGAGCGGGACGGTCACACCCGCCACGATCGCAATGATCGCAACCGTAATAAGAAGCTCAACCGTACTAAAACCTCTCCGCATACACGTAGCATACGCTCAACCGCTACGACCAACACTCCCGACAATGCTGTAGATCGGGATGATGATGGCAAACGCGATCGTCGCGACAAGTCCGCCAATGACGAGCAGGATCATCGGCTCCAAGATGATCGGCAGTTTCTGCGCCGTCTCGTTGGCTTTCTTCTCGTAGATATCCGCCACCTTCAGCATGACGGCGGAAAGAGATCCTGAACGCTCTCCTGTTGCGATGAGCTGTTGGACGGAGATAGGAAGGAGGCGTGTGCTTCCGCGGATCGCCGCAAAACTCTTACTGAAGGAGTCTCCCACATTGATGTGCTCGAGGAGGTTGGTATAGAGACGTCGGTAGGAAGCGATGGGGGTCACTTCCGCAAGGGAGTGAATGGATTCCACAAGTGGAACTCCGGCCTTCAGGAGGCCACCAAGGATCACCCCGAACCGCGCAATGGTGGCCTCCTTTGCGAGTCGCCCCACTCCGGGGATATGGAAGAGGACCCACTGTGTCACAATCCGTAGCTGCGTGAACTTCGCAAGGACAATGAAAATGAGGAAGCCAACGAAGAAGACCGGAATCCCCACCGGAGCATGCGTCGTGAACGCATTCGTGAACCAGATCAGCATCCGTGTAATGAGAGGGAGCTCGACGTTCAGGGAGTAGAGAACCTGGATGAGGTTTGGAAGGACAAAGAGGCCCAACCCAACCACAATGATGATCATCAGCGTGATGACGATGGAGGGGTAGATCATTGCCATTTTTACCTTCTGACGAAGACCTTGATCCTTTTCCTGCTGCTCCGCGAGGTACTGCATATTCTCGGCAAGGTTCCCCCCCTCCTCTCCAATGCGGATGAGGGCGATCGCATGAGGGGAGAAGACGCGCTGATCTTCCATGGCTCTCCAGAGCGCGCTCCCGTTCTCTACGGCATCGGTAATCCGATGAACCATGTTCCGCATGGCTCGCGAGCGCATCTCCAGCTGTAACGTTTTCAGGGCATCGACGAGAGAAAGTCCCGCACTCAGCATCGTAGCGAGATTCTGAACGAAGAGGTTGCGTTGTCTCCCCAAGCCAATCTGATTGATGGCAACAAGGAATGAAGCAAGCCCTCCACCTCGTCGATGTGTAAGGGTAATCGATTTTGCCGGCACTTCTGGCTCCAGCATTGCTACACGTTCCGGCTTTTCCTCCTTTGACTCCTTTTCCTCCTTTTCCTCCTTTGACTCCTTTCCCTCCTTTTCCTCCAGCAACTCCGGCATCTCTGCAACTTCCTCAACACGCTTTCTCTTCTCAAGAAAGCGCCCCCTCTTGGGGGGAAGTCCGTCTTCACCTGCAGTTTCTTTCCGCGGTTCACCCTTCGCGGGTGTGACTTTTTCCTTCTCATGCACCATCTTCCCTGGTGCAAAGAGCATATCACCTCCCTCAATTTCTTCCTCAGGAGGCGCCTCCTTCCGCACACCTGTCGGCGTCTCCTTTGAAGCGGATACAAGTCGACCAAGCTGCGGGGGAAGCCCACGCCCCGCGCGCATCGAGGGGCGCAGACCTCCTCGCGGGAGGGAGAGGTACTCCTTGAACGATCTCAGGAACCCCTTGAGATCCTCCTTCCAGTGCTTCGGGAGCACAGAAATCTCTCGATAGAGAATGGAGGTCGCTTCTTGCTGTTTCTTCGTTCTCTCCGCCTCCTTCTTGGAAATAGGTTTGAGGAAGGAGAGGACGTCCGTGAGATCTTCCTCAGACTCACGCGGTACTGCTTTTTCTGGTTCAACAGCGGCTTGTTCCAACGCTTCCTCAATCTCCTCTGGCGTAACTGCCGGGAGAGGCACTCCTTTGAGCTTTTGTACCCGTTGTTTGCGTGCATGTTTCCTTCGATGGACATACTTCCGGGAACGCTTCCGCTTCGAAGCGAGAACGCGCGGTGCGCGCTGACGCAAAAGGAATGGCAGGTAGAAGCGTAGAAGCTCGAGGAGCTGTACTCTTCGCCGACGTTGCGCACGCACTTGAGCCCGTGTGAGCTTCCGGTGGACGAACGCCGGTTTAGGCCTACGCCTTTGTCTTGCCTTTCTTCGTGTGTGTTTTGCCATGGATGAGAAGTTCGGGAGGAGCGGCAACACGCAGGAGCTCCTCAAGGGAGGTGAGACCGTTTCTGACTTTCTCGAAGCCATCCTCGAAGAGCGTTTTCATTTTTTGTTTCCGTGCGAGGGTATTGAGCTCTGTGCTTGAAGCACGCGCAATGATCAGCTGTTCCATTTCAGGAGTTACAACCAGGAGCTCACAAATGGCAACACGTCCACGGTATCCCGTCCCCCCACACGCCTCACACCCCTTCGCCTTGTAGAGCCGACGGTTTCCCCCACGCCCGTCAAAATACCGATGCGCACCGGGAAAGAGCCGCGCGGCTTCTCCATGAGGTACGGTGTAGCTGAAGCGGCACTGCGGGCAGAGACGGCGCAGCAACCGCTGTGCGATGGCAACTTCCAGTGTTGAAGCAAGGAGGAACGGCTCGACCCCCATCTCGAGGAGACGTGGGATGGCTGTCGCTGCATCATTCGAGTGCAAGGTCGAGAAGAGGAGGTGACCCGTGAGCGCCGCATTGACCGCAATCGATGCAGTCTCTCCATCACGGATCTCACCGACCAAAATAATGTTCGGATCCTGACGAACAAGGGCCCGAAGCCCATTCGCGAAGGTCAGGTCCGTATCCGGATTGACTTGGATGTGGTTTATCCCAGGAACCTTGTACTCAACAGGATCTTCAATGGTAGAGATGTTCACATCGGAGTGGTTCCGGATCTTCATAAGGGCGTAGAGCGTTGTCGATTTTCCAGACCCAGTTGGACCAGTACTCAGGATCATGCCGAAGGGTTTGTGTGCAGCCCTTTCGAGAATCTGGTGATTCTCCTCTGTGAATCCGAGATCGTTGAGTGTCAACGTTCGTACGTACTCCGAGAGAAGACGCAACGCCACTTTTTCCCCATCAACAATCGGCACAATCGAGACACGGATGTCCATGTTGTTCCCACTCGGTGTCTCGTACCGAATGGCTCCATCCTGTGCCGCAAGGTGCTCATCGATGTGGAGATTCGCAGCGATTTTGATACGGTTCACGACTCCCTCGTAGTACTCCTTTGGAATCCGGCCGGCCTCATGCATCACACCATCAACCCGGAAGCGAACAACGACGATTTTCTCTTGAGGCTCAAAGTGGATATCGGAAGCCCGGAGTTCAATCGCGTCGTTGAAAATCTGCTCAAGGATTTCCGGTGCAACCTTTCGCCGTTCATTGATGATGGCCTGAAACCGCGTTGCGAGAGGCTTCTTGTAGTGAACGAAGAGTGCCTCAATCCCCGAACGCGGGGCGTAGACGAACTGTACTTTCCCGGAATATGGCTTGCGCTCCTGCGGAGCAGCTTTCGTGAAGGAGAATCGTGAAGCGGTCTTCCGTGTCTGGACTGTTTTCCTCTTCTCCACATCTTCCTTCTCCGGAAACTGTGCAACCTGCTGACCGAGGTTGAGCCGAATCGCTTCCTCCAGGAACGGATTGCTGGGATCCGACGTCGCTACGGTAGCTTTGCTCTTCTCGTGTGCCACCACAACCACGCTATACGTACGTGCGATCTCTTCCGGGAGCATGCTGACTATCTCCGCGGAGGGAGGCTTTCTCTGGATGTCGTAGAACGGCAGCTTGAAGTACTCTGCGAGGGCTGCTTCGTAGAGCTCCTGGGTGAGCAGTCCAAGTTCCAGGAGAATATTCTTCAAGGAAAGTCCGCGTTCGCGCGCCTGTGCCTCAGCCTGTTTGAGGTCTGCGCTGCCTAAGTAGTTCAATGAGACAAGGATCTTGCCGAGTTCAGCATCTTTGAGAGGCATCTCAGGACGAGGGTTTGGGGATGACCTCTTTCACACGCTTGACAATGTCAAGAATGGGAGTGTTCGCTTTCACGAAGTACTCTTTCACACCTAGGTCCTTCACTCTCACCTTATCCTCGTCCTGTCCGAGGTTACTGAGTACCAACACCGGTGTTTTTACCTTCTTTGCACGGAGTTCCTGCAGGAGGGAGAAGCCATCCATCTCGGGGAGGATGAGGTCGAGGAGAATGAGTGCGTACTTTCCTGAAAGTGCTTCCTGAAGTCCTTCTTTCCCCGTCAACGCCACCTGCGTCTCAATCCCTTCATGCCCGAGTTTTAGTTCGAGGGCATGCGCGAGCGGGCGCTCGTCCTCAATGATTAGCACGCGCCGGCCAGCTGGCGAGGCAGATTTCTTCACTGTTGTAGGAGGTTTCTTCGGCATGGAGTGGTTTTGGTGTGGCTCTGCGGGCTTTGAGCGTATTGTAGCAGAAAAGGCCTTCCTGTGCAATAATCACGCGGCTTCTGCTCTCATGCCTCGTCACGCACCACAGAGGCGTGCCCTGCTCTCTGTCTCTGACAAAGAAGGACTCACGGCATTCGCACGTACGCTTCTTCGCCTCGGCTTCGAGCTCCTTGCAACAAGCGGAACTCGGCAGATTCTCGAGGGAGAGAAGATCCCCGTCACCGCGGTCGAAACACTCACAGACTTTCCCACATGCTTTGGAGGGCGTGTGAAAACGCTGCACCCGAAGATTCTTGGCGCGATTCTGTTCCGTCGAGGACTGGAAACAGATGAAGAGGAGGCAAAGGCGCTCGGCATCGCGCCCATCGACCTCGTGGCCGTTACTCTGTATCCCTTTCAGGAGTCTGCGCGAGACCCGAAGAAAACGCAGGAGGAGATCATCGAACAGGTTGATGTGGGTGGGGTGACACTCCTCCGTGCAGCCGCAAAAAATTATGCACATGTGACGGCGATCTGTGACCCCAGCGACTATGAACGCGTACTCGCTGAAATTTCAACCCATGGCGATACCTCCCCCGAACTACGTGCAGAACTTGCGGCAAAAGTCTACTTCTCTACAGCAACGTACGATGCTGCGATTACGGAGTACCTCTCTCGGAGAACACACCACGGTGTGATGCTGACCAGAGGGATGAAGCTCCGGTATGGCGAGAATCCGCACCAGTGGGGAAAGCACTACCAGCTGTCAGCTATTGGCTATCAGCTTTCAGCTGATAGGGGGCAGGGGTGGGGAATGAAGCTGCAAGGTAAGGAGATGAGTTACCTCAATATTCTTGATGCCGATGCGGCATGGGCAGCTGTGCAGGAGTTCGAGGAACCGACCGCCGTATTTGTGAAGCATGCAAACCCCTCAGGCATCGCCTCGCACGAGGATATCACAGAGGCGTTTCAGCGGGCTTACGATGCCGACCGCCTCAGTGCCTTCGGGGTGATCATCGCACTCAACCGCCCCTGCACGGAGGGCATCGCGCAGAAACTCATTGAACAGAAAATTTTCACGGAGGTGATTGTTGCCCCAGCGTATGAGGATGGCGCACGTGCTCTCCTCAAGGAGAAACTGAACCTTCGTGTTCTCATTCAGACGAACAGCCGTAGCCACCTCCAGTGGAATTACCGCTCCGTCCTCGATGGCATGCTCGTGCAGGAACAAGACACGCGGACAGTGAGCGAGAGTGATCTCACCTGTGTGACGAAAGTACAGCCAACACGAGAGCAGATCCGTGACCTCCTCTTCGCATGGAAGTGCGTGAAGCATGCGAAGAGTAACGCCGTTGTATTCGCAAAAGATCGTGTAACCATTGGCATTGGTGCTGGCCAAACGAGCCGGGTCGATGCAACTTGGATTGCCGCACGACGTGCGGGAGAAAAATCAAAGGGTGCCGTGATGGCGAGTGACGCGTTCTTGCCTTTCCCCGACTCCGTCGAAGAAGCCGCAAAACACGGCATTGCAGCCATCATCCAGCCCGGAGGCTCCATCCGCGACACCGAGGTCTTTGCCAAAGCTGATGCACTCGGCATCGCCATGGTTACCACAGGGGTTCGCGCCTTCCACCACTAAGGAAGTTCTGATTAACTCCCAGCTTCGCTACCTGTCATCCTGAGGAGTCCTGAGCCTATCGAAGGGCGTCTCACTGTCATCCTGAGGAGCGCCCATAGGGCGCGTCTCGAAGGATGAGGAGCCCCGAGCGCAGCGAGGAGCGTCTCGAAAAAAAGGGTGACGTGGTCAGTGCTACGGGCAAGGTTACTACTTGTTCATGGTACATGTCACGATTGCCTCGCGTGACGGCCCGTTCTTGCATTTCAAACCAGCGATTTCATTTCCAAGCAGTTCGGTCCGAGAAGTCTCTCGCATAGAAGTGGCTGCTCCCAGAGTCTGATTTCTCGCTTCGTATGCGAGACTGTTTTCAAGCCTTTGTCTCCAACCTCGCATGATAGAACCCCATCCTTCGTGGTTGCTGTTCCTCCTTGTCCCGCTCGATCTTATAGTCGCGCATTTCAGCCGTGAGCATCTCCGTTGTAATGCGAACGTCAGTCTGCGTGTCGAACGCAGTGAAGACCGTTTTCTCCTTCACGCGTCTGACGATTTCTTCGATATCGGCTCCGGCAAGACCATCGCTTGCTTGTGCAAGCGTGTTGATGTCGAGTGCATCGACGAAGAGCGGAACGCGGGAGTTCGCTTGCTGCTTCCCGACGTGGATGCCCCATATCTGCTTCCGCGCCTCCTCATCAGGAAGGTCGACGAGAACGTGACGGTCAAACCTGCCTGGACGAAGGAGTGCGGGGTCGAGGCTTTCTTTGCGGTTTGTGGCCGCGAGCAGAATGATGTCCTTTCTGCTGGTGAGGCCGTCGAGTTGCTGCAACAGTTCGGACAGAACCCGTCGCGTCGGCTCGGAAGCGTAATCACGATGTTCGCCAATGGAATCCACCTCGTCGATGAAGATGATGCATGGCCCCTCAACATGATGGAAAATATCACGCACCGTTTGTTCGGATTCCCCATAATATTTGCTCAATATGTCGGATGCTTTGACGTGATAGAACCGTCGTCCGATCTCTCCCGCAAATATCTTTGCGGAGAGTGTCTTACCTGTGCCGGGAGGGCCGTAGAGGAGAATACCTTTCGGAAGACTGACACCGCGCTCCTCAAAGAATTGTGAATTTCCGTATTGAGCGACCAGCCGACGAATCTGCTCTTTGAGTCCGGCATTGCCACCCATTTCGTCGAGTTTGAGGTTGATGTCCGTCACTTCCAGACCTCTCACCTTCTCTTTCGCCTCCTCTTGGAGGACATGCTCTGCTTGCTGGGTGACTGCACCTTCCCGCACTCTGGGATTCGGCACTTTCAAAGTTTTCGCGTCAGCAACGCGGAGCATTTTCAAGGCAGTCTCTACGGCGACTGCGAGGCACTTTCGGATTTTTTCGAGTTCTTTGACAAGGCAGGGGCCGACCAGTCCTTCTTCCTTGCGAAGTGCAAGAGCATAATACGCAATCTTATTCAGTGAGAAAATGATCGGTTCCGAGTGTATCGAGTTCCTTGTTGGCCCTTTGCATAAACGCATCTTCGAAATCCCGCGTCTCTGAAAATATGCCCAATGCGAGATTCTTGAATACGATATTGAATACTACCGCATTGACGGAATCGCTATAAAGGCTGACATCAACCGTCAGAGTTTCGCCGTCTACTTCGAACGAGATTGGTTTGCAATCGGCAGCCTCTGGCTGCTTGTTGGACGTATATGGAATCTGCTCCGCCCATTTCACAGCATCCATGATCACATTCACCTGCGGAGCCTGCGGATTAATTTCAAAGTCATTGACCCATGTCAGTTTCTTCTTTGGTTTGTCTGGTTTGCGTGCGGGCATTGCCCTTCCGCCTCCGAAGCCCGTCTGAATCAGATTACGAGTCTCATCGAGATACGACATTTCTCGGGGGAGTTTTTCTCGCCGCTCCTCTAGCTCCTTCGGCTCCTCCCTTGGAACTTATGTCTCGTCGGCCATAGCATTTACATTATAGAAGAAATCAATTCTAATATCAAAGCACTGTCTCCGAGAAAATACAACTCATACGAGCTTTTGTCGTCGCTTCTTCGGCGTTTTCTGCCTACGCCTCCGCTCCTCCTGAGAGGCGATTACATCGCTTTGGAGGAAAACCGGTATATTGAGTTCTCTCGGGTATTTCCGAGGGCGTTGCCATACAAGAGTTATTCTTCTTACATGAGGCAGCTATGTCAAGCACCGTCCTTCGGCGGCCTACAACGCTCTTCTGCCAGCAAGCGCTTCGCGCAGAGTGACCTGATCGGCGAACTCGATGTCGGCACCGCGGGGAAGACCTTGGGCAAGGCGGGTGATCTTCGGAACAACCTCCCGAAGCTTCTCGGAGAGGTAATGCGCGGTCGCTTCACCCTCGACATCAGGATTGGTGGCGATGATCACCTCCTTGATCTTCTCTCGTCGTGCGCGGTCGAGGAGCTCTTTGAGTTTCAGTTGTTCCGGACCCATCCCATCAATGGGAGAGAGAACTCCGTGGAGGACGTGGTAGAGACCCTTGTACAGGGCTTTCTCGAATGCAAGAACATCGAGCGGACTCTCCACGACGAGGATCATTGTGCAGTCGCGGGAAGCATCACTACAGATCGCGCACTCTTCCTGAAGTGTGACCATCTGACACGTTTTGCAAAGGCGGATATCGCTCTTGAGGTCAAGGAGCGCCCGACCAAGGGACTCCGGTGAGGATCGACTGGATTGGAGGAGGTGGAATGTCAGACGCTCCGCAGACTTCGGCCCAATGCCAGGAAGCTTCTCAAGCTCCTCAATGACCCGCTGGATCTGGCGAGGGAGAAGGCCCATGACAAGAAGTATGGATGAAGAATTAAGAATTAGGAATTAAGAATTAGGAAGAAACATTTTAAAAATGGGCATATTCTTAATTCTTAATTCTTAATTCCTAATTCTTACATGCGACCTTGGCGGAGTTTTCGCTCGAGCTCGCGTTCTTTGATGCGCTGGCGCTTGTCAGCTTTCTTGCGGCCGCGGGCAACGCCGAGGAGAACCTTGATAAACTTCCCCGCCCGGATCTCGAGTGGAACAACAGTGACTCCTTGCTGCTTCGTGAGAGCAGCGAGCTTCCGAAGCTCTGCTTTTTTGACGAGGAGAGGGCGATCTCGGTGAGGATCGTACGACGGATCCGCAGCGTACTTGTAGGGGGCAATGTGCGCGTGCTTGAGAATCGGCGGTTGCGTGAGGAAGGAGACGTAGGAGCCTGAGAGGTGTATCTGCCCAAGTCGGCAGGATTTCACCTCGGCACCCGTGAGGGTGAGACCTGCCTCGAGCGTCTCGAGGATCTCGTAGTCAAACCGCGCCCGCCGGTTCTCTGCCACAACTTTCACATGGGGAGTATACGAAGGTATCGCCCCCTGCCACTGCCAACCGAACTATTGACAAAAGGGTTAAAACGAGTAGGATATTCAGGTCAGTCTTCCTTTTGCTTCTCGCCTCACATCTCTGTTCTCCCTGAAAGGATTCGTCGAGAGTAGGGATGTGGGGCGGCGAAGCACCCCGAGTGGGTTCCTTTTGGGGGCTGACACGGTGGGCTTCTCCCTCAAGACAGTGGGCAGGAGCCCATTTGTTACATGCGAATGAAACTCAAAGTGCTCTTGATGTACCCCTCGAAAAGAAGCACCAGGAAGACCGCCACAGCGAGGAACGGAGCGAACGGAATCGTTGACGTCCGTTTCACACGGTGAAAAAAGAGGAGAAGGAACGCGACAAGCCCTCCGATGACGTACGCAAACCAGAGCGCTGCGAGGGTGAGCTCCCAGGTGCGGAGCAGCACAGCGATACCGATACCAAGAATGAGATCCCCGCTTCCGATCCACTTCCCACGGCTGATGACCCACTGCAACCCAAAGAAAGCGCCGACGATGAGAGGCGCACGGAGATCGAGTTCCTGAAAGAACACCGGAGCATGAGTAGCAAGCGCAATGAGAACAAAGGGGATACTCAGCACATCCGGGATGGTGCTCGTGCGGGCATCGAGGAGAGCGATGACAAAGAGGAGCCAGAGCGCGACGCTTAAGAGAAGTGCATCGGGGGGGTGTGGCACACGGCAGAGCGCGAGGAGAAAGAGGAGTGCGCTTCCTCCCTCAACGAGGGGGTACTGCAAAGGTATGCACACCCCACAGTGTCTGCACTTCCCACGCAGGAGCAGGAAGCTCAGGAGAGGAATGAGTTCTACTGCACGAAGGGGTGCTGAGCACGAAGGACACCGCGAGCGTCCAGTGATGCTCTCACCGCGGGGAAGACGGTACAGGAGGACATTCCCAAAACTCCCCAAGGCTAACCCCAGGACGAAGAACAGAGGAAACACGTGCTCAGCATAGAACCCCTGCTCGAGGTTCCCAAGAACCATAGTTCACTCCCTCCTTTAACCAAGGAGAGCCTTCCGATTACGAATGATGACCGCGAGGAAAGCCGATGCCAGAGCTGCAAACGCAATCCCGTGACCAGAGCTTGGAAGTGCGGGAGCGCCTTCAGCTACAACAGGTTGTGGCTCTACGGATGCTGCAAGTGGTGGAGG
>Ga0213870_1000383_pt1 | contig 21823 bp, 19 predicted proteins | sample WICALVC2017_Meta_FD_160119 | JGI IMG/M metagenome (GOLD analysis project Ga0213870, IMG submission 160119) | Freshwater microbial communities from subterranean cave lake in Wind Cave National Park, South Dakota, United States - WICALVC2017 | ecosystem: Environmental > Aquatic > Deep subsurface >... | reverse complement strand
CACGGGACTTACTTTGCGCCAGCTCGGGGATCAGGAAGCCGACATCATCCGCATGGTCCAACCGGTCACGAAGTATGCAGTCATGGTCACGGACCCCCAGTCCATCCGCTACCACCTCGAACGGGCCATCCACCTCGCACAATCAGGCCGTCCAGGACCCACATGGATCGATATCCCGATGAACGTCCAGGGTGCCATGATCGATCCGCAGACTCTCCCTGCCTACGATCCGAGTGAGGATGCACTCGCCTTTGAAACACCCGATGTTCGGGCGACTGCTCGCGAGATCCTCGAGCGCATCCATCGTGCCAAGCGGCCCGTCATCCTCGCGGGAGCCGGGGTCTGGCGCAGCGGTGTGTACAATCAATTCCTGCAGGTCGTTGACCGCCTTGGAATTCCTGTCACCACCGCTTGGAACGCGCATGATCTCATCTGGAATGAGCATCCTCTCTACGTCGGACGCCCCGGCAGCGTTGGAGATCGTGCCGGGAACTTCGCTGTCCAGAACGCCGATCTCCTCCTCGTCCTCGGCTGCCGCCTGAACATTCGCCAGGTGAGTTATAACTACAGAAGCTTCGCGCGTGCGGCCTACACGATCATTGTCGACATCGACGCGAGCGAACTCAAGAAACCGACGGTCCGTGCGGACCTGCCAGTGCACGCAGACCTCAGGGAACTCCTACCAGCACTCCTCGAGGAGCCGTTCCCCGACTCTCCCCAAGAACACGCATGGTGGTTGCACTGGTGCAAGGAGCGGCAACGGAGGTACCCCTCTGTGCTCCCTGAGTACTGGGAACGGAGAGGAAACGTTAATCCCTACTGCTTCGTCCATGCGCTCTTTCGTGCCCTTCCCGAAGGGGAGACCATCGTCACGGGGGACGGAACGGCCTGCGTCGTGACGTTCCAGGCCGCGACGATCAAACGTGGGCAGCGCCTCTACACGAACTCCGGCTGTGCCGCAATGGGGTACGATCTCCCAGCCGCGATCGGTGCGTGCATCGGCAGCCAACGGAAACGTGTGATCTGTCTCGCTGGGGACGGAAGCATCCTCATGAACGTGCAGGAACTCCAAACCATCGCGGGCCTCAAGCTCCCCATCAAAATTTTCGTGCTCAATAACCAGGGGTACCACTCGATCAAGCAAACGCAGCGTGCCTTCTTCCCGGACAACATCGTCGGCTGCGATCCGGAGAGCGGCGTGACCTTCCCGAGTTTCGAGCGCTTCGCCCTCGCCTACGACATCCCTTTCCACCGCATCCACGAGCACGACGAGCTCCAGCAACGTATTGAGGAAACCCTCACAGGAGAGGGGCCGCAGCTCTGTGAGGTCATGCTCGATCCCGAGCAACCCTACACCCCGAAGCTCTCCTCTCGCCGGCTCCCCGATGGGCACATGGTTTCCTCCCCCCTCGAGGATATGGCCCCCTTCCTCCCACGCGAGGAACTGCGAGAAAACATGCTGATCCCTCTCGCGGAGTAGCCGCACACACAGGAGCACGGTAGAATACCCCCTCTATGAGCGAGAGTGCTCAGCGTCGGGTTCTCATCACTGGAGCCTCACGGGGCATCGGCGCTGCAATTGCGGAGCGATTTCAAAGCGCCGGACACGAAATCCTCGCCCCCACCCGCACCGTGCTTGACCTCGCCTCTCCTTCCTCGGTCCACTCATACTGCACGGAACAGAGTCCGTTGGAGGTCGATGTCCTTATCAATAACGCCGGCATTACACGGATTGCATCTTTGACAGAGCTCACCCTCGCTGACTGGGAAGAAGTCCTCACCGTCAACCTCACCTCCCCGTTCCTCCTCATCCAGAGTGTCCTTCCATCGATGCGCAAAAAACGATGGGGAAGAATCGTCAACATTAGCTCCTGCTTCAGCATCGTCAGTCGCGAAGGTCGTGCCGCCTACGGCGCCTCGAAAGCTGGTCTCAACGGTCTCACACGCACGGTTGCGCTGGAATGCGGAAGGGACGGAATTCTCGTCAATGCGGTCTGCCCTGGCTTCGTCGACACCGACCTGACACGGCAGAACAATCTTCCAGCGGTCATCGCAGCACTCCTCGAGAAGATCCCTCTCGGACGTCTCGCTCAACCAGAGGAAATTGCCGAGCTTGTGTTCTACCTTGGTTCCGATGCGAACACCTACCTCACCGGCCAGACCATCGTCGCGGATGGCGGCTACACCTGCCACTGAGTTCATCGTACAGTCAGCTCAGGGTCCCTACGCCGTTACGTTCCATGAGGAGATCGCAGAAGTCACGCAAGCTCTGCGAGCAATCACTGGTGCGGTCCTCCTCATCGATCAGCGTGTCGCTGAGCTCTACGCCAATCCTCTCGCTTCCCTGACAGAGCATTTCCCGACACTGACGATCGAGGCAACCGAAGAGGAAAAGACGCTCACGGGTATCGCGCGGCTCCTCACATTTCTGCAGGAGAGGAACGCAACGAAGCAAACAACGCTCATCGCCATCGGTGGAGGAATCATCCAAGATATCGCCACGTTCACAGCGCACATCTATTACCGCGGCATTCCTTGGGTCTTCGTTCCAACGACACTCCTGGCACAGTGCGATAGCTGTATTGGCGCGAAGGCCGGCATCAACTTCTCTGCTTTTAAGAATCAGCTCGGTGTGTTCCATGCCCCTGCCCATGTGTTCCTCTATCCACAATTCATCACAACCCTTTCTGAGCTCGATACCCGGTCAGGGTACGGCGAAATCCTCAAACTCCACCTCATCGGCTCCATCGAACGGTACGAGACATTCCGCGAGAGTGTCGTGCAGCATGGGCTCCTACACAATCCTGATCTACGCGACTTCATTCGAGAGAGCCTCATGGTGAAACGCGCGATCATCGAGCACGACGAGTACGAAATGAACGAACGGCATCTCTTAAACTATGGACACACCTTTGGACATGCCCTCGAAGCGATCACCGCGCACGAGGTACCTCACGGCATCGCTATCGCGTGGGGCCTTGACCTTGCGAATGCTCTCGCACAGGCGCTCGGTGTTCTGGATGCCACGCTCTGTGAGGATATCCATCGGCTCATCACGCAACACTTTGCATGCCCTCTCTCGAGACCTATCACCCCACAGGCTCTCCTCTCCGCCGCGTGGAGAGATAAAAAAGTGCGTGATGGGAATCTCACACTGATCCTCCTGCGAAAACCGGGCGACCTCGTGATCACCCGCGCGCCGTCTGATGACGCACTCACACCACTCATCACGCGTTTCCTTACGAGAGACCATGCGCTCCATCGGCGTTGATATCGGCGCATCCTTCATCAAGGGAGGCATCCTCGATCTCGAGGAAGGACGCGTACAAAACATCGAGCGCGTACCGTTTCCAGCATTCGTCTCCAACCTCCCTCCCGCATACCGCGAGGTGGAGCTCTCTGCGATTGAAGGAGCATTCCGAAGCATCCTCGAGCGGCTACTCCGTGAGGCACCTGATGCACAGAGCATCCTCACCTGCCATCAGATGCACGGGTGCATTCTCGTGGATGCAGACGGAAATCCTCTCACGCACTTCATCTCCTGGCAGGATACACGAGCCGCATCTCACCTCGATGTTCTCCGTAGGTTGCTGAGCGCACATGAGATTGAAGAACTCGGGAACGAAGTGGGAGTCGGACGGCCGCTCACACTCCTCTCGTGGTTCCAAACACACGGGAAGCTCCCGAAGGGAGCGGCTCCTCTGCCACTTGGGAGCTTCCTTCTTACCCGCACTGCCGGAGCGCCTCCCACTACCGACGCAACGAATGCATCAGCTCACGGAGCGCTGCACCTTGCCCGCGGGGAATGGCACTGGAATGTGCTTGCAAAGCTCCAGCTCCTGCATCTTCGGTGGCCGAAGATCGCACCCCACACGGAAGTCGTGGGACAATTCCGATGGGAGGGGCGAGCAATTCCCTGTCTGAATCCCATCGGAGATCAGCAGTGTTCCCTCCTCGGGACATTTCTCGAGGATGATGAACTCTCGATCAACATCGGTACAGGATCACAGGTGAGTGTCCTCACACATGATCCCAATCCCTGCGGCGTTCAGATCCGCCCGCACCCTCCTGGTACATACCTCCGCACAATCACTCATATTCCCGCTGGGCGTGCACTGATGTTCCTCCTACAGCTTCTCCATCGCACGGATGAGGATAAGGACAGTCTCTGGAGAACGCTCGACACGGCCGCACGTGCTATTCCTCAGACCGAGCTGAGGATCAACCTTGGATTTTTCCCGGGTGCGGTGCATGGTCCTGGTGGCATCTGGAATCTTCGCGAGGACACGCGGAACCTCGGTCATTTCTCCCGCGCGGCATTCGAGAGCATGGCAGAGAACTACCAACGGTGCGCCGCGCGTCTCGAAACTACAAAACCTTGGAAGCGGATTGCCTTCTCAGGTGGTCTCGCACACCGCTGTCCTCTCCTGCGTGAGCTCATCGAGGAGCATATCGGACTCTCCGGGCGTCTCTCTCATTCTCCAGAGGAAACACTCATTGGACTCCTTGCTCTCGCGCGAACAGCCACACAGAAATCCACTCTGGTCCCTCAATGCGAAACCTTGGCGGGTCAGCGCTAGCCCCGTATACTCCTCCCACTTGTATGCAGCAAAAGGCCCACCTCCACCCTCCCATCAATCGCGATCCATTCGACGAACTGTTCGTGCTTGAACTCGCGAACAATCACTGGGGGAGTGTGGAGCGCGGCCTCAAGACCATCACCGACTACTCACGTATTGTGCGGTTTAACAACGTCCGCGCTGCCATCAAGCTTCAGCTCCGCGATGTCGATCGCTTCATTCACAAGGATTTCCGCCACCGCCGTGACATCCGCTACATCCGTAAAACCCTCGACACGAGGTTACCGTGTGAAGACTTTGCTGTTCTTGTCCGGGCAATCCGGGAAGGGGGGTGTATCCCCATGGCAACACCGTTTGATGAAGCATCGGTTGACCTCTGTGAGCAGCTCGGGATTCAGATCCTCAAGATCGCAAGTAGCGACATCAACGATTGGGTACTGATCGAGAAAATCGCAAAGACACACAAACCGGTGATTGCCTCGACGGGTGGATCTTCCTTGAAAGACACCGATGACCTCGTCACCTTCTTCGAGAACCGTGGGATTCCACTTGCTCTCAACCACTGTGTTTCGATTTACCCCTCCGAGGACTCCGAGCTTGAACTCAATCAGATCGATTTCCTCCGAAACCGATACCCACATCACACCATTGGCTTCTCCACCCACGAGCACACGAGCTGGGACAAGTCGATAATGATCGCGTACGCCAAAGGGGCACGGACATTCGAACGTCACATCGACATCGACCAGGATGGCATCCCCCTCTCTCCCTACTCTTCCCTCCCACATCAGATCGACGAATGGTTCAAGGCTTTCGAGAAGGCAAAGGAAATGTGTGGAGCACCCGGCACTCAGAAGCGTATTCCTCCAAAGAAAGAAATCGAGTATTTGGATTCTCTCGTGGGCGGTGTGTACGCACGGGAAGACATCCCCGCGGGCAAGACACTCACCGCTGAGAACACATACCTTGCGATACCTCTGCAACGGGGTCAGATCTCCTGCCGGGAGCTCATGTACGGAGAAGTGCTCCTGCACCCCTGCCCGAAGGACGTACCGATCATGATCGATAGCATCGATAGCCCCTATGCCGGCAATCAGGAGCTCAAAGAACTCATTTACCACCGCGGCCTCGATCCTGCCGCCGCACCCGAGAGTACGATTCTCGAATCGCTCAAGCAGACGCACTCCGAACATGCAGAGATTTCGCCGACCGTATGAGCAGGCTCTTGATTTTTGCAGATGTCTGGAACTTCATGCGACTGAGGAGGCGCTGGTGGCTCCTGCCGCTCGTGCTGCTTACCGTGCTACTGGGCCTCATCCTCGTCTTTGCCCAGGGTTCTCCACTGGCTCCGTTTATCTACACTGTGTTCTAGGGCTACCATGAACACATCGGGAGCATTTTCATATGATGGAAGCCCACCATGAGCAGCGTCGGCGGATCATTACAGCGATTGTTGCCCTTGGCTTCGGCCTCAGCATGTTCTTTCACTACTTTCAGTCTGCACTGGCGGGCCGTTGGTATCCGTACAACACGTTTCTCTTTGACCCAAAATACCGCTTCAGCGATCTCCTAGTTCTCTGGGACTACACTGCAGAACGGAATCCGTACTATTCCCTCTCTGCTGTATACCCACCATTTGCGTACGTGCCTCTCTATGCCCTCACCACCGTAAAGGTGTACGAGACCGCTGTTGCAATTCTCGCCCTCGTGCTCCTCACCTCCCTTGTCCTGCTCGCCTTTGACTTCCTCAACAAGACTGGACTCTGGGAACGCCTCGAGACAACGCTGGTGCTCACCGTCATGTCCTACCCTGTGCTCTTTCTGCTCGATCGTGCGAATGTAGAGATCCTCACCTTTGCAGGAATCACCATGTTTGTGGTGCTTTTGCGCTCTGGGCATGTCTGGGCAAGCACCATCCCACTTGCCTGTGCCATCGCCATCAAACCTCTGCTCGCACCCTTTCTCCTCCCTCTCGTCCACAAGCAACGCGGCCTCCCCCTTGCCCTCACCCTCGGACTCACGGTACTCCTCACAGTAGGAGCTGCACTTTTCCTCGAGGGAGGCATTCCGAGGAGCATCGCAGGGCTCTCTCGCGCTCTGGCTGATTTTCATCAAACCTATGAACTCGGCCCCCATGGATTGCAACACAACGTGAGTCTCTTCGGACTCCTGCACCTCATGCTCGGTGCACTCTCTCCGACATCCCTCGGACACGGAAGTATCTTCCTGGCACAACTATCGACTCTATGGATGTACGTGAATATCCTGCTCCTTGCCACCATTGCGTGGATTGTCCTCCGCTACCCCCTCAACGAATGGCGTAGCTACGCACTGATCGTAGCCGCAACACTGTTGCTACCACGCGTATCGTTCGACTATCGCCTCATCTACGTACTCATTCCCACCCTCGCCTTCATCATCGGCAGAGAACGGGACCCCCGTGAGAATCTCATTGCGGTGATCTTTGCACTCCTCCTCGTACCAAAAGACTACGGCTGGCTCTTGGGGGACGTCAGTATTGCTGTCATTCTGAATCCACTGTTGCTGATCGGGCTCGCTGTCCTTGCCCTTCCACCCCCCCTTCTACACCTCAAACGATTGGCGGCGACGTAGTATCCTCAGACAGTGCACATACCTCCCCCACTTCAGTGGCTTTGGAAAGGGTGGATGATCCTGAGTCACGCGATCGGGGTGGTGATGAGTTACCTCGTGCTAACGATCCTGTGGATTTTTGGATTCGGACCGTACGCGATCATTCTCAAAATCATTCGGCTCCTCTCTACACATAAGGAGCCCCCAGAAAGTACCTGGATGGACGCAACACCGGAAGACGCCACAACCATGCGCAACCCATTTTAGATTCACGATTCTTAATTCTTAATTCCTAATTCTTAATTCTTAATCCATGATTCCGACGTACATCCTCGGGATCTCCTGCTACTACCACGACAGTGCGGCAACCCTCGTGAAGGATGGAGAAGTACTTTTTGCAGCTCAAGAAGAGCGCTATACACGGAAGAAGCACGATGAGGGATTCCCACGCCATGCGATCGCGCATGCACTGAAGTTTGCGGGCATCACACAAAAAGACCTCGCAGTCGTTGGGTTCTACGAGAAACCGCTCCTTAAGTTCTTCGACCGAATCATCCAGGAAATGATTAAGGTCTGGCCACGAGGGTTTCGCCAGTACCATGGCGCGATGCAGGAATGGCTTTCTAAAAAACTCTGGATTCCGCAGACGATCCGGAAGGAACTCGGAGACTACAAGGGCCCTCTCTATTTCTCCCAGCACCACGAGTCGCATGCCGCCTCGGCCTACTACCCTTCGGGTTTCCCCGAGGCAGCGATCGTGACGGTGGACGGTGTGGGTGAGTGGGCAACGACAACGATCGGCTACGGGAGAGGTACTGAGGTAAAACTTCTGAAGGAAATTCACTACCCGCACTCGCTCGGCATGCTCTACTCCGCGATCACGTACTACCTTGGGTTCCGGGTGAACAGCGCTGAGTACAAGGTGATGGGGCTCGCACCGTACGGAGAACCAAAATACGTGCGCGAGATGCACGAGCTCATCGAGCTCCTCCCCGATGGGAGCTTCCGGCTGAACATGAAGTATTTTGCGTACGAGCATGGTCTCACAATGACAGGACGCGCGATGGAGGAGCTCTTTAAAGAGCCACGACGGAAGCCTGAGTCGCCACTGACACAGTTTCACAAGGACGTCGCACGGTCTCTCCAAGAAATCACCAACGAAGTGATGCTCGCGCTCGCGCATCACGCGAAAGCGATCGTGCCAAGTGAGCATCTCTGCCTCGCAGGAGGGGTAGCCTTAAACTGCGTCTCGAACGGGAAAATTCTCGAATCGGGACTCTTCAAAGATATTTTTATTCAGCCAGCAGCGGGAGACGCCGGTGGATCACTGGGCACCGCCCTCCTCATCTGGCATCGCATCTTTGGCGGAGTACGTTCGCCAAAGATGGAACATGCATTCCTTGGCAATGAATTCGGCAATGGAGAGGTTGAAACGTTCCTCCGGTCGCAGGGAGTGCCGTACGAAAGGCTCGATGACGCGATGCTCATCGAAACTGTTTCTTCACTCCTCGAAGGAGAAAACGTCATCGGGTGGTTCCAGGGGCGAATGGAATTTGGCCCCCGCGCTCTTGGCAATCGCTCGATCATCGCCGATGCACGGAGACGTGAGAACTGGCAGAAGGTGAACCTGAAAATCAAGTTCCGTGAATCGTTCAGACCGTTCGCACCAACCATTCTCGCGGAACGGTGCAGCGATTATTTTGATGTACGCCCGACGGTCGAAAGTCCTTACATGCTTCTCGTCGCCGATACTCTCCCTCTGCGTCGGAGTGAAATTCCCGCCGTCACCCACGTCGATGGATCCGCGAGGATCCAGACGATCCGCAGAGACCAGAATCCACGCTACTACGATCTCCTCAAGGCATTCGAGAGGCGAAGTGGCTGCCCCGTTATCATCAACACCTCCTTCAACGTCCGTGGAGAGCCGATCGTCGAAACACCGCGTGATGCCCTGAACTGCTTCCTCCACACCCAGATGGATTACCTCATGATGGGTAATTGCCTGCTTCGCAAAGAGCACATGACGACTCAAAGTGCCGTACATCAGAAAGAGTACATCTCAAAATTCGAGCTAGACTGAGAACAAGGTTCCTCAGGTACATTAGGTTTGTTAGGTTCATTAGGACACATGGAACGAATTCTGCATCTCCTTTGCTGCCCGGAAACGGGAATGCCCCTCCGACTAGACGATACAACGCTCATATCGGAACGAGGGCAGCGGTATCCGATCATTGAGGGAATCCCGCGACTCCTCACACCGACGAAAAGCCTCGAGGAAGAGGAGGTACGGCAGCGCATGCAGCAGTTTTACGAGCAGGTGACGTTTCCAGGGTACGACGACATCGATAGCCCGGGAGTGCTCATGGACAAGGCGAGGCAGAGCGGATTTGGGAAGTGGCTCGATGAGGCGATTCCTCCAATAGCGAGGGTTTTGGAGGTCGGCTGTGGAACGGGACAGATGACAAACTTCTTAGGACTTGTCCCGACGCGAACGGTGATCGGTATTGATATGAGCATGCCGTCGCTCACACTTGGACAGCGGTTCAAGGAAAAATTCGGCCTCGCGAACGTCCACTTCGTCCAGGGAAATATCTTCGCAATGCCAGTCCGAGAGGAATCCGTTGATGTTCTCATCTGCTCCGGAGTCCTTCACCACACCCCCGACTCACGCGGAGGCTTCGAGAGGCTCCTCACACTCGTGAAGCCCAGAGGGAAAATTCTCATCGGTCTCTACAACACCTTCGCTCGCATCCCCACAGGGCTTCGCAAATTTCTCTTCTCCTTCACTGGAAAAACCCTGCGATTCCTGGATGCTCACATGCGGCGCCGTGATGTCGATACACGTAAGAAAGAAATCTGGTTCGCCGATCAGTACCAAAATCCCCACGAATCCTGGCACAGCGTTGGCGAAGTACTCGGCTGGTTCGATGCTGCAGGTGTGCGGTTCCTCAGCGCTGTACCGAATATTGGTGGAAAACTGCCAACGGAGACTGAGCATATGCAGCTCTTCGAAGAACACTCACGTGGATCGCGGTGGCAGCATTTCCTCAGGCAGCTCTCCTGGACAGTATCGATCGGGCACGAAGGAGGCCTCTTCGTGATGGTGGGAGAGAAGAAGCAGAACCAGACAAGGAGTCTTCCTCGCTGTATCACATAAATCCGAAGCACCAAATGACAAAGAAAGCACCAAACACCAAGAACCAATGACAAGAATCAGGTGGTATTCTGCGACTCATGCGACAGAAAGAAATGCTCGTGAATATTGGTCTTCTCCTCGGAACAATCGTGTTTTTCTCTGGGGGGATCGAAGTGGGCCTTCGTGTTACGGGTCTCGTTCGCATCGAACCGAATCCACCGCGAATCTTCCAAGAGTTCGATCATCCCGAGCTCCGCTACGTCTTAAAGCCCAATAGCTCGGAGAAAGCCTACCGCTCGACCGTGACGACGGACTCCCATGGTTTTCGATCTCGCGAACCCGATCCTCAGAAACCCACCATCGCAGTTCTTGGGGACTCGATCGCATTTGGGTACGGGATTGAAGACGATGAAACGATCGCGGCACGACTCGCTGCGCTCCTTCCTGACTGGAACGTCGTGAATGCCGCAGCACCGGGCTACGGACTCAGGCAGCAGACAGCGCTCTACCAAACGAAACTTGTAGCCTTGAAACCACGCGCGATTATTCTCGTCTTTCACTTCAATGATCTGCGTGATACAGGGGTGCCGTTCCTCGATGCGCAGGGGGTTCTCCGCCCAGAAGGATGGATCCCCTCTGAAAAAGGCTGCAATCCCATCGAGCAAGGACTACTCAGGCTCATCCCCGGTCGCTGCTGGCTCGATACGCACAGTGTGTTCTATGTCGCCGTAAAGAAATTCGTCACCGCACAACAAGGGCAGCGAGAGCTCAAGAGACAAGAGAAAGTATCACGGGAGAACCTCCTCGAGGACACGGTGAGCGAAGAGCAGATCGAGACGTACGCGCAATTCCTTGACCGATTCGTCCAAGTACTTCCGATAAGGACGCCAAAACTCTTCGTAATCTGGCCAGAGCGGTACCTCCATCTCGCTTCGAGGCCAAAAGTCCAGTCACTCGCTGAGGCGCGCGGTTTTAGAGTTCTCGACCTCTACGAAGTCTTCGACAATCGCGCCGAGACGCTCTCCTGGGATACGGTGCATCCGAGTGCAAAAACCGTTGAAGAAGCTGCAGCGATCATCCATGCAGCACTTCACCACGATGGTCTCATTTGGTAGGGCGGCCGGAAGCTGCAGGCACAGCACGAAGGATGCGTTCCATGCGTTTCTTCCAATCGTAGCGCTGCACAAGACGCTTGCCGGCAGCTGCGCGCTTGGCTGCTTCCTTCGGATGATCGATGATGTAGGCAATCCAGTGTGCAAGGGAGCCTGCATCACCAGGAGTGAAGAAGAACACCTGCCCCTTGCTCACGACTTCCCGAAGAGGCGGTAGGTCGGCGCAGACGATCGGTTTCCCCGCGGCGAGGTATTCAAAAAGTTTTAAGGGTGACGTGTCACGTTGAAAGTACGGGTGCTTCGAGGCAGGTGCGGGGTAGATGAGGACCGTGCACGCAGCAAGCTCCAGCGGAATGAGACTTGCCGGCCGGAAGCCGTCGAACTGCACGTGGTCTTCGAGCCGCAGGAGGCGCGCCTGCCTGACGAACGGTTTGGCTTCGTCGCCCCACCCGCCGGAGAACTTTCCACGGATCTTCACGCCCCTGCGTTTGAGAAGCGCGAGCGCTTCGAGGAGAATCACCACTCCTTTGTCAATTTTGTCACGCGTGAAAAAGGACCCGACGTACCCAACAACAGGCACAGGCTGTTTCTGTGATCGCCGACTGCGCCGTGACTCCTTCACCTCATACTCTCGGAAACGCTCAAGATCGACTCCATCCGGCTCAACGACGACGCGCTTGGGTTGGCCCCCTCCCGCGGCAAGCTCATCACGCATGAGTTTCGTGAGGCACACAACGCGTGCGCACCTGTTACAACGTTTGGCAAAGCGCTTCTTTCGAAAGCGCGGGAGTTCGTGGAGTTCAAGAATCACGGGAATCCTCGTCTTGAGGAGCACGGGGAGGAGGAGCGGCGACCTCGCATACAGGAGATCAGCGCGATGGTGTTTCAGGTACGACCGCAGTGCTCGACGAAAAAACCACATATTCACTCGAAACTGCGCAATGCCAGGAATCCAGAACCGGTGCGTCGCATCAAAATGAGAGAGGGGCTCCACCTGAAAAGTTCTCTTGAGCCCATAGAACGAGAAGGCATCTCTCGTGATCACATTCGCAATCCCTGGGCAGAGGAGTGTCACGCGATGCCCAAGTGCCGCCATCGCGGCGCACACCTCGGCAATCTGCTTTCCATGTCCACGCTGTGAGGGAAAGCGCGTGTGGGTGACGTACGTGATCCGCACCACACCATTCTCGCACGAAGTACAATGGTGCTCCATGCAAAGGGTCATCCTCGCAGTCGGGTACCATGACCGGGAAGCGCCGCGGCACTGGAATATTTGCAAGGAGCTTCGCGGGAAGGGGTACGAGGTGCGCGAATGCCACACGACACGGCGAGGGTTCATTGGGAAGTGCGTCGATCTCTGGAGACAGTTCCGCGAGAAGAGTACTGGAGTGAGCGAAGTTCTCGTGACGTTCCCAGGGCACTACCTCGTTTCCCTTGCATGGTTGCTGACACGTATACCGCGGCGGCAGCTCACCTTCGACGCCTTCCTCTCCCTCTGGGACAGCCTCGTGGATGACCGCAGACTCGTCTCACGCTGGAACCCCTACTCGTGGTTCCTCTGGTTCGTTGACTACGTGAGCACGCATCTCGCTGACGAAGTCCTCCTCGACACCGAAGCGCACCGAAAATTTTTTATTGAGCGGTTCCATTTGAAGCCCGAGCACGTGCACGTCGTCTACCTCGGCACGCGCGAGGATCTCTTCATTCCTGCAACAGAGGACGGAGGGCAGAGGACCGAGAACAGAGGACGGTGTGAGGTTTTGTTTTACGGAACATACATTCCGCTGCAAGGCGTGGAGTCCATCATCGATGCCGCACGGCTTCTGCAGGAATCGCATCCCCAGATTCACTTCACGCTCGTCGGTGCCGGTCAAACGTATCCTGCGACGCGAGCGCTCGCAGAGAAGTACAAACTCACCAATGTCACGTTTAAACCGCCCGTTCCCTTCCGCGAACTTCCGGGAATCATTCGCACTGCGGATCTCTGTCTCGGGATCTTCGGAAGAACAGCGAAGGCTCGGCGCGTGATTCCCCACAAAGTCTACGATGCCGTCGGCTGCGGCGTCCCGATCGTCACTTCCGACACCCCTGCCATTCGCGAGAAATTCGCTCATCACCCCCTGGTCCATTTCTGCAAAGCCGGAAATCCGCAGGATCTTGCAGAGAAGATCATTCACTTCTATCAGCACCAGCAATGAACACGCGCCTTCAGCGTTGGCTTCCGGAAATCGGGCTCACAGCTCTTGCCCTCTTCTTCGCACTGCGTGAACTTGGGACGTTTCCCGCCGCATGGGAAGACGATGGACTGTTCATGCTCACGGCGAGGACCCTCGCCGATGGTGGAGGGTACGCGATCCCGATCCTCGATCACCTGTGGCCGTACCCCTACGCACTTGGAGTTGGCCCATTGGTGATCCTACCCAGTGCCCTCTCGATGAAACTTCTTGGATTTTCCATTGAGGCTGCACGAGTTCCACAAGTGTTCTACCTCCTCGGGATGATCGCTCTCTTCTACCTCCTCGCACAGAAGCTCACAGATACGACAGCTGCTCGCTGGTCCACAGCGCTCCTCATCACTCTCTCGGCATTCGTGAATACCGGGAAGCCAGTGCTGGGGGAGGTCCCCGGGCTCTTCTTCCTCACCTTAGGGATGCTGTGCTGGCAACGGACACACAGCTCACGAGCATGGACCATCGCAACAGGTGTCGCCTTTGGTCTGGCCGTGCAAACAAAGATGACATACGCACTCCTCTTCCCTGCACTGATCGTGTGCGCCTGTGCAGCGTTGCTCACACGCGACCGACGCTCGTGCATAAGCACTACTCACATCCTTATGATCGCCCTCCTCGTCTTCCTCCCCTGGAAGCTCATCGAGTGGACACAGGGCGGAGATGTTGGAGGATTCCTTCATGATCTCATCATCTCGCCTGAGGGAAAGGCTGGTTTCTATGTCCTACGTGAAAACCGTGCATTGCTCCTTCGATTCCCCTACCTCTACTTCGGGCTCCTGCTCGTTCTCGGGAGCACCGGTATTGCAAGGACGAAGAATCTCCCACGGCACCTTCGCATTTTTCTTATCTCCCTTATCGCCCTCTTCATCCTCTACTTCCTTAACCGTGAGGGATGGTACCGCCATCTCCTCCCCGCACACGTCTTCCTTCTCCCCTTCGTCCCCGTTGGCGCCTTCCTCCTTCTCCCACGCACCATTGGTGTCCCAGTCCTTCTCCTCTTTGCGATCGCACAGGGCATCTGGCAGTTTAGTTACCAAGGATCACCGCGAGGAACGGAGGGAGCCGAGGCAGCAACGTACGTTGAACAAAACCTCGCGACTCAAAACATCATCATCCAGCACGCGGAAGTGTTTGTGCGGTTGCCACGGAATATTCACTGGCGGTTCTTCCCGCTCCCCGAGTTTGCAGCGAGCGCTCCAAAGGCATACGCAAGCTTCACCACAGAGGAGCGGTGCTTCCCGATTCTTCGTAAGCTCAACTCGGTCGAGCGCGTTGCCTACGCAGAGCGGATCACCGATGTTGCGGGGAGATATGCGCTGCTGCAACCAGCGAAAGACTGCGCCACTCGTGAAAAACCAGATGTGCTCCACATTCTCCCTCCATGAACAACAACCCGCCTATCAGCGTTCAGATTTTAACCTGGAACTCCGGGAAAACACTCCGGCGGACCCTCAAGAGCGTGCGCGGCTTAAGAGAGATCATCCTGATCGATGGCGGGAGCACCGATGACACTCTTGCGATTGGAAAGGAGTTCGGTGCGCATGTAGTTGCCCAGCGACCGCCATCCGAGCAAGGAAGACCACTCACCGATTTCGCTGCTGCACGGAACGTTGGACTTCACTATACAACGGAACGTTGGATCCTCGCGCTCGATAGCGATGAAGTCGTGTCGCAAGAACTCTTCCGGCAGATCACGGCGATCGTGGAGCGCGGTGAGCCATGTGCGTGCTACCTCCCACGGAAGTACGTTCGCCCAGACGGCATCGTGATCCAGCACGCCTCGACGTACCCCAACGAGCGGATCTACTTCTTCCATCGGAGCGTCGTTCGTTCGTGGGTGAAACCTGTGCATGAGCGCGCTCTGCTCCTCCCTGGAACGCGTGTGCAGCACCTACGAGGAGCAACTCTCGCTCCTCTCCCAACAATCGAGGAATTTAAGGAGAAAAACCGGCAATACCTCGCCATCGAGAGAGAGCGATCGCGCGAGCTCGGATTCGGGCACTGGTTCTGGCACCGCCTGTTCTATTCACTCCGTAGCAGCATCATCGCACTCATGAAACTCGCCTGGATTTGGCTCCTCCCCCACCGCAGACCACGGCTCCCCCTCCGCCACGAAGCGCTCCGTTTCTGGTACCGTTGGCGCCTGATCATCGATACCTTCCCACGGCACCAATGACCCTCCAGCACTTTATTGATCGACACTACAAACACATCCGACCCTGGAGATTCCTCTACGGGTGGGCGAAAGATGGGATCACGCGCATGCACGGTTCAGCGCGCACCGAAGCATGGCGAGGAAAGGGCTTCCGAGGCGCAAAGCTCGATATCTGCGGGGGACGGAATCCTTTGAATCCGAAAGAGTACTTGAACTGCGACATCGTCCCGTTCCCGCAGGTCGACCTCGTATTTGATCTCCGCAAGCGATTTCCCTTCGACGATGACGTGATCGCGGAAATTTTCTCTGCCGCGACGCTCGAGCACTTCCGCGAGCACGACTCCCTCCACATTCTGCGAGAATTTTTCCGCATACTCTCGCCCGGAGGATCGCTCCGAGTCTCAACCCCCGATATCGAGGCCATCGCTCGAGGAGTTCTCGCCGGAGAGGACCTCGATCTCCTGAATCAGCACCTCTTCGGAAAATTCAAGGGTGGGGAAACCGAGGACTACGACGTGCACCGCTGGATGGTGCCAGCCGCGAGGATGATCGAGATCCTCCGCAGCATCGGCTTTAGAGACGTCGAGCGCATCCCCATGGACGTTGGCCTCCACGATCCGAAGTGCAACTATCTCATCCGGGCAAAAAAGCCTTAGGGACAGGCCTCCTCGATGACAGAAGTGAGAGGTTCATCTGTGGTCGTAAAGATGGTCTTCTCCCCTACTTTAGGGCGCTGAGTAATTCGGTACCTGGGGCACTGCGGCGGATCTGCGTGAGCTCGATCCCACACCGTGAGATCTTCCCGGAAGACGCCCCCTTTCCATACTTCTGCAAGCACAGGACCATCGACGAGAACCGTTGCGCCGCGAGGCACCTTTTCATTGATGAAACGCCGCGCGAGATCCCACGTGTAGAAGCCCTCAGAAGAGAGTCCGAGGTTCTTGGGGAGCCACCCGAACGTGCGGTCGAACCACGCGTTACAGGCACCGTACGTATAGAGGCAGTGCGCGGGGAGATGGCTAACGAGGATCGCTGCGGTGCATGCGGCCGCTGCAGCCACTCGGTAGCGTGGAAGTCTCTGCCAAAGATCTCGCATGCCGAGCACCGCGAATCCGATGAGAATCGGGTATCCCGGAAACGCGAACCGCATCCCCTGCACCCACCAGAACGCCGTGAGCGGCCATGCGGTGAGCATTCCCCAGAAGAGGAGTGGGTACGCTCGCGCGTACCGGACAATTCCGTAGAGCGAGAAGACAAACAGAATGGGGAGAATGTTGTGCGCGGGGTTCACGTAGAAGAGAACGTTCGAGAAGAATTGCTCGAGAAGGCCAGGTGCATTGCGTTGGAACTCAGAAATGTACTCTGTGGTGAAGGGGTTCCCGAACGTGATTGCATTCCGCACGGCCCAGAGTCCTGCAAGCGTAATCCCGAGAGCGGCACCACCCCAGAATGTGTGTGATCGAAGGCCCGATCTCCTGACGCAACTGCTGTAGAGGAAGAAAAGCGCGAACAGCGGGAGCCCATTGAGACGCGTGAGTGACGCGAGTCCTGCGAACATTCCCGCTACGAGGTAGAAACATTTCTCACCTTCCGCGCGTCCGTATGCCCACAGTGCTGCAAGGAACAATGTCGTGAACGTCAGGTCTGCGGATCCCAGTTGTGTCATAAGCACAAAACCATGGTGCAAGGGGAGGAGGAGCGCCGTCAGAAGCCCCACAACGGGAGAAACGGCAGACGCAAGGAGCAAGTGCGTGAGGACAATCACACCAAATCCTCCGAGGAGGCTCAGCACTTTCATTCCGAGGTGCACTCCAAAGAGTTGCGTCAGCGGATACGAGAGGAACGCATGGAGCGGAAGATATTTCGTATGTGGTTCTCCGAGGAGCGTGTAGGAACCGCTTTCCCAGAGGGAGCGCCCAAGGAGGGCATAGATCGCTGTATCACTGACGATCGGATAGTGCGCACCGGGGAGCCAGAGCACCGTGAGGACGAGACAGGCGAGCGCAAGGAGAAGCCGCTTACACATAGTTCGAATAGCTCACTATAAATACAGTCGCGAACGGGGAATAAAGCGCATCTTCACAAACACCCACACCCACTTGCACCAGTCACGCAGTCCAATTTTCTTCCCCTCCGCGTACGAGCGCGGTGTGTACGAAATCGGGTACTCAGCAATGGAAATCCCGCGCCTCGCGAGCAGTGCCGTGATCTCCGGCTCAAAACGGAAGTCGTTCTCCATGAGCGGGAGCGTCTTGAGGATATCCGTCCGGATGAGCTTGTAGCACGTCGGCTGATCCGTGAGCTTCGTGCCATACAAAAAATTGCAGAGGTACGTGAGGAATGACCCCCCGATGAACGCTGTGAGGTGAATGAATTGCTTCTGCTTCTTAAGACGCCGTGAGCCGAAGACAGCAGGGAGGACCAGTCCTTCAGCAAACGCAAGGAGCCCTGGTATTTCCTCAGGACTGTACTCAAGATCAGCATCCTGGACGATCGTGTAGGATCCGTGAGCGTGCTTAAACCCGAGGCGCACCGCAGAACCCTTCCCGCCATTTGGCTTCGTCAGCACGAGATCCTGCGGCCGTGCCTTTATTTGTAAAATCTCAAGAGAGCGATCCTTCGATCCGTCATCGACAAAGATCACCTGCGCGAAGTCGCCGCACGCGCGGTGCACGCGATCGATCACCAGCGGGAGCGTCCGCTCCTCGTTGTACACAGGCATGACGATCGTCAGGCGTGGTTGATCCATAGTCCCGCATAGCCTACCTGAGACGAGCTTCAGTAGGGATTACCCCATTTCTTGCACGATGCGTGCAATACAGTGTGAGAGGTTGTGTTCTTGCACGACGCGTGCGCGAAGGCGCTGTTGAAGGTCAGCCCGCTCCTCTGGAGAGCACTCCAGGATTCTGCGCACGGCATGTGCAATCCCCGGAGCGGAGTGCTCTGCCTGACAGACTTCAGGTAGAACATGGCGCGCTGCGATGGAGCTCGAAACGACCGGGCATCCGCACGCCATCGCTTCGAGCACAACCTTATCGATTCCCCCCTGCGCCGCATGGACGAAGAGAGCTGCATGTTGGAGAAAAGGCACGATCTCGGGATGGCTCACAAATGGGACAAAATGCACACGCCCGCGAAAACTCTCGGACTGCGCCAGTGCTTCGAGGCGCACGCGCGTTCTCTGGTCCTCCTCTGTGATTGTTCCACCAATGATTGTGAGTGTGCACTCCGAGGGAAGGTCACGCAGTGCTCGGATGAGGAGATCGAGGTTCTTGATGGCGGTGAGGCGACCGATCGTGAGGAGCATGCCGCGATGCCGTGGTTCCGTCCCTGGCCGAAAAAGCTCTGTGTCGATTCCGTGCCCCGTAACGGCGAGTTTCGCGTTTGGCGCAGGCAGTCCCGAGGGAGTCGCTGCAAAAACCTTCCGGACGAGGAAAAGTGCCAGCGAGAGGACCCAGCTTCCACGCTTGATCTCGTACCAGAGGTAGACGGATTTATGCAGTATCAGCCAGCTAAAGGTGCCGAGTACGACCCAGATCGGTGTCATGTGCACAAACACCGCGTCGTAGTCCCGACGCAGAGACCACAAGAGCCAGCGATACCGGCAAACCTGTAAAAGACGTGAGCGCCCCTTCTCCTTCCCCAAGGAGTACACATGCACATGCAACGGAAGATTGTGATCCTTCACCCACTGTGCGATCACGGTGACTTCCTCGCAGTGCTTCGCGAACTCCTCAACCCAGCGATGGAAAAACCCAAGGATGGGATCACGCAGGTCAACCTTTTGAGTGACGATGAGGAGCTTCATGGGGAGGGGATGGGGTATTAAGAATTAAGAATTAGGAATTAAGAATTAGGAAGTAGGGATTGGGGATTGGGCAAGGGATTTGAGGAAGTCGGCGTATTCCTTCACGTGTGTGCGGCGTTCAAAGCGTTCAAGTACCTCGCGCGCGTTCCTTCCGAGTTTCTCACGGAGAGTATGATCGTCGAGTAGGAGAGCAATCTTCTGTGCGAGGTCTTTCGGGGAGCCGTCCGTGAAAAGACCATTCTCGCGGTCGCGGAGAGCGTGGTGCATGACGCCGACCTTCGTGCAGATCACCGGGAGACCGAGTGCCATCGCCTCGAGCGCGACGCGTGGTCCCCCTTCGCTCCGCGAGTTCATCACGAAGATCTTCCCTTGCTGCAGCACTCTATAGACATCGGTTTTATGACCGAGCCAGCCGGTGAAGGTCATTCGCTGTAAAATCCCGAGTTGCCGTGCATGCTCCTCGCAGTGCCTGCGATCGGGACCATCGCCCACAACGAGCAGCGTGACATCTTCGAATTCAGCGAGCGCATCGAGAAGTTCACGAAGTCCCTTATGACGGATGATTCTCCCGCAGAACACGAGATCGTATTTCTTCGCAATCGTCGGATCGGGTTGCAGGGCATCGTGATCCAAGTAGAAGGAAGGGTGCACCTGGATCTTGTGTGCTGGGATACCCCATGCACGAAGCGCCTGCACCGCTTCATGGCTCACGGCGCGAATCGCCCGTGCCCTGCGCATCCGAAAGAGGCAAACCCGAAGACAGGAGAGCCATCGCTCGAGCCACGCGCGCAGTGTCACGGCATGCGGGTAGCCCTCAATGTGGTGAACCTCAAGAACATAGGGAATTTTTGTCACACGCGCGAGGATCCAAGCACCGAGACCATTATAGAACGGCGGATATTCGTGGACGGTCATCACATCATGGTGATGGAGCGTCACAAGTTCTCTTCCCTTCCGAAGAATCCAGAAAGGCTGGTACCAGAGACCGTGCGGAGAGGGGTGGAAGTACACGTTCAAGAAGGGTTGGGCCTGCCTGCTCCTCGAGTCTGAGCGGCCTCGGAGTCGAAGACCGGTCAGGCAGGGATTGGGGCTGGGGTTGGGAGATCGAGGGCAGATGATGTCGATGCGATCCCAGTGCTTCGCGAACTCCTCGAGCGTGTAGTAGAACGCCCCCCGCCTCCCTGCAAGCATACTGCGATCACCGGAGATCATTAAGAGTTTCATCGGAAGAGGTGAAGGTAGTCTTCAGCGATATCGTGCCAAGTGCGAACAGGGAGGGGGTCACTCGCACGCGCCGCAATGAGCTCGTACTTGTCTTCAATCTCAACAATCGCCTTCACGATCTCTGGGGGAGTGTGGAGGCGTCTGAGGATGATCCCGGCATGGCAACGTTCCGAGAGACCGGTTTCATCGGTGAGGAGAACAGGGAGGCCCCACGAGCGTGCCTCAAGGGCGACGTGCGGGCTGATCTCCGTGAGCGAAGGGAGAACGAGGAGATCGTGCTCGGCGAAGATGCGCATGAGTTCCTCTGGAGAAACGGATGGATGGAACCGTACACGATCAGTTAGTCCAAGGCGGCGCGTGAGACCCCGCAGGTGCTTCGCCATGGGACCATCGCCGACGAGCGTGAGGCTCACACGCGTCCTCGTGAGTGGGTCGTGCGTGAGAGACGCAACGGCTCGAAGAAGCACCGACAGATTCTTGAATCCAACAAATCGCCCTACAAAGAGGAGCCGTAACGCTTCCCCACGCATTCCTCCAGCACGCAGGAGGGCCATCGGGCGCAGCCCTGCATGCATCGGCGGGATAACGTTCTCGATGACCGAGTGCGGAGGTACATCTCGATAGTGCCGCTCATAGAGCTCTTGCTGTAGCCGACTCGAGAACACGATGTGATCGAACGTTTTGAGAATCCACTGCATGATGCAACGAGCAATCGACCCAAGAAGCCACTGCGACTCATAGAACTCTTGCAGGGACTTCATCCCTCCCCAGTCGGTGTACCGCTCCCAGAAGAAATCTCCGCCGAGTCGCAAAATTTTCTTTGGTTTTGTAAAGTGAGAAAGCCACAGCGGCACACCACAGCTCACGGAGGAAAATGCGATCACAGCATCAACAGCACTCCCCTCTCGCCGAAGCACCCGCGCGTACCGTAGCCAGCGGAGAACCGATCCACCCCACCGTGACACTCGCACGACCGACCATGGGG
>Ga0213870_1000382_pt1 | contig 21835 bp, 27 predicted proteins | sample WICALVC2017_Meta_FD_160119 | JGI IMG/M metagenome (GOLD analysis project Ga0213870, IMG submission 160119) | Freshwater microbial communities from subterranean cave lake in Wind Cave National Park, South Dakota, United States - WICALVC2017 | ecosystem: Environmental > Aquatic > Deep subsurface >... | reverse complement strand
AACGGAGAGAACAAGACGCAGAAGGATGTTGCTGAAGCGGCTGGAGTCACAGAGGTCACAATAAGGAATAGATACAAGGGTCTGAAGCTGGCCCTTAAACTCTAACTTTTTTGTTTGCCAAGCATTAAAATATGATTTTAGCGTTTGCTATTTTCAGCTAAATGCTTGGCAAGAAACTGTTGATCTTAGCATCGGTGATAATTTTACTTACCAGCAGCATATCGCAAGTAATTGTTTTTGATGCAGAAGCAATAGGGGCGATGCTGGATACCGATAAGGACGAAATAAATTTGGGTCAGGATCTGACGATAAGACTTGCTGAACCAGACGCAAACTTTGATTCGAGAAGCATAGAAAGGATTCCTCTTAGCGGTTTATTGATAACTACGGATAAGTTCGATGAAATACCACTTGACAAGATATTAGACAAAACAGGTATAAGGGCGAGCCAGTCATCTTTGATGGAGACTGGCTTTAACACCGGTGTTTTTGAAGTCACGCTTGAAAGTATAAACAGCCGCCTAGTTGATAGAGGTCATGATATAAGGATCGTTTACTTCGACAACACACCTTCTGGCGGGGGCTCTACTACAAGAATTGAAAAGACAGTTCATGTGGGCAAGGCCAGTATTGCCGTAAAATTTGATAAAAATGAGTATACTCCATTCGACACAATCGAGGTCAGCGTAGTCGCACAGATGCTCAACATTAATAGAAACAAAATAGATACACTTAACACTCCAACTGGTGGCAAGGTTGCCGTAACAACTGCTTCTGGGCAGAAATACTATCCTCCAATGTTTGAAACTGGTGCAAATACAGGTGTATTCGTTGGCAAGATAAAGCTCACGCCCGATCCGAGCTCCAGAGAGGGAGACCTTGTTGTTAAGAGTGGTGATAGGATCAAGGTAACGGTGATAATCATACCGGGTTTTGAGGTGAGCAATTCTGCTGTGATTGCAACCAAGCTTGGTAGCATATCATTCGACAGATCCAACTATGCAGTTGGTGATATTGTTAATGTAATTGTTACCGATCGCGATGAGAACAAGGATTCTGATGTGATAGATACAGTGCAGGTTAAGGTATGGTCAAGCACTGACACAGATGGAATAACTCTTACTCTGCAGGAATTGGGATTATTTTCAGGAACATTTGAGGGTAAATTCACGTTGGGAGGGAGATCGAATGGAATGTTGCAGGTGTCAGATAATGACATTATATTTGCGAGGTACCAGGATAGAACCGTTCCTTCACTAACTAATGTTCCTGTTAAGGATATTTTTGCATCTGCAAAGGTCGGCTCTCCAGTCAATGCAGATATTCTGATTTCAGAACCATCACTATTTGATCAAAATGGCACGCAGCTGCAAAACGTCAAAGCCGACAGCTTGATAGCAGTGCAATCATCACTTACAAATTCAAGGGCAGAGATGCATCAGTTCGTTTACATAACTAATGTCAAAGATACAGATGGATTTACAGTACAGCTGGCATTTGTAACAGGTACTCTGGGATCCTTCCAATCATTAAAAGTGGGGCGTTCGTGGATGCCAGACCTTGCTGGTAAGTATACAGTTGAAGTTTTTGTGTGGGACAGTATAGTAGAACCTTCCATGTTATCACCTGTAAAGAAGTTCACTGTGATGGTAAAAGAATAAACCTACTTTACTATGCTCTTTCTTTCGCCTATATTTTTGCCCAATTCGCTTACCACCGTGTCTATTTCCTTTAGATCGTAATCTCTTACCTCGCCACTGTTCTTGGCCACCATGAGAGCATTTTTGATCAGGTTCATAGCACTTGTTATTTCAGTATCTATCTGAATCAGTTCCTCCAGCATATTTCTGTTCACGCTACCATTGGGGGCAACGAGCTTCTCGTATCCGTTGGAAGCAGTTTCATTCAGTTCATTGAAGAGTGTAACAAGATCGTTCCTGAGATGCCTGAAACTGTTGTCATCCCTGTAATTGTTCAGTATGTAATCCATATACATTACACTGTCGTCTATCTGTGTTTTAATGTAGTAACTGACATACCTGCTTATTTCGCTCATTTCCACATAATTTGACCTGCCCGTGTCCAATGCCTTCTGCAACAACGATGCAAGTTTCACGATGCCATTGAAGGCAGGCTTCTCCTTCTTTTTATACTGCGTGTTATCGCCCTTGGACATCTGCGCAATGTAAAAGATATGTTACTTAAATTTGTTTATACTCGCAACTTGTGCACAAGCATAAATATCAAAAACACAAAATAATTTCGTAAATATCTGCAACTCTTAACAGAATCAGATCACATGGACTCTTCTTTTAGCTATTTCTGCTAGATACGCTCTATCGAACACGTTGCTGAACTCTCTGTTGACTATATCCATATACATGTTAACTTCATGCTCGTCCATATATTGGAACTGAAATTCGCCGTTGTATGGAGATGGCTCGCCTTCTCTGCTTATGAATTCCACATGAATAAGCGGTTCACCACGCTTTATCGTTATTGGTGTTCGATCATTGCTTAGATTGACAAGTTCAAGGGCCAGCCTGCCTATGAAACCGCTATGCACCTTTGCGGCATTCAAGAACGAGAGACCCATTCGTCCATACCTGCTCTTTGCAGTTAGATGTGCAACATAACTTGGCGGTGTAAACACAACTTCGTGTGAAATCAAGTTTCTGTGCTCAAGGTAGTTCAATGTAATTTCGTCTTTCACGGTAAGTACGTAACCGTCGCCGTCCAGCAGTGCATGTGTAAAAGGGTATATGCACTTGTACTTTTCAATGAGTTTCACGAATTCGCTCTTGCCAGCAACTGTCATACAGCTAGATAATACCAGTGTCTTTAAAACTATTCTGCTGTCGCTTTACTGCAAGATAATCTCTGATGGTTTTTTGCAAAAATATACCTATGGCAATTATGCCAGTTAATGTAAGCAGGAAGTCTATGCTTGCCAGCAAAGGATTGTTGGCAGTATCGTCCCAAGGGAAACCCCACACGGTATTACCAAAATAACCGTATGAAAAGATGAAGTAGTTGGTGCTCCAGTGCAGCAGTATGGCTGCATGCAGACCATACCTGTAGTAAAGCCAGCCGAGGACCCAGCCGCCAATCATTGCCTGCGTGATCTTGCCGTAGCTCCAGCCGCCTCCGAAGAATATATGTGCAAGACCAAAGAGTATGGCGCTTATTGTTATCAACATGTAAATGTTCTTCCTATTGTACTGATCAAAACACGCGTATTTGCTCGGACACCATAGCGTTTTGAAGAAATTTGCTAGAGAACGCCTGCTAGCGAACATAAAGTAAGCAGGTATGCCAACCAAGATTACCCTGAAGCCCAATTCCTCTCTTACAGGCGCAGCAGTTATGTTGAAGAACTGTATCAGCTGGTTTGGGAATTCTATGGAGCCTATGGCTACGCCAAAGGATTGCTGTATGAATTCAAGTACCTTGGATATTACAAGCAACGTGGCAAGCCAGACAATTACCATGTAGAGCGAATTGCCTTTAGACTCTTCTTCGCTGCCTATCGTGCCTACTAATGATTGCAGTATATTCTTCTTGGGACCCAACATGAGTATTGCAAAGAATAGCAGGTAGAAGCACCAGAACACTATGAAGAGCTCGCCCAACTGCAGTGTAAAAGGTAGGTTTACAGGCAGACCTGCGAAGAATAGGAAAAAGTCATCAAGCGGGAATTCATGCGTTATCGTCGAACCTAGTTCTGTATTGAAAACAACGTAAGCACCAAAAGGGTATGACATCGCCATCAAACCAAATAAGATTCCGATCAGTGCTGCATAGAACATCAGGAGAAGGCGCCAGGGCGCAGATTTGGTGTGCAATAGATGCACCATCAGTGTACTTCTATTGATGATTCGCTGAACCCCAGATCGATCAGATGTCTCTTTATGTTGTCCCTGTGATCTCCCTGTAGTAAAATGTAACCATCTTTTGCGGTACCACCGCAAGCCAATCTATTTTTTAATTGTTTAACAATTTTAGCCAAATCGGCGAGTTTGGGATTAAAACCTTCGATCATTGTTGTGTCCTTGTTGAACCTTCTTTTTTCAAGGCGCACAACGATTCTTGTTTCCTCCTTTTCGAGTTCACCGCAGGCACACAAATCTTCGGGTAGTCCGCATGTTTTGCAGATAACCGCCATCACTCAAATCCATGCGTATCCGATTATTAAGCCTTCCCTCGTTTCACTGAAATCTAATGTAAGCAATACTTACACTAATATTGCTTTTAAATCACTCTGAAGTATTGGTGACAGATTGAGTAAGGAAAAGATGACTGCGGCTGCTGAGCTGTTGAGGAAAGGCGGTACACTTGTCACGGAAGCATGCAGCACCTGCGGAGGTGTGCAGGTAAAATATTCGGGAAAGATAGTTTGTGTAAATTGCGGAAAGGAGGTAGAGATCAAAGTAGAAGCAAAACCTCCAGCTGCTCCTGAAGTTGTAAACGATCTGAAGAATACTGTTTTGGCAAAGATCAATGAACTTTTACCTTTATTGAAATCTGAAAGCGATATTGACAAGCAATCAGAGCTGGCAAAACTCCTTATATGCTATCTAGGGGTTCTCGAAAAGATACCAAAGGACAACGAAACTAGACAGTAAGGTATTTATTATATCAGAGTAAAGCATGCCTGATTAGCATGAGTTCAAGAAGGAACAAGAGGTCAGCTCCTTTACCTGCCTCGAGCGCTGGACTGCTTCGGTTCTTTGAGGACGAGACCAAGGGTGTGAAGATAAGGCCAGAGATAGTCTTTGGCATTGCCGGCGGGCTGATAGCAATATCTATACTAATAAGGATAATATTCCCAGTATAGATTTAAGATGAGCGACGAGTCGGTAAACCGGATACACAAACGGTTTTATCTGACACTGATAAACCCAGCATCACATGTAACTTCGCTCTTAATTTCATTTTTCTGTGCTTCTATGGTAATAATCCTATCGTACATCTATTATCTTAATCTGCCGTTGCAGAATCTTGCAGTTGCTCTTCCATTATCACTTGCTGTTCTATATGCAGCAAAGATTATCGATTTTGCAGTTTTACGAAGTTCACCTGTTGCAAAGCTTGCCAAAATCTACCATACGGCGGCATTTGCGAATATGTTTTGGTTGTTCACCATCGCTCTGGGCATTGCATCAGCATCTTTCTTCGGAAGGCCAGAAACAAACTTTCGCTTCATAGTTGAAGGCATGCTGCTTGCAGCTGGATTTAGAATTGTTGTCTTTACATCGGTATTTGGCACCAGTTTACCAAAGGCAGTACTTGTTTCACCTCTTCTTCCACTGATATTTTTCACATCATTCACACCGATAGAGCAAGTACCATTCTTCCTTTCCGATGCAATCGGCATGGGGTTTGGACTTGCACTGGTGGCCATAGCTGCTGTATGGACTGTAATTGCTGACAGAGCGGGCAGACCCAGCGTTGCCAGCACCTTCAAGCTTCTCCAAGCATACATTCTTGCTTGGACTGAGCTGAACCCAAAGTCAATGGAAGTAATAATAGAAGGCAGGGCGCAAGAATCAAAGGTAAATACATACACGCTGGCATTCAAGACCCCTAATGGACAATCGTTGATAGTTGTACCTGACGTTCATCCAGGACCTTTCTATCCAGTAGGAGGGAGCAACTTACCTTACGAAATATACAAAACATATTCGCTAAATTCGATGCATGCAGTTGTAATGCACAGCATATCCGATCATTCGCTCAACCTTCCATCAAAAGCGCAAGTAGAGCGTTATCTGAACAGCCTTAACGATCAAAAACTGTTTGAAGATGGCAGCACATGCACAGAACCGATTGTCATACAGGTCAACAAGGCAAGAGTAAGCGGATTGGCTTTTGGCAAAGTGGCGATGCTGATGTTGTCATTAGCTCCTTATGGCATGGAGGACGTGCCAGAAGTGATCAGAAAGGAAGTGGAAAGTTACGTGAGGATCAAGGGATTTAGTCATGTGTTGATTATTGATACACATAATTCAATAGGGAAGCATCTTGACGAAGATGATAGTTCAGATATACTGAAAGCCTGCAAGGTAGCACTGGACGAGCTGGTAATGAAGCCGCAGTACAATTTCAAACTCGGTTTCTGTCACTCGTCAGAAATAGGTGCAAGTGCAGACGATGTAGGTCCAGCTGGTATGAGCGTTATGGTCATCAAGGTTAACGACAAATCTTTTGCAATAGGCTGGGCGGATTCTAACAATATGGCAAGAGGTTTGAGGGAGCATGTACTTGAGCACTTGGCAGCAAATAACATATCGGTGCTTGAAGTTTGCACATCCGACACACATTATACATCTGGCAGGGCAAGAAACCTTAAGGGATACTTCACATTTGGAAGTCTCAGCTCGCCTGATGGCGTTAGCAAGTGGTATTTGGAGATGGCAAAGAGAGCGGACGAAAGGGCGGAAGATGCTAGTTATGAGGCAACTCAAATATCATCGGAGGTAAAGGTCATGGGTGCAGAACAGTTTTCTGATTATTCCAATGCGCTTGATCGCGCATTGAATGTTACGAAGATTTTCACTGGAATCACAATTGCAGTATACATTGCAATGCTTATTTTGTAATAAAAATTGCTTGTAATCCCATACGGATCAGATATGTGGCGTGATTTTCCTAATTTCATTCAGGTAACCATGCATCTCATTTAAAAAAGATCTGAGCTTTATTATTGATATTACCGGCACATCGTCTGCAAAAGTTATCGATTCCAGATGCAGTGTTAGTATTGCTGGGATTGCGAATCTTACCTTCCCTTCATTCGCCCTCACAAATGCCTTCGCTCTCTCTATTTGCATTAAAGCAAATCTGTTCAATTCAGACGGGCTACTTCGCTTCCAGTGCTTGCAGTCTATCAATAATGCCATCCGATCCTTGATTCCAACAACATCTATCTCCACTCTAGGCTTCTTTAGCCTCAACCCGTGGTATGCAACATATCCACAGGCATCCAGTATATTGGTTGCAAGCATCTCAAAATCCTTCCAGTTTAAGATCTTAGCGATGTCTTCAATATCAACACCCATCTGTATTGCTAACATTGCTGCACGCATTTTATCCAGTTGATCGAATTTAACGTAAGCTGAATCAATAGTACCAATTTCGCTTTTTGCAAGCAACCTGATAAGCTCCATCGAGGTCTTTTTACCTAAACCTGTGGCAAGTGCAAATTCATCAAAAGAAAGATTGCCTTCCTTTATGGTTGCGATTGCTTTCAGCATTAGAGATGAATTCATTATGATTTACAAATTGAATACAAGCTATTAAAATTAACTAGAATTTTCTATGACTATTTTGTCCCAGTATACTGGCATAAGATTCTCATCTGCAATGCTCCAGTTTAGCTCGTGAGAATCCGAGCCCAACAAAGTGACTATAAACTCTCCCGAAACATAGCCAGAAGGCACTGGATTGCTCTGCGTAGTCCAGATAATGAAATTGTGCTTGTCACCACCTCCAAACCATCCTTGTGGGCTGTTATTTGCAGTGATGTCATCATTACTTGTTGGTGTTAGGTAAAATCCGTATATGTCAGGACATTCATTGCTTATACTAAATGTAAAGATCGTCAATTCATTCATACTTTTTGTCATAACACTTGCTTGACATTCTGCTGCATCAACATCATGTAGTATATGCATCAATGCAATTGGAATCAGAAGCGCTAAAAATTTCAACATCGATGATTATTTCGCAACAACATATATTAACTATACATCGCAGAAAGCCTGTAATGAAAAGAGCGCTTTTGGCTGGTTTGTTGGCGCTTGCGATTGTATCTTCTTTGCAATTAAATGCTAATGCACAAGTGGGCAAAGGACCATATGTTGACGAAATACAGTTCATCCATTACTTGGATGAAAGCGTCGCTGTACAGGAGGTGAAGGCTGGAAATTTGGATCTCTACTTCTTCAGAATGCCACTTGAACTGGTATCATCGGCTAGAGAGGATCCAAATGTCAGGGTCTACGAATCGGTTGGCGGCTCTCTCAGCATCCTGCTAAATCCAGCGCCTTCTGATGATGGGCTAAATCCTTTCTCCATTAGAGAAGTCAGGTATGCGATGAATTACCTTATAAACAGGCAGCTTATAGTTAACGAAATACTGAAGGGTTATGGCACTCCCATGTTTTCGGCATTCAGTGTTTTTGATCCTGACTATCTAGTTCTTATAGATACTATCGAGTCGTTCGGCTTTAACTACAATCCACAGCTTGCAGAAAAGATGATCTCTGAAGCTTTAACTAAGCATGGCGCGGTCAAAAAAGATGGAAAATGGTTCTTCAACAACAAGCCTATTGAAGTCAAATTCATGATAAGAAGCGATGATCCAAGAAGGAATAACATAGGAGAACTTGTCTCTTCAGAATTGGAGAAAGTAGGTTTTACAGTTGTAAAGGATTTTGGCGATCTTAACAAGGCGTTTACAGTAGTTTATGGTGTAGATCCCAAACTGCAGGGCTGGCACTTGTACACCGAAGGCTGGGGAGGTCGATCTGGATTTGTGCGCTATGATACAGTTATCACTGCACAGATGTACTCTCCTTGGTTTGCGCAGATGCCTGGATTCCAAATACCAGAATTCTGGAATTACGAGAATCCAGCACTTGACGATATTACACAAAGAATTTTCATCGGTAACTTTACCGGCAAGCAAGAGCGCGACCAGCTATTAAGAGATGCTATAAAGACTGGCATAAATGAATCTGTTAGGATATTCATCGCAAGTTTGGTTGATCCATATATAGCATCAAAAGATATGAGTGGGTTAGTCAATGATTTCAGCGCTGGTATAACAAGCAGGTTTACGTTAATTGATGCTAGAGCAGAAGATACAAAAAACCTCAAGATCGGTGTAAAGCAGATCTATCAAGGCGCATGGAATCCTATTGGAGGTTTTAGGGATGTCTATGCTAGCAGGATATGGGGGGCATTATTTGATCCAGGATCATTTAGGAACCCGTATACTGGAGACGTTATACCAATCAGAACTCCGTTTCAGGTTGAAACTGCTGGACCAGATGGAAAGCTAGACGTTCCTCAAGATGCAATTCGATGGGACCCTTTTAGCGAAGAATGGATGAATGTTGGAGAAGGCGTTAAAGCTACAACCAAGGTAACTTACGATCTAACCTACAGCAACTGGCACCATGGAAAAAAGATGGACAAGAATGACATACTTTATTCAATCTACTTTGGATTCGAGTGGGGCACAAACGAAGGAGAAAACGATCCTACATCTGATCCCGAGTACACATCAACTGCAGAGCCTGTTATTAAGACCCTCAGGGGTTACAAATTCCTGTCAGATAACAAGGTAGAAGCTTACTTCGATTACTGGCACTTTGATGAAGGTGAAATTGCTGAATATGGTTCTGTCTGGGTTACAATGCCTTGGGAGGTTATGGTTGCGATGGAGAAGATCGTAACTGATGGAGGAGCGGCGTTTTCGAAATCGACTGCAGATACAAAGAAGGTAGACTGGTTATCGTTGATAATATCTAGTAATGCTGACAAGGTGAAGGAAACGTTGAACCAGTTCAAGCAGGACAACTTTGTTCCAGAAGTCTTGAAAGATTCCGTTAGTACAAACGATGCGGCTGCAAGGTACGATGCTGCCATAAACTGGATAGATGAAAAGAAGCACGCTGTAATAAGCAACGGTCCATTTTTCCTGCAGAACTACAATGCCGAAGCGAGAACTATTATAATAAAGGCATTCAGGGACGATTCCTATCCATATGAAATTGGCAAGTGGAAGGATTTTGAGGAAGCAAGGATTGCTACGGTAAGTAATGTCAATGCTCCACTATTCATTATAAAGGATTCTGATGCAGTAATATCTGGCGGTGTTAAGATAGATGGAGATCCTATCACGGATATGAAGTTATACTATTTCCTTAAAAATAAAGATGGTAATGTGGTGATAAGCGGAAATGTAAGTCCCGCTGCTGACGGCAGTTTTCAAATAAGCTTATCAAAAAACGAAACTACAAATCTCTCTGTAGGACCTAATGACCTGAAACTGCTCGCGATCAGCAATTTTGCACTGAAACCAGACATATACACAACAAGTATAATTGGATTAACAACACCCCTCTCCACTCCTGTGACAACATCTTCTTCTACATCGCAACCGAATCCCGCTGCCGGTCCTTCTGGATGCCTTATAGCAACTGCTACATTTGGTTCTGAAGTTTCCCCTGAAGTTCAATTTCTTAGAAGTTTCAGAGATAATTTAGTTATGAAGACATATGCTGGTAGCAGTTTCATGAATGTTTTCCACGCTTGGTATTATTCGTTCAGCCCTAGCGTAGCTAATTTTATCTATGTTAACTCTCCTTTGCAAGAAATAACCAAAGTTGTTCTATACCCCTTGCTAGGAATCTTGCATTTATCAACAAATGTTTATGATGCATTTGGGTTCAGCAACGAAGTAGCCGTGGTTTTCAGTGGGTTAATTGCAAGTAGTTTGATAGCTGCTGTTTATTTTATTCCAGTGGCAATTGGGCTAGGCATTAGTAAGAAACAAACCATTTTAACTTCGAATCATTTGCGTAAATTATCCATTTTCTGGGTGGTCAGTATTGCAATGATCGTAGTAGCGGAGTTGATATTTTCGCCCTATCTCATGATGTTGTCAACTTCTATGTTTGTGCTTACCATTATTGGTACAGTGATAATTGCTATCGCATATACAATAAGAAAATACATCCGGTAAATGCAATTATTCACATAATTAGCGTTTGAACGATCTAATGATTCCTAACGTTCTATCATCCAACTTTAATGTATAAACAAAAGCATCTTCAGAAGTAAACTTTGACAACGCGTCTAAAAACTGTGTTTTATCTCTCCCTCTTTCATACATCCCCCCACTCTCCTTTACGCAGAGAGGGAACTTGGTCATCTTTACCCCATTCTTTAATAGATGAGAAATAAATCTCCTATAAGCATCTATATCAAACCATTCAGCATCTTCCTCTTCAGAACGCATTATCCATACATCAACAGTGTTCTGAAATATCGCCTTTGTTCTAAGCTCTTCCAATGTCATACATGGTACAACTTCTATATAGTAATAAAATCTTACTTAAAATTCTGCTTTTCGTATCTTTGAACCGCATCTGGGGCATGTTCCACCCTTGAATCTGTGCCCACATGCAATGCAGATATAATTTACTCCACTCCCAAACAGGCCAGTGGGTGTTCCTATTCTTTTCTTCCTCATATACATTGAAATTAGAATAAAGATTGCAAAGGACATTGCCAATCCAACATAAAGACCAAAGTACCAGGTTAATGCCATGCTTATTGCCATAGAAACCACAAGCATTGCAATCATTCTGGTGTAGTAATTCATTGGATGTCCTGAAATAGTTGTCAATACACTTTATTAAATCTTTTTAAGTGTCGAACATTACAGTTGCAAATCAATCTTGGACAGAATATTCTAACTCTTTTCCATTGACATCATAAGCAAACAAGTCATTGTCTTCGTATGGATACCTTACGATAACGCTGACCAGACCAGTAAAATGGTGCAGGTCTGTTAATGATGGCGTTGCATTGCCGCTTGGGTGCGAGTGTGCAGTACCGACTATCGAGTTGTCCAATGGCAGCATGTGTATTGGAAAGCCAGAATAGTACGGACCGTATTCTGACATTGGGGGCACCATAAGGCTCTCTATTATCAACCCGTCTTTCTTGTTTTTGCCCCGTAAGACCAGTATCCCCTCGTTCGGATGGTGCATCTTGCAGTACGAGAGTATGCTGTTAACAACATCGCGCTTGAATATGAGCTTCTTATGCAATTCATTATTACTTTGAAATTTTGTTTATATTAATGCTTAGCATGCCCAAAGCGCAAAAAGGTTGCTAGTACATCAATCGAGGTACGAAAATGTAGATTATGGCAATTATCTCAAACCTACCCAATATCATGTTTATTGATAAGATAATCTTTGATGCAGGAGCCAGATCAGGGTTGGTTATGCCAACAGATAAGCCTCCAGTTGTTAACGCGGCTGTAGATTCAAAGTAAGAGTCCATGAAACTGTAACCCTGACCCATAAGGTGCAGTGCGGTAAAGTAAGCTATCGTTGGGAATAAAATTATTATGATTGCTGCAGAAACAAACTCCTTGACATCTCTACTTTGTATTTTTGCTCTCGTTTCACGATACCTAGCATTCCTGGCGAAGTCTGTCAAGGTAATAAATCTAAGCACTTTAATTCCCCCAGCAGTTGAAAACGCAGTGCCGCCAACTAACATCAAAAGTATCAGAAAGATCTTTGCTCCATCGTTTAATGTACTTAAATTGGTAAACTGAAAGCCAGTTGTTGTTGATGCACTTATGGCATGGAAGGCTGCTACAAATGGATCCAGTCCTGCAATGAGAGGGAATAAAGCAATACCAGCTGCAAGTATAAGCAGGAATATAGCGATCTCTTTTGACACCCTAGGCGTCAGGAACCTTCTCTTGATCAAAGCATAGTGGTATGTGAATGGTAATGCGCCTAAAATCATCGCAGATATTACTGCAAGCAAGCTATAAAGCTCCATTGATGGAAGAATATTGGAATTGGAAAGAAAACCGCCTGTTGAGAGACCACTAAAGACTAGCGCAACATCGTCTATTGTATTTGTGGAACCAAGAAGAAAGAGGATGCTTGTTACTATGGCTGTGTAGATGCTAAAGATAATTGTGATTGTAGCGAACAATTCTCGCAGCTGCAAAGTCTTGCCAGTCAAAAATCCTTGCATACCTGCCAACTTACCTTCTGGATAAAACACTGTCATGACAAGATAGATGAAACTCAAACCTCCAACCCATTGTGTGAAACCCCTGAAGAATCTAAAACTCTGAGGAAGATCTTCCGGTGTTGTGATGGTCGAAAGTCCGCCTGTTGTAAAACCAGCAGTACTTTCGAAGAAGCTATTAACCAGCAAATTTATGGTATTAGTTGCGCCAAATGGATTAAGGTAAACATAAGGAATCATACCAAATATACTAAGCAGCAGAAAGCTTGAAAGCACAAGAATAGATGCCTGTCTAAGATTCAATGGGGCCTTCTCTCCATAAGAATTCAAGAAGAATCCAGTTGTCAATAAGGCGACACTCATCAGGTAGATGCCAGTAGCAGTGACTGGTTCATTTATGAAAGTTGATAGTAATGCTGGAATGATTATCAATATACCAGCGAACTGTAGCACGAAACCCAAATTGCCCAAAATTGACTTTAAGCCAGGCTTGATCCCCTTTGGCTTTGTAATTACGGCATTTCTTATTGCCGTTGCAATCATTGACTGTGTTATCATTCCTTTCACCATCCCATCTTCTATAACAACCAATTTCCTGACATTGGATTCACGCATCTTTGCTAATGCATTTTTGACCTTCGCGTCAGGTTCTATTGTAATTAAAGGTGAAGACATTATTAATTCCAGACTCGATCCAAATGGACTAACACCTTTTTGAGCCAAGTTATCAATAATGTCCTGATCGGTTACTATTCCAATTGGCTTACCTGCCTTAACTACAACAACGCTCTCCTGTGCTCTCCTCTTCATTATCATGCTGGCAAGTGATATAGTACTTGTATTATCCATTAACAAAACGTCCTTCTGCATATAATATGATACAGGTCTTTCGAGAATCTCCTTCAAAGCTTGACCTTTATTCTAACGGTATCACTTTATATCTTACGGTCGTTAGTGAATGTACTGTAATATTTCCCTCAGATCGAGTTTTCTAACGACTTTATTTGTACTAGATACTAACACATCATCCTTGGGGTTAAAAGCAATTCCTACACCGGCTCTTTTGATCATGCACAAATCGGAATTTGTATCACCAATTGCCATAGTGTTTTCTGATGAAATATTAAGCAGCTCCGCTGCTTTTTCTAGGTGAAAGCGTTTGCAGACAGATATTTTGCAATCACAGCCAATCTTATCCCAGCCCATGAGCATACGTAACTCGCCTGTTAACAAACCATCTTTTTCAATGAGAATATTTGACATGTGAAAATCCATATCTAGTTTCTTAGCAATATAGCCAGTAGCTAGCGTATAACTGTCGCTTATTATACCGACCTTATGGCCCTGCTTCTTCAATTCTTTTACAACATCAGTTGCGCCCTTCATCAGAGGTATACTTGCTATAGTCTTGACTATATCATCAGGCGTAAGACCTTTCCATAATTTTGCTATTTCAGCAGATTTCTTATAGCCTAGAATTTTTTTATTCATTATTTTTCTGATCTTGTCAGAAACTCCAAATTTGTTGCCAAGAGCAAATACCAGTCTTCCATTGATAAGAGTACCATCCATGTCAAACGCAACTAGTTTCTTGTTCAATGTTAACCAACTGGAATTATGTCATAAATTTTTCTAAACATTGACTTTGTTTTGCTGCGTAATTCTATCATATTTCATAGCTTCTCTTATGATTGTAAAGCCTACTTGCTCAGCCATCTTGCTTAGTTTTGTTACATCTTCCTCATAATCGGCAAAAGATGTATGATCTTTGGTTCCTAGGAATACCTCTAAAATGTTGTAACCAAGCATAGCGCACTCTATCAAGAACCAAACATCTATTCCCCAACCATCTGGGGGATTCCTTTTTAACAATGACTCCCAAACTTCTCTCCTAGCACAAACTTCTCCGCTAAGTGGTTGTTCAAAGTGTGCCAGTTCAGGAAAGAAACCGGCAAGCATTGGTCTTGCAACTAATTTTGTTACTGCACCATCCCTAGGATGTCTTAGATAAAATCCTCTTGACATATCACATCTGCCATCAAGCACAGCTTTAACCAGCTTGTCTATCCATTCGGAAGTAAGGTTCCTTATATCAGCATCAAGAAAAAGCATAACATCAGCTGATCTGCTAAGTGCCTTAGCCAACCCAGTCTTCATTGCCAATCCCTTGCCTGGGTGCATTTGCACCTCTGGCTGAATTACAAAGGCACCTGCCTTCTTAGCTACATCGAAGGTTTTGTCTGTTGAGTAAGCATCAACAACTATTACTTCTGGCTGATACTGACTTTGCTTTGTCATTATAACAGCATTCTCTATGGTACTCTCTTCATTCTTGGCAGGAAAGATTGCAACTACCTTCTTAGACGCATTAGACATTGCCTATCTTAAACGAGAAACTGTTTTTATGTTTTGCCATATCGTATTATGCAACATAATATGTTAACAAGCATTTCATAAGGAACTCTTATAAATGATCAACGCACAATAATTATAATGAAATTAGACTTTCCCCGTTACACTGAAAGATTTGGCGCTATTAACTTAAGTTCCGTTCAGCGAGTATACGAACTAGATTCTGGTAAAAGCGAAGAATATCATAAGACACATCAAACCATAAGAAAGATCTGTGATGAAGAACTCGTAGAAACATTTGGCAAATTGGCAATAATCATACCGATTAAATTTGAAAAATTAAAGCTTCTTGAAGGTGTTTTGAGTGGAGTTCCGCATGATTGTCTTGTGATCATTGTTTCCAATAGTCCAAGGCAGCCGGTTGATAGGTTCAAGATCGAGTGTGATACTTTGAAGCAGTTCGTGCACTTTGTTGACAGAGATGCCATAATTGTGTACCAGAAAGATCCTGGTTTGGCAGAAGTATTTCAAGGCTTGGGTTACAATTCCATTCTTGATGGCAACAAAGTTAGAGACGGTAAAGCTGAAGGCATGGTAATTGGCATGCTGATTGCCAAGATGATGGGGAAGGAGTACGTTGGCTTTATTGATGCTGATAACTATATACCTGGAGCTGTTAATGAATATGTAAAAATTTTTGCATCTGGAATCTTGATGTCTCATTCCCCTTACTCCATGGCAAGGATATCGTGGATCTACAAACCAAAGGTTTCCCAAGCTGGAATATATTTCGCAAAGTGGGGCAGGATTTCGGAATTCACAAACAAGTATCTTAATGCACTAATCTCACACTACACAGGTTTTGAAACAGAGATAATTAAAACCGGTAACTCTGGAGAGCATGCAATGTCCATGAAACTTGCAGAGCTACTAACTTACTCGTCAGGTTTTTCGATAGAACCGTACGAAATGGTAAACATAATTGAGGAGTTTGGTGGTGTATTTCCTAGCAGGTACCCAGAGATAATCTACGAAGGTATTGATGTACTGCAGATAGAGACAAGAAATCCTCACTTTCACGAAGACAAGGGCGAGCAACATTTGAAGGAAATGCTAAGAGATTCTTTGCTCTGTATTCTTTCTAGTAAGCTATGCACACCAACTATAAAGCAACGGATCGTTAAAGACTTGCAAGCAAATGGAATTCCAACTGGCAGAAAGCAGCCTCAACAGCCGAATATTATACAACCCTTCAAGGAAGTTAATATCGAAGAATTTGCAAGGATCGTGAAAGAACGTTGCTCAACACTCGGCTACTACGGTAGCAATCTGAATAGGCATATGGAAACCCTTACGGAAAGGATGTAGGTATCATTTTTTATCCAGTCTTTCTGTAAGTGATGCTTTCGCTCTTCCAATTAGAAACGTCAAATAAACAGCAATCACTGTAACAGTTATAGCATAAGTGAGCTGCGCAGTTAAACTTTCACTCTCTCCAAAGAACTGTTTGAATACATTTTGAATAGCTGAGTTCCATGCCAATGCTGCAACTAGACCAAAGGCAGCAGTTATCAACGCTGACATTTTTTCGACAAGTTCGATCCTTACCTTAACTTTCTTTTCCTCGCTACCCATTACCTACTTTATTATGGGTTTACGTTTTATAATCCACTGTCAAGATCAAAGAACTAATGTATCAACAAGCAATCTACATTAACAATATTATAAGTATGATCATCAAGACTTATATCCCACGAGATCACAAATTTATTCAAATGAATGCAAGAATAATTCCTATCATCACACTTGCAGTAATAGTAGGATCCATGGGGCTAGTACAGCAGGCGAGTGCTGAGTTTGGCACAACTATGGTTTGGATGACCGTAACAAACATAAAGACAGATACAGTCAAAACATCGGAATGGGCATCTGAGGGATATCTCTTTGAAAAAAGCATTCCTATAGATGTGGATGATTTGAAGGAGAAGAAGATAAAGCAGATCTTCGGCACAACAAAATTCACATTTACATGGCAAATGGATGAGTATGAAGCTACATGGTATCACTTCAAAGTAACCATAGGAACAAAAACTGACCCAAGCAAAACTTTGCGGATATCATTCGTCTAATTTTTCAAGATGTGTTACAATCTAGTACCAATCTAAGAAGCTAAGCATGAGCAATGATCTCACGGAATATTTGTAGGACTCTCTACTAGGGCGTAATGTCTTTAATATTATGCAAGCATATTGTAAGCATGCAGAAGCTAATTACAAAACAGATGGCAGGAATCCTTGCAGGTACGCTATTGCTAATGGCTGCAGTCGCAATTGCTATACCAAAAGCTGAAGCAGCACCAGGTACAGTATACATGAAGATATACAACAGCAAGACAGGAACTGAAAAAATAGTTGTATGGACGCCAAATGCTTACAGGTTCGAGAAGAAAGCCTTCATTGATGCTGATGACATTAAGGTCAAGAAAATATCTAAAGTATTCAACACAACTGAGTTAAATGTTCGCAACACTATAATGCCGAGTCCACAGACAGCAACTTGGCATCACTTCGAGGTTACAATTGGCTCTGACACCTACAAGCAGGTAAAGTTCCTGTAACCTCCAATTTTTATTATGTTGACTGTGATTAATTGCTTTTAGGCGATGATAGTAAAAACATCATGATTGGAGTCGAGGATCAAAACATTAATAGTTTACAGTGGAGAGATACCACAGCTCCTACCTCCCCACTAAGATGCTGGGCGCATCTTCCGCCATGTCATTTGCAGTAAAGGGATTGCGGGCTAATTACCGTTATTACGCAGCCGTTAATAAGGCGAACTCCCCTAAAGAGAGTAAACACCTCTGCAGTTTGAGAATAATTTTAGCAACTAGTCGTAAGTCTAAATGAATCTTACGGTCATACCTTTACCTACTAGAGGCGTTCCAATTAATTCTACCTTAAAGTGCAACCATTGTTCTTGAAAGACCTTGTTATTTAGTGTAAAAGTGAAAGTGTCTGTATGGTAGGTCCTCTTTATTTTGCTTAACAGAATGTCACTCACGTCTATATTTCTCTCCCCAAATGTGTATCCTGTCAATTTCCATACTTTTGTGTGAAAAGCATCACTCTTACTGTTACTTACCTTGAGTGTCAAATTACGTTCGTGCGTTATCATCTGTGCGTCTGCTCTGTTGAGTATCAATGGCAGGAGCAGTATACTTATAGCAACTATAACGACTATCCTTTTCAATGCATCCTACCTCTCAAATTTATCCAGCCACCCTTAGCAATCCTGACTGAGCAGGGGTCAGAACTTCAGGAATGTTTAAGCTTCGCCAAACAAAGACTTCGACTAGAAAGTTTCCTCTCTCTTCTGCAAACCAGAAGATTGCTGGTTTTATTGTTCTCTTAGGCAGTATAACTAGATCTTCTACCCAGCTTATGAATACAGGAAAGCTTTCTTCATTACTTATCTTGACTATGTATGCAAACGTACGTTCTTCACCAAAAAGATTTACTATTTCTGATTTTATACCTGCCATCTGCCCAGCTGTGAATGCCCCAACCTTGTTCGCTTGCTGATCAACAAATATTGGTGTTGAAAGTGTGAAGTTCTGCCTTACTACAGGGAAGCCGTTGCTTGTAGCATGTGCCGAGTTTCTAAATGCCCAGTCTGTGGGAGTGTCTGTGTCAACACCGTTAGGAAAGCGCTGCCATGTCAGATCATCATCGCTAGTATCTGACAAAGTAGGAGTGCGATCAACTTCAACAGAGTCTCGCGTCAGCAAAACTACCGACTCGTTTTCGAGACTAAACATTACGCTGTTGAAAGGTATGACTAGGTAATCATTTGGCTGTATGACAAAGCCCTCAGGAATTTTAAATGTCTTTCCAAGTTTGGTGCTCTTGATCAACCAACCACCAATATTTAATAGATTTTTGTCTTCATTATAAAGTTCGATCCACTGGTTGTTAGCTACTGATCCTAGAGGGTTGTACTCCACTTCATTTACCTTGAGCGAATACTTGGCAGCATATGATTGATAGTAAGGAGCAAGAAGAAACAACGACGTCATAAATAGCACAAATGATAGTTTAGCTGCCCTTCTGGATCTTAGAATACTCTTGCTGTATAACACGTGCTTGGCATGTTATTTCATCGTTATAAGCAAAACTCCCTTCAGGGGAGTTTTCTGTAATTAAATGGTTAGTTGGTAACAAGAATACCTTTATTCGTGTTACGAGAAGCGTACTAGACATATTCCTTAGGCAGCTCTGGAGGCAGAGCTACCTTACTGGGTTCAGAATACCACTCTCTGCAACAAATGTGCCTTGCTTTGGATACTGCTTTCCGTCATTTGAAAGGCTTACTTGGCTTGGACCATCAACCAACAATTTTACAGGTTTGTTCTCCTGCAACTCCTTGTATCCGCCATTCATGTAGCCATGCATCTTCCCTAATACTTCACCTTTCTGGTTCTTCATTATTATCAGAAACTCATCTGATTTGTGGGTTATCATCACACCGTGATCAATCCTATATTCTTGAGTACCTGTCTTTATTACACCTGCTTCTATGCTGTAAGTTGCTCCGGGCTTGAACTGATTCCATTTGTGAATAGCCATATCAATTGTCGCCGGTTCCTTTGCTTGTACACCCTTGAAGTTCATTATTTTGCCAGTGATTGATACAATATGCTTGGGTGGCGATTGTACGTTGCTGTTCTTCATTGCATATTGCTTTGCAGCCATAGAATCATGGTAGGCATACACATTAAGATAAGAAATGGTGAATACTGACAACAGTGTTGCTGATAGTACAACTCCTAACATCATATTTAGCTGAATTTTCGTCATCTTCCACCTCCTAACTTCAATAATGCCGTCGTGAAGATAAGCATCGCGCACAACTAGGACTCCCTTATGGGGAGTTATCGATATTATTCTAGACCCATTCTTTCGATAAGTTCCTTTATCTTCAGGTATTCTCTCAAAAATTCGTGACCATGCTCTGTGAGCGAGAGAATATTTGCTTTATTGATCATCTGCTTAGCTTCAAGTTCGTCCAGATAGCGTGACAGTTTATCGTATGACATGTTGGCAAGATGTTGGATCCTCGTTGGCTTTGCTCCATCTTCAGTCATCGCTTCCTCACGTATTGCCGATAATATGTCATGGTATATCTGTAGCTTATGTCTCCTCTCCCGCCTTTGCAAGTCTTGTCCTACCATTCTCATCATTCTCATCTTTTTATATCTGTAGCCTATGCCTCAGTTTCTGTCCTTGCAACCTTCCTTAATCTCATTACTTGGGACAACACAGTAACAAATAAGGCCAATCCGGTGACCTTTGCTATATGTTGGGCTATAACGGCACCAACATTTAGCTCAAGACTAGAAATAAGTGCAGAATATTGTCCGAGCCACAGAATCGCATATGCTGCAGGTATGTACATGAACTCCTTTCTTCCCTGTTCAACTATTGAACTAAGAGTGCTCTTGAAGACATATCCTAGCATAACCAGATTAAACACACGGAAATACTCATCTGCCTGGTTGTATGGAGGGAAGTCAAATGCAGGTGGAAGAATCACTACTAAAGCTATCATGATCGTGATTGGGATGACCGATAGAGCACCGATTCTCATCATCCATGGAGTTTTATCTTCCTCTCTATGTTTATAATAATACGATACTGCTAGAAAGGAGAATCCATAGGATAGGGATAGAAGCCTCATCCAGAAGAGCATGTTAAAGATCTCTGGGTTAAACTCTAGCCATACATCTACAGCCAACAAGACCTCAGCAAATGTGATGAATGAGAAGCCTATAACAAGACCAAGCAGATAGACAAATCCAGACATTCTGTAAAATCTGTAAAAATGAAAGGCAACCACAAAGGCCAATACGGCGGCAATTACCTCGCTTGAAAAGATAAAAGGATCGGCAAAATCAAAATCGGGCAAAGGTTGTAACTGTACCTTGCTTGTTGTTATAGGAGCAGCTTCTACCAATTCTATATCAGTATGATCACCGTTCATTTAAGTATATTTAAGTAACACTCCCTTCTGGGGAGTTTCTTCTATGCGAAGCTTAACAATCACCTTTTGTATAGTTATCTTGCCATTGCATTGCGGGCAATTCTTTTCTTCCTTTTTAAAATATGTTGCCAGCCAAAAACATTGTGGGCATAATGCAAATGAAACCTCCTTTGCCGTTTCTTGCATTTGGGTGGTATGGTAATGAAGTTTAAAATCTCTTGCTCACTAATGGAGAGTGCCCATAATGGAACTGATGGCCTTCTAAATGTATGAATGTTTTTTGCTACAATTTAATATGCATGAGATCACGTTTATGACAATGGCATGAGCACCAGGCATATACACAGCGGTCATGCTCACTTCTTTCGCATGGTATCGATTTACTATCCCTATTGTTCATCGTTTAATCATCATAGTTTTAATCTGTTAGTTTGTGATTTTACCACGTGTATCACCTACAACAGTCCTTTTATCATGAGCACTGCCGTTACCAGCAAACCTAGTGCTGCAAAATGGCAAAAGAAGCTGAATCTATCATCAATCATTTCTAACATTTCAATAGATGATTCCTCTATTTTGTAATAAAGCCTTACTCACCTAAGGAGAGTCCTATGCATGCATAAAGGCTTTTAATTTATAGATC